>Ga0272442_10008476_pt1 | contig 13016 bp, 11 predicted proteins | sample SSMForm2O_FD_200262 | JGI IMG/M metagenome (GOLD analysis project Ga0272442, IMG submission 200262) | Marine sediment archaeal communities from Little Sippewissett salt marsh, Falmouth, MA, United States - SSM-Form-2O | ecosystem: Environmental > Aquatic > Marine > Wetlands > Sediment ...
TACTGGTTCCCCCCCATACTGACACATCAACACTGTTGCGGGTAAAATCAATCTCACTGGCCTGTGCAATAAATTCCCTGTAGCTGTTCACGCAAGCGGTTCTTCCTTTTCCAATTACAGAAAAATCCGGCCCGACAATCACCATATCTTCATGAAAATAGTCTTCCAGTTTTTCCGGAGATCCTTTTATCCATGCCGTGTTGATTTCAGAAATAATCTCCTCTATCTCCCATTGTACCGGCTTTGCCTCATTATTCATCATGCACACTCCTTTGAATTTGATTTACCAGATAATTTATGAAAAAACCATCTGATTAAAACTGAAACAATGCAACCAATTTTCAGTACTGCCGGTCTAACAACAAGAACCGAAGCGATACGCAGGAGAATACTTATGAAAACACGTTACGCACTCTTTCTGATACTGGCTGCCATAACCGCTGCAGCTGTTAACAGTTATTCCGGCGCCAGGCTTGAAGATAAAATATCCATTACAAGCCCAAGAGCCCTGTTTACCTCCTACGCATTTATCACCATTGCAAAATTTGATTCAATCAACACAGAGCGCATGATTCCTCTAAAACAGTTTGTATGGCACCACCTTGACCGCACGCTTTCTGAATCATATAAAAAAGAGATACGAGAAGTATATGATTCTCTTGAAAACCGTATGTTTGAATACAATGCCGCTGTTTTGGCTGTGCTGTGCACAGAGCCTCCTGAAATCACATTAGACATGAAAAGGATCACTGCATACTGTGAAGAAACCGGCAAAGACCCGGCAAAGCTGCTCTCCTGTTTTGACTCCATGAAAGGATTACCCGGCGTTCTGACAGAATTTTATGTAAAAGCACGCATTCCTTTTTTATGGGAACAGGTCCAGCCCTGGTATGAGCAGGCCATAACAATTTATCAAAAGAAAGTTTTCTCAATGACCAGGGACGCGCTGCACTATGTCAAATACTCCGAGGCTGAACTATGTGAAAAATTGAATGACATTGTCATAATTCCCCATCTTATAGGCCGCCGGGGCAATGCCTTCGGCCCGACATGGCTGGGTGTAAAATATGATATCCACACACCGTGGAGCAGAGTATCATACTCGCCCCATGAATTCATACACAATATGATTGAAGCTGAAACCCGGTCCGGCATTTATGACCATGCAATCATTCCACTGGTTAACACTATATGGGACAGCAGTACAACAGCCTCAGCCCGAAAATACTACCCTGACAAAATCGCATTCTTTGATGAATGCCTGGTGCGTACTCTTGACCACGTAGTGACTGAAGGATACCACACATCTTCACAGCAGTCCAAAGTAGCACGCATGCTTGTATCACAAAGCAAACGGGGATATGTCCTTTGCCCGGCCATGCATAAAGCCCTTGGCCTGTATGAGGCTTCAGGCAAAACATTTTCCGAATATTTTCCCGAATATCTGAAAACACTTTCAGAAATACTTACAAGCACAACACGTTCAAAAAAAACAGCATTCAAATATTCCACAAGCACTGCAGTCCCATAGGAACATGTTTCTGTAAACTGAACACAATCATTAATATTGAAACAGGATATTTGACCTGTCGGTTTTAATCACTCTATGCCGACCATCTCTCTCTTTTCCAGATGCTTCATAACCTGCTTCCTTGTCAGCAAAGCATCCCTCATCTTTTTCTCAGAAAAAAGATTCAATTGATCGCCAATATGAGCATTCCCCTTCTGGCTTGCATTGCCGTAGTTCAGGACCACTTTTGCCCGTACAGTTTCCCCGAACTCAACTGCTGCGACAAATGTATCTCCGTGATAGGCCAGAAAACGGTTTTCGGGCCCATGTATAAACCGTACTGTTCTGAAAACTCCGTATTTTCCTGGTCCCCCATTTACAGGAACGTCAGATTTTCCGGCTTTTGCCCTGTAAACATCACCATACTGAACATCCAGTTTTCCGTACAGCTCTTCCTCTTGCCTGCCCGTATAGTTTCAGTATTAAATCACCGTGGCTCTGCGCTTGTGACCAGCCGAACGAATAATACATCTCCTGTTCAGTCGGAGCATAAATATGGGGCACTCCCCAGTTATCCCACAGAATTTCAGTTGTTTGATTTTTAACAGAACATGAAAAGAATATTGAAGAAAACAGTACCAATATAAACGTCAGGCTAAGAAGTCTTGAATTCTCAGTATTCACAGTACACGGCTCCATATCGTTTTCGTTACCATTGAATGACCAGTTTTTTCTTTTCTAGGAGAGCCAACTTTCGATGTCGAGAACACCATAATCTTTAAGGATTTCTCAATAATTTGGGGAATATTCACAATGTATCGAAAAATCATTGTAGTTTTTCAGCAAATTTCTTTGCCGCTTCTTCGGAATATTTCGATACACTGTTGTCAACTTTAGCGACCTTCTTAACAATAAACCGTTCAGCAGCATTCATCTTGTCAAAATCGAATTCCCCTCCAAAGCATCCTTCAGCCTGAGCATGATCACGCAGTTCCTGAGGAAATGCATTGTCAAACTGTTTTTTCGCAGATTCTCCCTCTTCCATGCAGCAGATAAACAGCCCCAGCCGTTTCTTGAGCAGTGTCTTCATGTTTTTTGCACAGAATTTTTTCACGGCTTTTTGAATACCGCCTGCATGTATCGACCCGCCGATAATCACAGTATCGGCTGCTTCCAGATCAACATCTTTTTGTTTTCTCAGATTTTTGACTTCCGAGTCACCATCGAGATATCCTGCAATAAAATCCGCATATTTTTCCGTGCAGCCATGGCCTGTTACATAAAGTATCATATTTTTCATACAACCTCCAGTTTGATCTGTCATCCTTAACTGAAAAGTAAGGACGTTCCGTTAAAAACAACGGAAAAACGCCCTTCAATGCATACTGCATATCGGGGCGCATTCAAGGACTCATGTGTAACTGCGGGACCCATTAAGCACTCTTTTTTCCCACTGTATCATCTACTACATCATTATCTTTCTTATTCGCGCCTGCGCTTTCTGCACTTCTTCGTCATCCATGTATTTCATGACTTTTCCAAAAGCCGCACCCATTTTTCGGCCTATCTCTTCAGACTCTTCATCAATCTTCTTAATCTCCTCAGGCTTCTTGTCTGTATCCTGCAGTTCGGGATGTCTTTTGTAAAGGTCTTTTAATTCCGGCAGAATTTCCTCCACTCCATCGGCATATGCATTCATAGCATTGGCAACACTGCCGGCATTATCGGCTTTATCCATATCGGAAATATAGGTCTTCATAACAGTAACCAGCTGTTTATTGAGCTTTACTGCTTCAGCTGATGGATCCTTACCGCAGCCGAAAATAACAAATGCAGCAGAAATAATAAAAAGCAAAGAAACAAGGATATTCTTTTTCATATTCTTCTCCTTATTAAGATGGATAATGCATAAAATAGCTGTTCACCTGTTGAGCATCATTAAATCACGATAAAGGTGAGCGTACGACACTGCAGGTGTACAGCGTACAGCTCGTTTTGTAGATTAATCGCGAATACAGGTACGTGTGTATAGATTCTTTGGTTTATTAGTATACACAACATACAATAGATTCGCAAGTATTTTCTCTAAATGGATATTTTCAGTTCACAGAATATTTAATAACTGCAACGGCAGACCCCCGATATTCTCTTTTCGGTTTCCTGTAATTGACATTTCACAAGTAACGGCTCTTAAAATTGAACCTACTGCGCCATGAAAAGTCCTGTATTATGTGCTCCGGCATGCAAAAAACATTGTTTCAGTAATGGTGACTGTATTTATATAAAAGTATTTTTACTGACCAAGACATCTTTTAACGTAAGAGCATTTCACAAGAGTAAAACCCATTTTTGTCTTGACATTTGTATAATTAATTGTATTTTGTTTATTAAATGACTATCAGTCATTTTTTTAACTAAACAATCAAGAGGATCTCATGGGTATTACAGAACGCAAAGAACGTGAAAAAATGCGGCGAAGAAATGACATCATTGATGCTGCTGAAAAAATCTTTTTTGCCAAAGGACTCGCTGCCTCCACAATGGATGAAATCGCAGAAGCAGCTGAATTGAGTAAAGGCACTCTTTACCTCTACTTCAAAAGCAAAGAAGATCTCTATTTTGCAATAAATATACGGGGATTGAAAATCCTTTTTGAATTTTTCGAATCGGCTGTTACATCTGCATCTACCGGTTTTGAAAAAGTATTTGCCATTGGTGAAGCCTATGTGCGGTTTTATCGGGAATATCCTGATTATTTCATGGCATTGGTTTATTATGAATCAAAAGACATGAATGCAGCCGCTGCTGAAAATGTTAAATCTGATGAATTTGACCACGGCCATGATGTCCAGTATCTCCTTGTCGATGCTCTGCACCAGGGTGTCAAAGACGGATCGATCCGTCCTGACATTGACCCCCGGCGTATGTCAATAGCACTCTGGGGCATGTCAACCGGCATCATTCACCTTTCAAGGACTAAAGGTGAGCATCTTAAACATAAACACAATGTGCCTATGGATGATATTGTGCCCTACACATTAAATTTTCTGAAACAATGTATAGCAAATCATACTAAAGGATAAATCATGAAAATCAAAGTCACTTTTCTTGTAATGATTTTTTCTGCCGTATCTCCCCTTTTCAGCCAGGATGCTCTTTCGGCGTATATTCACACAGGCCTTGAAAATAATCTCTCGATGCAGCAGCAGAGTTTTTCTCTGTTAACAAGCCTCTGCTCGTTAAGACGAGCAAGAGGCATGTTTCTTCCCTCCATCAGTATTGAAGCCCGCTATACAAGGGCAGGCGGCGGCCGTGTTATTGAATTCCCTGTAGGTGATCTGATGAATCCCGTGTACCAAACCCTTAACCAGCTTCTTTCAAGCCAGGGTATGACTCCCCTGTTTCCCGATTATTTGCCCAATGAAACCATACCGTTTCTCCGTGAAAAAGAACATGAAACAAAGGTCCGCTTTGTTCAGCCTCTATTTCAGCCGGCTCTCATGTTCAACTACTCTATACAAAAACGGCTGCATTTAATACAGAAAGCTTCAAAGACCGTTTTTGCACGTCAATTGGTTTCCGATATTAAGACCGCGTATTTTAATTATCTAAAAACCATACAAATTGAAGATCTTCTTGACACTACCGCCCTTCTTCTTAAAGAAAATCTCCGTGTAAACCAGAGCCTTTACCGTAACGGGAAAGCCACACAGGCTTCTGTTTCCCGCGCCCGTTCCGATATTTTTGAGCTTGAGCAGAACCGTGCCGAGGCTCAGAAAAATATGTCCGTTGCCCGTTCCTATTTTAATTTTCTTCTTAACAGGCCCCTTGACACGCCAATTGATACAACCGGTATTCCTGCGGTCCATAAACACTTTTCCGTCAATCCGGGACTCTGTTCTGCTGCCCTTGAAAACAGGGAAGAACTTTTTCAGATGAAACAGGCTATTGATATTTCGCAGAAGCAGATCGGCCTTTCACGTACTGCTTTTCTGCCATCAGTAACTGCAGTAGCCGACTGGGGATATCAGGGTGAATCCTACAGTTTTACTCCCCGCGATGATTATTGGATGGCTTCACTGGTTGTAAGCTGGAATCTTTTTAACGGCTTTCAGGACCGTAATAAAACAAGACAGGCTTCCCTGATAAAGCACGAGCAGGAACTTCAGTTTGAAGAGCTGAAAAATAAAATAGTTCTTCAGGTTAAACAGGCTCAGCAGAATCTTTTAGTCGCATGCAGGTCTCTAGCCGCCGCTAAAAGCCGGAGATCCAGTGCGCGGAAAACATTCTCTATTGTAAACCGCAAATTCCGTGAAGGCATGGCTCCACAACTGGAATACCTTGATGCGCGGACAACAATGACTCGCGCTGAAATCAATGCCATTGTGTCTGAGTACAATGTTCATATAAAAGTTGCCGAGCTGGAGCGTGTCACCGCTTCCTATCTGTTTTCAGCTCAAAATCAATAAATGTAATTTTGGAGAATACAATGAAACATATTTTTGTTCTGTGTTCAGCAGCATCGTGTCTCTTAGTAAGCTGCAGCCAATCGGACAACCGGTTTATACCGCAACCACGTACAGTCAACATGTTTCATGTAAAGCAGCGTCAGGTTGCCAGGCCGGTATACACCAGCGGACGTCTTTCTTCATTCGCACAGATGAAGCTTTCATTCAAAGTCGGCGGAATTATTGATTCCGTGTTTGTTTCCGAAGGTGAAGATGTTGTCAAAGGACAGATACTGGCCAAACTTCACATGGATGAAATCGAGGCACAGCACACACTTGCGCAGATCAGTTTTGAGAAAGCTCAGCGTGACCTTGTGCGCGTCAAAAGCCTGTATGCCGACAGCGCGTCGACTCTTGAACAGCTGCAGAATGCGCAGACTGCCCTTTCCGCAGCTTCGGCAAAACTGTCAATAGCTGAATTCAACCGGAACCACGCAGTTATATCAGCTCCCTCAAAAGGACGCATACTCACGCAGGCAGCAGAAAGCAGTGAAGTTGTCGGAGCCGGATACCCTGTGTTTCTTTTCGGCTCCTCGGAAAATTCATGGAGGGTTTCAGTGGGCCTGACCGACCGGGATATGGTCAGAATCGCTATTGGTGATTCAGCCCGCATAGAGATTGATGCCTATCCAGGAAAAAGTTTTCTGGGTTTTGTCAAAGAGATAGGAGGGGCTCCTGATCCGAAGAACGGGACATTTGAAATAAAAATCGCCCTATCCCCGGGAGAGTACCGATTTGTAACAGGGTTCATCTGCCGCACTGTTATATACCCCTCATCGACCAGCAGAATGGCATACATCCCTTTCAATTCCCTGGTCGACACAGATGATGAAAGTGCATGGGTTTTCACAGTAAACACCAGGCAGAAAGCCGTAAAAATTCCTGTATCCATCGCATATCTCATTGATGATTCAGCAGCCATCAGCAGCGGCCTTGAAGGTATAGACACTATCATTTCTGACGGATCCTCCTATATCAGTGAAGGTGATTCTATTGTATTCAGAAAAATTGAGACATGCGGAGGCAGCCGATGAGAGTACCCCGCTTCGCTATTGACAATCATCAATTCACCCTCGTTTTGATCAGTATGCTTATACTGATGGGCATTGTTTCCTTTTCCACAATGCCCCGTTCCGAGGACCCCCAGGTTCAGCCGGCCGGAGGCAGTGTCATTGTTATCTACCCCGGTGCTTCACCAGCAGACATTGAAGAGCTTATTGTAAAACCCCTTGAAGACGCGATTAATGAGCTGGAGGACATCCGGTATCTTTCAAGTACTGCAAAAGACGGCATCGGAACTATTGGAGTCGAATTCTTACCCGGGAGCGATCCTGATGAAAAATTTGACAAACTTGTGCAGAAAGTCAATACCATACGGCCGTCACTGCCTGAAAATATATATAGTCTCGATATGTGGCAGTGGACCATATCAGAAGTCAACATATATCAGTTCGCAATGGTTTCGGAAACAGCCCCCTACCCGGTTCTTCAAAAAGAGGCTGAACGGCTTACAAAACAGCTCGAAAAAATCCCGGGTGTTCTCAGAAGTGAAATCTTCGGTATTCCCGACCGCCAGGTGCTTGTTTCCCTGGATATGGAAAAGCTGGCTCTTATGCACATTCCTTTATCAGCAGTGATTGGTGCTGTGCAGGATGCCAACACAAATATCCCTGGCGGGTATGTAGATATGGGTACGCGCAGGCTTCAGATAAAAACAAGCGGCTCATATGAAAATCTCGAAGATGTTCGAAACACACTGATTCACTCAACAGGCGGTAAGTCCGTTTTCCTGAAAGATATTGCTGATATTGAATTAACTGACGCGGACTTAACATATGAAGGACGGTTAAACGGCACACGCGCTGTGTTCCTTACGCTTCAGCAGAAGGAGAAAACAAATATAATTCACATTGCCGGCCAGGTACAGCCTGTTATTGACGAATTCAGCCGGACCCTTCCTGCCTCAGTATCTCTTGAGACAGTATTTGACCAGTCCGAAAGTGTACATTTCAGGATCAATGACTTTTTTATCAATCTTTTACAGGGCATTATTCTTGTTGGAATAGTCATTCTTGGTGCAGTAAGCTGGCGGGCCGCTCTAATCGTCATGATCGCAATTCCAGTATCCAATCTAATCGGGATCTTTTTTGTTCATCATACCGGCCACGGCCTTCAACAGATTACTATTGCCGGCCTTGTAATTGCTTTGGGGTTGCTGGTTGACAATGCAATAGTGGTCACTGAAAATATTGCGCGCTACCTTCATATGGGTTATTCACGCAGAGATGCCGCTGTAACCGGCACCGAGGAAGTAGGATGGGCTGTGGCGAGCGCAACAGCCACAACCGTGTTTGCATTCATACCCATAATTATGCTCAAGGACGTTACCGGTGATTTTATACGGAGCATGCCTGTAACGGTTGTTGCCACTCTTGCGGCTTCACTTATGGTTTCTCTTACACTTACGCCGTATTTATCATCACGTTTCCTTAAAGTGGCAGTAAAAACTCAGCCTCACAGAATACGTATTTTTCTAAACCATTTCGTTGAAACCGCATACCGTTCTTCACTTTCATGGTGCCTGGGCAACCCCGGAAAGGTCATCGTCATTTCAGCAGCTGCATTTGTACTTTCCCTTGCCATGTTCCCCCTGCTGGGCGTCAGCTTTTTCCCCAAGGCTGAGAAACCTATGTTTTTCATAAATATCGATCTCCCCCAGGGAACAAACATTGATCAAACCAGCGCTATAACACACTATGTTGAATGCGGCCTGGACTCTTTGGATGATGTGCGGCTCTATGCAAGCAGTATCGGCCACGGTAACCCGCGGATTTACTATAACATGATTCCCAGCAGAAACAATCCAGCTCACGCGCAGATACTTGTTCAATTGAAAGAACGTGACCGTGACATGCTCAGAAAAAATGTCTCTCTGGCGCGGTCTCTTTTTGAGGGGATTCCCGGTGCCCAAATAACAGTAAAAGAGCTTGAACAGGGTCCGCCTGTAACTGCGCCAATCGAGATTCAACTCCTTGGTGAGAACCTCGAGAAACTTTCAGTTCTTGCAGCGGATGTTGAAAAAATCATTGCAAATGAACCTGGCGTAATCAATACATACAATCCTCTGTCAACAAGAAAAACAGACCTTAGGCTTAATATCAACCGTTCCAAAGCGAATATGCTTGGTGTGTCTCTTACCGAAATAGACCGGACGGTGCGCACAGCAATGAACGGCCTGAGGGTGTCCGGATTCCGGGACAAAAACGGCAAAGATTATGATATTGTATTCAGGCTTCCCACTGATCAAAAAACTAAGTATTCTGATTTTAATCATATCTATGTTGCTTCGGGAAACGGATCGCTTGTACCACTCCTTCAGATTGCTTCTGTTGAACTGATTGCAAGCCCCCTCCGTATAAACCATTACAAGATGGACCGCAGTGTAGCTGTTACCGCTGATGTTGAAGCCGGCGTTTCAGCAACTGAAGCCACCAAGGGCATTATTAAAAACCTTGAAATCTATCCCTGGCCCAAAGGGTATGAGTTTTATGCGGCCGGTGAAATGGAGAACCAGGCTGAATCTTTCGGCGGAATGAAACAGGCTGTGCTGATTGCCCTTATCGCCATATTCGGTGTGCTTGTTCTCCAGTTCAAGTCCTACAGACAGCCTCTCATTGTATTTTCTGCAATCCCTCTTGCTGTAATCGGTGCAATCTGGGGGCTTTTCCTTTCGGGAAATTCATTTTCCTTTACAGCGTTTGTGGGTATTACGAGCCTTGTAGGTATTGTTGTTAATAACGCCATTATACTCATGGACTATACAAATCAGCTTCGCCGTAAGGGGACAAACATGGCTGATGCTGTTCAGCAGGCAGGAGAGACACGGTTTGTACCGATTATTTTAACAACCCTCACTACAATCGGAGGACTGCTCCCTCTTACAGTCCGGGGAGGGACCCTGTGGGCGCCTATGGGATGGACGATTATCGGCGGACTGCTTTGTTCAACAATGCTCACGCTTCTTGTAGTTCCGACACTGTACACGCTCGTTGAGAAAAATTCTGTCAGAACTGCTGCATAACATTGAAAAGCTGCATGAACAGGAGCAGTGCCCCTGTTCATGCAGCTTCTGTCTGTTCTATCGGGATGATTCTACACAACTACACCTTCACTCCGGTATTCATTCAATTTATTCCGAAGCGTCCGTACACTTATGCCTAACAACTCCGCAGTCTTGGTTCTGTTGTTTTCGTTCTCCTGCAGTGTCGAGAGTATCAGATCTTTTTCCGCTTCACGTAATGTCATATTAGCTGCAAATCCCCGCGGTTTCGCTTCTGCAGGCGGCAGAACGCTCTCCAATATAGAAAAGTGCTTTACATCGAGCATTTTTGTTCCCGGTTCACACATGACTACAGTACGCTCAATGCAGTTCTCAATTTCCCGCACATTTCCCGGCCATTCTCTCTGCATAAGCGTTTTTGCTGCTTTCTCTGTAACACCTTCAATTTCAAGCTCATTCTCAGCCGCATATTTTTTAACAAAGAAATTAATTAAAAGCGGAATATCTTCCCGCCGTTCCGATATCGGCGGAAGGTGCATTGGCACAACATTCAGCCTGTAGTACAGATCCTCGCGGAAATTGCCGTTTTTTACTTCTTCTTCAATATTTCTGTTAGTTGTAGCAATCACTCTGACATCTACATCAATAGGCTGCCCGCTTCCAACCCGCTCTATTTCCCGTTCCTGCAGAACGCGAAGCATTTTTGCCTGGAGCCCCGGACTGATTTCACTGATCTCATCCAGCAGTATCGTACCGCCGTGAGCAAGCTCAAAACGTCCCTTTGTCGTTTTAATGGCCCCTGTAAAGGCTCCCTTCTCATGGCCGAACAACTCACTCTCTACCAACCCTTCAGGAAGCGCTGCGCAGTTGGTTGTAATAAACGGCTTGTTTTTCCGCTTACTGTTATAGTGAATAGCTCTGGCGACCAGTTCCTTTCCTGTTCCGCTGGCACCCTGGATAAGCACTGTGGCACGGCTCTTCGCAACCATGCTGATAGCGTCAAACACTTTAACCATGGGCTGGCTCTGGCCGATGATGTTTTTAAAACTGAACTTTTTATCCAGTTCCGATCTCAGATATTCGTTTTCCTTTACAAGATTCTGATATTCAAAATATTTATCAATAACGACTTCAAGTTTATCGAGGTCAAAAGGTTTCGTAATATAATCAAAGGCCCCGTGTTTCATGGCACTCACTGCATTCTTAATGGATCCGTATGCAGTTATCATAATAACACCGGTATCCTGACCTTTGTTCTTCATCTCCTCCACAACTTCCATACCGCTGATATCAGGAAGCCGCAGATCACTTATAAGAAGGTTGTACTCTTTTTTGCCAAGTTTTAAAAGAGCTTCCTTACCGTTAATTGCAGTATCGACAATGTACCCTTTTTGTGTAAATGTCTCATAAAGCAGGTCTCTTATCATTTCTTCATCATCGAGAATCAATATTGATTTCTCTTCCCCGGCCATAGGCTACCTTTCATTTATCTCAATGGTAATATGGTATAGATTTTTTCTATTCAGCAGTTTCACTGTTCCGCCGTGAATACCCAGCATTTTATACAGAACAGCACAATGAAGCCGGGCCTCAATGGGCTCACAGGTTTTCAGCAGCTTCTCCATTGTTTTTCCGGGAACAAACACCTGTGGTTCAGCCTCTTTATCAGGCCGGAAACTCAGGTCAAGGATCACTGATGATTCACCCGTTTCTACCGAAATCTTTTTAAGTACCGATCCTGTAAGCTGAACGATTTTTATGCCTGAAGAGATGATCTTCTGAAGGACGTACCGGCTTCCGTAAACCGTGCATCTTACTCCAGAAACCTCAGTCTTTTCCTCTGAGTTCCTCGAACCGTTATTACCGTACATCTCAGTTGCCCACACCTCTTTTACCAGGGCTGTAAACAATACATTCTCCGGTGTTGTATCAGGATGTATAGAAAGATTCATAAGAGAAATAACAGTCTCGTTCACTCCCAGCACACCTTTATAGATCCTCTGGACTATTCGATATTTGGGATCATCAGGAGGTATGTCCCGCTCAAGGAGCCCGGCAAACCCGGCAATCCCTCCAAGCCCGTTTTTAATCTTATGCACAACATCGGTGATCAATTCCGGATCCAGTACACCTTTTTCCGGATCTGCGTCTGACACATTTTTAGTTTTTTCCATTGCGTCTCTTTGTTCAAATGCTACACAGTTCTATTTACCAGGGCATACTATGTAAGCCAACCAGATCCCTTTGTCTTATTATCTTACAAAAATAATGCCTCAATTCTGCAGACATTCTCAATAATCTGCATAACTGTCTATTTTTATTTTTTTTAGAGATATAAAATTATAATGGTCAGATAGGTGTGACATTGATTTTATGGCCGGTTTTCTTTATGAAACCGGCCATAAAAAACAATCATATTTCATATTGAAATTATCAGGCATTCAATACTGAGCGCACTTCATTGAGGAGCGGCCTTACCTGGAAGGGTTTCTGAATATATCCTGCCACATAATCAGCCGCGGGAGACTTTACCAGAGCCGCCTCATTCAGCTCTGATGTGGTGATTATCTTTACATTCCTGTTCATCTTGAAAATGACATTCATGACTTTCTCAAAATCCATACCCGGCATCATCATATCAATAATGACTAAATCGATTCTGTTGATATACTTCTTATATATAGCCAATGCTTCACTTCTGCTTTCGGCGCTTATTACTTTATACCCGTATCTGGTGAGCATTTTCCTTGCTGTTTCTCTGAATGCTTTCTGGTCATCGACAAGCAGAATTGTCTCTTTGCCCAGCAGAGGCTCATCGGATCCATCAATATCCGTGCCGTCCTTCTGTTCATTCATCTTTACAGGCAGGTGCATTTTTACGACAGTCCCTTTCTGCGGCTGGCTGAATATAGACATGAATCCTTCATGCTCAACAAGT
>Ga0272442_10008477_pt1 | contig 13014 bp, 16 predicted proteins | sample SSMForm2O_FD_200262 | JGI IMG/M metagenome (GOLD analysis project Ga0272442, IMG submission 200262) | Marine sediment archaeal communities from Little Sippewissett salt marsh, Falmouth, MA, United States - SSM-Form-2O | ecosystem: Environmental > Aquatic > Marine > Wetlands > Sediment ...
GGCTTCGCGCTCAATAACTTGACGCGTCACGACGAGGCCCTCGAAGCTTTCGAGAAGGCGATCGAACTCGATCCAAAGAACGTCGGCGCTTGGTCCAGCAAGGGCATCGCCCTCAATAACTTGGAGCGTTACGACGAGGCCCTCGAAGCTTTCGAGAAGGCGATCGAACTCGATCCAAAGAACGTCGGCGCTTGGTCCAGCAAGGGTTTTGCTCTCGACAACCTAGGCGAAGCAGAAGATTCAATTCAAGCCTACAAAAGAGCACATGAACTCGGGCAGGAATCTGCGACGCTTTTCATGGCCCTCGCCCGCCTCTACCGCGAGCTCGGCCGGGAAGCCGAGAGCAACGAAGCCTGCAGAGCCGCCCGCGATCTCCTGGAGATGGAGAGCGAATACAACCGCGCCTGCTTCGAGGCGATCTGCGGCAGCCCCGATGCCGCTCTCGATCTGCTCAGAACCGCCCTGGAGAAAAAGCAGCAAACGGCGGATCAGGCGCGCCGGGACCCCGACTTCGAGTTCATCCGGGACGACCCCCGCTTCAAGGCCCTGCTGGACGAGTTCTCCGGAGACGGGGAGACGGGGCCAAAGTGACCCGCGCCGCCCGCCCGCCGGGCGCCGAAGGCGCGCGGTGGTCGATGCTCAGAAACTCGCATCGTAGTGCAGGTTCGAAGACGCGAAAGAGGGCAACCTTCTCTGGAGCTGTGGCGAATTGCAACGCTTGGGCTTCTCACGGTGGATAGAAGGGAGTTGAAGGTCGAGATCCAAAATACATCACATGGAAAGTTTAATAAAGAAGACTTGCTTTTCAGCCTTGCGATACTCGAATATTCAAACGGTGAGGCCTGGTATGATATCCATCCCGCAATCAAAGGAATTATTGAATGAGCTGAAGCTGGCGAAGAGTAAGAACAGCTTAATCTTTGCCATAACAGATGATTGCGCAGGCTTGAGCCAACTCCTGAGTTCGAATAATTTTTGTGTGTCTCGGGTGGACCTGAAAGGAGACGTAAACCTGCTCGAAACGCTGGTTGAGTGGGAACGCACTCCAGATAATGGGGTTTATCTGGTTTGTGGAATCGCCAGCCAGTTTCCTCAGGTTCTCGGATACTTGAATTTACATCGAGATCTTTTTTACCAAATCAAAAGACCGGTTTTAATGGCCGTAAGCGAGCACGAGATAAGGGAAATACAGAAGCACGCTCCGGACTTATATCGATACAGAAGCAGGACGTACAACCTAAAAACGAAAGAAAAAGCGGAGCTGAACCAATTTTCTTAGAACCAAAATATGTCTATTATAAATTGCCACTCTTTGATGAGAGGGAGCCCCGACTCCGCCCTTGACCTTCTCAGAACTGCTATGAAAAAGATGCAGGAGACCGCGGATTGGGCGCGCCGGGACCCCGACTTCGAGTCCATCCGGGACGATCCCCGCTTCAAGGCCCTGCTGGACGAGTTCTCCGCCGACGGGAAGAAGGGGCCGGAGTGACCCCGCGCCGCCCGCCCGGCGCCGAAGGCGCGCGGTCGATAATCAGAATTTCGCGCCAATTTTAACTACCTCCGGCCCAATATACCATGCCGGAGGTCGCCACTTTGAGAGAGTTTCCCAAGCCCAAGGTCGTCGTCAGCAGGTGCATTGAGTTCGACAGCTGCAGGTACAATGGCCAGATGATCTCAAGCGAATTCGTAAAGAGCCTTGAGCCCTACGTCGAGTTTCTGCCGGTCTGCCCAGAGGTGGAGATCGGCCTCGGCGTCCCTAGGAACTCGCTCAGGCTCGTCTCTGCGGCGAAAGAGGGGGAGACGAGGCTCGTCCAGCCCTCGACAGGAAGGGACGTCACTCCCGATATGCAGAGCTTTGCGGCAACGTTTCTCGAATCAATCGGCGAGGTGGACGGCTTCATCCTCAAGGCGGGCTCCCCCTCCTGCGGGATCAAGAACACCAAGGCCTACCCCACCGCTGGAAAGTCGGCGGCGTTGTCTCGAAGCGAGGCGGGGATCTTCGGCGCCATCGTCCTGGCCCGGTATCCGGATCTCGCGGTGGAGGACGAAGGTCGGCTTCGTAACCCTCGGATCAAAGAGCACTTCTTGACCAAGCTCTTCACCCTGGCCCGCTTTCGAGGGGTGGAGAGGTCAGGCTCAATGGGAGAGCTGGTTCGGTTCCAGACCGAGAACAAGATGCTTCTTATGGCCTACCACCAGACCGAAGAGAGGGCCCTGGGCAATATCGCTGCAAACCACGACCACCGGCCCTTCGATGAGGTGGTGGGGGAGTACGGGGCCCACCTCCGGCGGGCGATGTGCCGGGCCCGGAGGTACACCTCCAACATCAATGTCCTCATGCACATCCTGGGCTACTTCAAAGATCAGCTCTCGGCCGGGGAGAAGGCGATGTTCCTGGAGAACCTCCAGAGGTACAGGGACGGCAAGATCACCATCTGCCCCAACACCACCCTCCTCAAGTCCTGGATCGCAAGGTTCGAGGACGACTACCTCGCTCGCCAGACCTTCTTTGAGCCCTACCCCCAGGACCTGATCGAGGTCGATCCGATCGTCTCCCACAGGGGAAGGGACCTCTGGGGATAGAAGAGCGAAAAGAGACGAGAAGCCTCGCGTGATCGGCCGCTACATCGCCGGAATTCTCTTGCTATTGGTTTTAGGGTGCAATTCGCTTGAGGGAAGGGAGACGAGGTTGGGCCACAGAGCCGCTTCTGGAGAGATGGAAATGTCGAAGAAGCCACAGGACGAGGTGACCTAGCGACCTGCCTTTAAGACCGCCGAGAATACGGTAAAGTTCCTCCCTCTCGATGTTTGACTGAAATAGTGATAGTCAGATAGTGATGGTCAGGACAGCAGATGCGCTTCGCTCCAGAGAAAGGCGTATATATCCCCGATCGCTTCAGTGAGCGGCCTTGAATATTCGCCGTCGGGCCCCGAAATAAAGCTTGAGAGCCGCCACCACATGTACGACGCCATGATCAACCCTCTTACCATCTCGCCCTCCGGGAACTTCCCTCTATTCGTCCTGGCGGCGGTCCTCGTCGCCATCGCGGGAAGACAGCTCCTCAGGACTCGGGTGATGATCTGGCAGATCATGCTTGCTGGCGCACTAACCGTCCTCCTGGCAGGCTCGATATCCCCGGCCGACGCCGCCAGGTCGATAAACCTGGACGTGATGCTCTTTCTCGCCGGGATGTTTGTGGTGGGGGTAGCTCTGGAGGAGAGCGGCTACCTGGCGAGCCTCTCTAGCCGATTCTTCAGAAGGGCGAAGAACGTCGACCAGCTCGTCCTCGCCATCCTCTTCGGGACAGGAATTCTTTCTGCCATCCTGATGAACGACACCCTGGCCATCGTCGGAACTCCACTTCTACTCCACTTCGCGAAAAAGTACGAGATCTCCCCCAAGCTTCTCCTCCTCTCCCTCGCCTTCGGGGTGACCATCGGAAGCGTCGCCAGCCCCATCGGAAACCCCCAGAACCTGCTTATAGCCTTAAGCGGAGGGGTCCCCAACCCCTTCGTCACCTTCTTCAGGCACCTGGCCCTGCCCACGGCCGCAAACCTCCTCATCGCCTACGGGATCCTGAGGCTTTTTTATGGGAAGGAGTTTGGGGGCCGGGTCCTCAACCACGGCCGGGAGTATGTGGACGATCGGAACCTAGCCCACCTCTCCAGGGTCTCCCTCGTCCTGGTGGTGGCCCTCATTGTGGTGAAGATCGTCTCGGTCTCCTTCGGTTTTGGGTCACCCTTCGGCCTGACGGAGATCGCCCTCTTCTCGGCTCTGCCCATCCTCGTCTTCAGCCCCCGAAGGATCGAGGTGGCGAGGAAGGTCGACTGGAGGACCCTGGTCTTCTTCGCCTCCATGTTCGTTCTGATGGAGAGCGTCTGGAACGCTGGCTTCTTCCAGTCGGCGATAAACGGCTCGCGCCTCGATCCAGCCTCAGTTCCCGTGATCCTTGCCACCAGCGCCCTTCTGAGCCAGTTCATCTCCAACGTCCCCTTCGTCGCCCTCTACTTGCCGCTCTTGTCCCACCTCGACGCCTCGGTCGAGGGGATGATGGCCCTTGCGGCGGGAAGCACCATCGCCGGGAACCTGACGATTCTGGGGGCGGCAAGCAACGTCATCATCGTCCAGAACGGCGAGAGGAGGGGGACTGCCCTCACCTTCACCGACTTCCTGAAGGTGGGCCTCCCCCTCACTGCTCTAAACCTCCTGGTATACTGGATCTTTCTCGCTGTCTTATGACGGATAAACAGGTCTCCGAGCTTCCTTGAATTGCAGACCCATAACGCCAAAAAACCCGACATGTATTTAGGGCCGGAAAGACACCATCTCCAAAGTCGATGGCCTGCCTCTGCAAACGCCTTCAAACGCCTTCAAACTCAAGAGTTGATAGCCGATGATGCTAAGATCCTGCATAAAAAAATACAAGACCGATACCCATCGAGCCTTCTCTCCCGAGGAGACCCTGGAACGAATAGCGCCGAAGATGGAGCTTGCGGGGATAACCAGGGTGGCGGATATCACCAACCTGGACCGGATCGGGATCCCGGTCTTCTCCAGCATCAGGCCCGCCGCGGACAAGGGGGCTATCTCCGTCTACAACGGGAAGGGAGCCACCCCCGCCGAGGCGAGGGTCTCGGCGATGATGGAGGGGATCGAGCGCTACTCGGCCGAGGTCCACGAGAGAGAGCTTCTGGTGGAGACCTACTCGAAGCTCGCGTCCGAGACGAACGCCGTCGACCCCAGAGACCTGATCCTCCCCTCGGAGGCGAACCCCGAGATGGCCATCCCCTGGATCGAGGGGTACGACCTGATCAGAAAGGAAGAGGTGATGGTCCCTGCAAGCGGGGTCTTCCACCCTCTGCCTTCGAACTACCCGCAGCTCTTTCGGACGAACACCAACGGTCTTGCCTCCGGCAACGTCCTGGAGGAGGCGGTCTTCCACGGCCTTTCAGAGGTGATCGAGAGGGACGCCTGGTCCCTGGTGGAGACGGTGAAGAAGACGGGGCCACGGGTAACAGAGGTGGAGGAGGGCCTCGCGGCGGGTCTGATCGAGAAGTTCGCAGCGGCCGAGGTGGACGTCCGGATAAAAGACATCACCAGCAACATTGGCGTCCCCACCATCGCCGCGGCCTCCGACGACCTCAGGCTGAAGGACCCTGCCCTTCTCACCATCGGAATGGGAACCCACACCAGCGCCGAGGTGGCGGTCCTCCGGGCCCTGACCGAGGTCGCCCAGTCGAGGCTGACCCAGATCCACGGGGCGAGAGAGGACACCACGACGGCGGACTTTCGAAGACAGATCGGCTACGATAGGACCAAGAGGCTGAACAGACACTGGTTCGGCGACTCGGAGACGAGGCCCTTCTCCGAGATTGAGTCCCAGGACAGCGAAGACTTCCTGGACGACATCAACCTGATGCTGAAACGGCTCGAGAATGCGGGGATGGATAGAGCCATAGTCGTCGACCTCACCCGCGAAGAGATCGGGGTTCCCGTGGTGAGGGTGATGGTGCCGGGTTTAGAGCAGAGCGCCATGGACCAGGACCGTCGGGGCAAGCGGTGCAGAGATGAGATCAAGAGAAATCGTCGTCTTTCTCGGGCCCAGCCTCGATAGAGCGAGGGCCGAAGAGATCCTTGCGGCCGACTACCGCCCTCCCGCCAAGCGGGGCGACGTCTTCAGAGCCGCGAAGGAGGGCGCCAAAATTGTGGGGCTCATCGACGGCGTCTTCTTCCAGGACAGCGCCGTCGCTCACAAGGAGGTTCTCGCCGTCCTGGAGATGGGCGTCGCCGTCGTCGGAGCCTCCAGCATGGGGGCTCTGAGGGCCGCCGAACTCCACTCCTTCGGGATGGAGGGGGTGGGCGAGATCTTCCGGCTCTACCGGGAGTGCATCCTCATCTCCGACGACGAGGTGGCCCTGATCTTCGATCCCATCAACTTTGCTCCGCTATCCGAGCCCCTGGTGAACATAAAGGAGAACGTCAGGGCAGCCACGGAGAATGGTTACATCGACCCCGACGCGGGCGAGAAGATCCTCGCTGCTGCATCATCCCTCTACTTTCCCAAAAGAACCTACGACCGAATCCTGGAAGTGGCAACGGGGCTCGACCAGTTGCAGCGTGAGGGCTTCAAAAGGTTCCTTCTGGAGGAGAAGAGAGACCTGAAGAGAGAGGACGCCATCTCTGCCCTGGAGCGGATAAAGGAGATCGCGGGATCATCATGATAATCAGACTGAAGGCCTTCGCACGGTTCAGAGCCCTCCTGGGCGGGGAGACTGAAGTCGACCTTCCCGAGGGCGTAACAGTATTAGACCTTATGAAAAAGTTGGCTTTGAGGTCATCAGACCTGCAGGATCAGATCTTCGATGCCTCCGACAGGATCAGAGAAGATGTGAACGTGATGGTCAACGGCAGACACTTCGAGTCCCTGAAAGGCCCAGAGACGCCCCTGGCGGATGGAGACGAGGTGGCCCTCTTTCCGGCGGTGGTGGGGGGCTGAGGCAGCTCCTGTGATCGATTGCGATATGATATATTTTGAGGCTTAAGATGCTCGGTTTGGCTAGGTACGAGCGACAGATCAGGCTCTTTGGTGCCGAGGGCCAAAAGAGCTTGAAGAGGGCGACAGCCCTCGTCATCGGGGCGGGGGGCCTTGGCTCCTCAGTCTCGACCTATCTCGCCGTAGCCGGGTTGGGGAGGATCGTCGTCGTCGACGGCGACTTTGTCGAGGAGAGCAACCTGAACCGCCAGATCCTCCACTGGGCTAGAGATCTCGGACGGTCCAAGGCCGTCTCGGCGGCCGAGACGATTCTGGGCCTCAACCCCGAGGTCGAGGTGGAGGCGATAGCCCTCTTCGCCGACGAGAAAAATCTGGCAGACCTTGTGAGCAGAGCCGATGTGGTGATGGACGCCCTGGACAACTTTCCTTCAAGATACCTTCTCAACAGGGCCGCCCTGAAGAGAGGGGTTCCCCTATTTCACGGGGCGATCTCCGGCTTCGATGGCCAGGCCACCACCATCATTCCGGATGAGACCCCCTGCCTCCGGTGCATCTTCCCCCGTTCGCCCCCCAAGGAGACCTCACCCGCCCTGGGCGCCACCTGCGGCGTCATCGGCTCGATCCAGGCATCAGAGGCCATAAAGTACCTGACGGGAGAGGGCGAGCTTCTCTCTGGGAGGCTCCTCATCTGGGACGGCCTGCGGACCAGGTGCGACGAGATACCGATCGAGAGAAATCCCGGATGTCCTGACTGTGGCATCGGAAGAGAGCTTTAAGTAGGGCTGCGGCTGATGACATAATATGGAAAGTTCTGGTGATGCTCCGCCTGCGACGAAGTCCGGGAAGAGAAGGTCCCTTCTTCTCCTGGGCTGTCCCGAGGTTCCTGTCCAGACCAGCATCGCCCTCTACCTGGCTTTCAGACTCAGGGAAAGGGGTGACGAGGTGGTGGTGGCCGGTACCGGCGCCGCCCTCAAGCTGACGAAGCTCGCAGACCCCATGGGCCACTACATCGGCGAGACGATGAACATCGACCGTTGCATCGCCTCCATCTCAGAGGGGAGGATGGACTTCGACCTCTGTTTCGCCTTCGCCCACAGCGATGCTGGTGTAACTTACGCCGGGACCATGAGCTACATTTCCAAGGCGGAGCTCTTCGTTCTTATCTTCGGAAGAGGTGCCGAAGAGGTGGCAGAGACCGTAGAGTTCGACTGCAAAAAGCTGGTCGCAAAAGCCGTCCACGACCCAAAGCCGCTTAAGAAGCTTATAGATGAGGTGATCGATTGGGCTGTATCGAAGAGCTGAAGTACGAGATCCTTCTATCCCAGTGCTCTTTCAAAGAGGCTAGAGAGTACGTAAAGAAGAACTTCAAGGAGGTCCATGAGGTCCCTCCAGGCTACAGGATCTTCAACGTCCACCTGATCGGGGTTCCCCCGCTCCTCGTTGGCGTCGAGGACGAGAAGGTCATCTTCCCCTACACCAAGCCCTGTTACGGGACCTTCGTCTTGCGGATGGAGGGAAAAGAGGAGATTGAGAGGTTGAGGGCAAAGAGATGAGGTCGAAGAGATGAAGGTGCTGGTGAGGGCCTTTGCGAGGTTCAGGGAGATCGCAGGCAAGGAGACCAGCATCGACCTGAAAGAGGGCTCCACCCTTCGCGATCTCTTGAAGGTGATCTCTGCTTCTCATCCCGAGCTTGAGGGCGCGCTCTTCAGCTCTGACGGGACCGTCGGCGAAGGGATAACCATACTCAGGAACCGGAAGGGGCTCGACTCCGATATATCGAAGACGGTTCTTGAAGAGGGGGACGAGGTGGCGCTCTTGCCGCCCTTTTCTGGCGGGTGAAGCCGGAGGAGAAAGATTTGATCGAGATCACCGAGGACGACTTCTCCATTGAAGATGTGATGACGAGAGCTAAACGGTCCGAAGCTGGAGCCGTCGTATCTTTCCTGGGCACAGTCAGAGACGACGAGATCTCGGGGATGGAAGTGGAGGCCTACTGCGAGGTGGCAAAGGCGGAGCTGGAGGAGATCCGGGATGAGGCGATGGAGAAGTTCGATCTAAAATCCGTCGACGTGATCCACAGGGTCGGCACCCTCTCAGTAGGAGACGATATAGTTCTGATAGTCTGCACTGCGGCCCATCGGCAAGCGGCCTTTCGAGGATGCGAGCACGTCATCGACGAGATTAAGAGGCGCGCCCCCATCTGGAAGAAGGAGATAAGGGCAGAGGGCGATCGCTGGGTGTAAATCGAATCCGAGCTAAAGGCAGAAGAGAAAGATTAAAGGCCCCAATTAAACGATTGGTACCAGCCTGATGTTGTTATTCTCGTCCCAGACCATGTAGTAGGGCTCGGTCCGGGGTATCAGGCCGTAGGTGCAGAGACCGCCGTTAAGCTCTTTGATCACGAAGTAGGTGTCTGCTATATGGGAGGTCATCCTGATGCTCTTCTGCCCTGACTTCACCACCACCACGTTGACGTCGCTCGTCTCCTTCCACTTCTGAAACATGCGGCTGGTGGCGTTGAGCATCCTCTCGTAGCCGAAGGCGAACTCCATCGAATCGAGGCCCAGGATGTTGAGGATCGGCCGTCCCGTCTTCTCCCTCAGGGAGTCCCAGTGCTTGAAGAGGGTCTCATACCACTGATCTCGGTCGCCGCCCGGCTCCAGCACCATCACGTTGGAGGGGACGAATACGTCCCTCGGGGTGATCTGGTAGCCGATGCTGGGGACGATGTGGACCGCCCTCCCGTTCTTGACGGAGTTTGAGGCGAGTGCGGTCAGCACCTGGTAGTACCTTTTGCCGACGCCGTGATCGATCTCCAGGACGTTGCAGGACCCAAACTCGAGGCCGCCGGTGATACTGTCGAAGTCGCCTATCCCGGTGGAGATGCATTCGTCGCATGGGTCGGATATCCGGTCCACGTCGCTTACGATGCTGATCTGAGGCCGGATATTTTCGACTGCGGGCTCAAAGTAGCAGAACCTTCCGCCGTGGAGGGTGCAGGTGTATATCTTCTGTTTGATCTCCACCCCTCTCAACTTGTCCAGCTTGATCTCTCGGGCATACCTCGTAGTCATTCCTTCAGGACGGTTTTCGCCAGATAGGGGGGCGGTCATCCTCACGTTCTTCAGGGTCACGACTCCGTCGACGATGTAGTCGAGGGGCATCAGATCTGCCGTCTCGCTCACGAAGATCATGTGAATTCCCATGTCTCGGGCGAACTCGCAGATGTTCTGCTCCAGGCTGTGCTGAGCGTCCCCCAGGATGTGGGCGGTGTAGTTTATTACCGCGTCCCAGCTGTCGATGACGATCATGGGGTCGTCCATGTCCTCGGCCTGGTCCAAAAAGGTCTTAAAGAAATCGAGGACCACCTCGTAGCTGGAGCCCTCCTGGGCGACGTTCTTGAGGCTCTCAAGGAGCATCTTTTGGGTGGCGTTTACCACGTTGCTGGGTGGGATGATCTCGTTGATCCAGGGGAACATTCCGTAGACTCGGAGGGGGTTGACCCGGGTGGAGATGTACATCCCGTTCATTTTATGGCAGACGGAGTTCATGATCTCCAGAGCCAGGGTCGTTTTTCCGGTGCCTGGCATCCCCTTGACGAGAAGTGTCTGGCCCTCTTCGACCCCGAAGAAGTCGCGAATTTCAGACGGTATCCGCATATTTTGCATCCCAAATCTCCAGCGCTATTTGGTAGCACATGTCATATATAAGGCTGATTTTCGATAGTTAGACGAGCTCGTCGATTGGTGGATTGGGGAACCCGACTTTACTCAGTCTGATGGACACATTTCTTCATAAGGTTCATGAAAGTTCCGACCTTCTCCGGTTTAACTTTGAAGGACATGGAGATGGTCACGTCATCAGAAATCTCCTCGAGCTGGGCTACCACCGACAACTTCAGAGAGGGCATTTCCAAGGAGCCGCCCTTCTTCAGAGCGGCCTCGAAATCCTCCAGACATTCGACGTTCTCTGGAGCGACAGATGCCTCCTTGGGCTCGCTGGCCCTCCATAGCTTTGAGGGTCCTACCTCCACGAACTTGCATTTGCCTTCGGATTTCAGGACTGAAAGGTACTTTATGGCGGTGGTTTTGCTGACCCCAGCCTGCTTTGCCACGTCCACGGTGGTCAGCCCAACTTCGGAAGCTTCTATCGCCTTGAGAATTCGCTCCTCATAAGATGCCATTTTTTAGTCAGCCTCACCCTCTGCGACTCGTTATCGTTCCGGTTCTCCTGATCTTCAAACTTTCCAAATTAGTATAAGCTTCGCCTTTTTCATATATAACCTTCTTGTTTGCAAAACTGCCCTTCGTAGGCAATCAAACCATTTAAACCAGTAAATCCACAAGGACCGTGATGACCGGCGAACATTCCGTCATTTCGAGTTATGATGATCACGCCGAAGCCGACCAAAATCGGCCCTACGACCTCCAAGGCTGGCCGCCGATAAGGGGGGATTATAGGCTGGAGGATCCCGAATCGCGGATCGCAGTGGTGACCCTAGCGAGCCACCTGAGGGCGGCGGGGGCTGCGATCTGGGGGCCCTGCAAGACCGAGAACCTGGGCGTGGAGAAGGTGGTGGCAAACCTCATCTCCAACTCCAACCTACGGTTCCTCCTGGTCTGCGGCGAGGAGTCGAAGGGCCACCTTCCGGGCGATTCCATCATCGCCCTGCACAGAAACGGGATCGACGGAGAGGGGAGGATCGTGGGCTCGAAGGGGGCGATACCCTTCATCGAGAACCTCTCAAAAGAGGCGATCGACCGGTTCCAGCGGCAGGTGGAGGTGATCGATCGGATCGGCCTAGTCGACGAGAAAAAGATCGAGGAGATCGTCCGAGAATACCGAAATCTCTCGGAGCCCTTTCCAGAGCCGCCCATGGTTGTTGTCAAGAGGAGATCGAGGCGGGCGAATGATGAGGCGGAGGCCTCGTCTGGCGACGCCATCTTCGGCGAGGGAGTAATCCTCGACGCCTCGGCCTGGCTGGTGGCTGAGGAGCCAGTGGCGGAGGTGGGGGAGGGTTCAGCCAGCCAATGAGTTAACAGACCGGCCCAACTCCGGTTTTATGATCATCTTGAACCTCCGGCCAGGATGGCGAAGAAGTTTTTATAATATGGGAATAGACCTGGACAGAAGCAGCGACGGCAGAGCCGAATCCAAGTTCGAGATATTCAATTTCAAGATCGGCTCGAAAGAATCGGATCGCTCGCTTGTTCCCGGAGGCGCTGAATCAGATGGCAGAAAACAGGTTTGAGGATGGCATCTTTCTGATGCACACGGACAGGTTCGAGGAGGCGGTGGAGTTCTTCAAAAGCTTCGTCGATTCCGACCCGTCCGACGTCGAGGCGTGGTACAAGCTGGCGGTCGCGTACCTGGGGGCGGGGAGGCTGGACGAAGGAAGGGCCTCTGCCGAGCGAGCAGTCGAGCTGAAGCCCGACGATCCGGAGCTTCTGGACCTTCTGGGCGGGATATTGTCCCTCAAAAACGACGACGAGGGGGCCCTCGAATACTTCGATAGAGCGATCGAGGCGAAGCCCGATCACGTCCGGGGCTGGATCTCGAAGGTGATGACCCTGCGAAACCTCGACCGGATCGAAGAGGCGAAGGAGGCTTATCGGCAGGGCGTCGAGCAGGCTCCGACCCTCAAGGACCCCGAGGAGTGGAATGACCTGGCTGGGGCGATCTTCGACCGGGGGGACTTTGCGGCCACCATCGACTTTCTAGACTTCCTTTTGGAGCTGGAGCCGGAGGAGCAGAGCTACAAGTTCAACAAGCTTGGACCCCTCTCGAAGATGAAGAGGTACGACGCCGTGGCGGAGCTCGCCGAGGAGCTGGTCGAGTCGATGCCCGACTTCGTCCCCGGCTGGATGGTGAGAGGGATCGCCCTTCTGGGCCTGGAGAGGTACGAGGAGGCGGTCGAGTCCTTCGATCAGGTCATCCTCCTGGACCCGACTAACTCCGAGGCTCAAAATATGAAGCTGAGGACTCAAGAGTACCTAGACGAGGTGGAGAGGGGCTGAAGTTCGGGGGCTACCTTGCCAAGTCGTTTTTTTTGACCTAGTGGGTGCTTGATTCTCATTTGTTGGCAACTCAGCCTAAACTCCTAGCCGAGCCCTTATTTGTTGTCACCTTTGTTGCCATGAGGTTAAATTATATGCCATAAAAATTTTAGAAATTTTGGGGGGTGTGGTTAGGATTATGAGATACGCTTGCTCGGGGGCCTTTGGCGACTTATCTTATTATCGTCTTCGAAACAGCATAGACGAATAAACCAAAAAGAATTGCACCAATGACCCTTTCTCCAGTAAAAAGAATTCTGGCTAAAAATCTAGATTTTATTACAAATTTGAATTTCCCGACCTCAAAACTTAATTTTCCAGATGGATTTGTGTATTTCGGGCACAATCTACTTTTCCAGTGATAAAATTGGAGGCTGGGCACATTCTCCTAAAAGTTTTTAGTCTTTGGGGCGAAGTACCCAGTGGTACCCTCCAATGACCCAAATACACCTTAACTTGATAAA
>Ga0272442_10008478_pt1 | contig 13014 bp, 9 predicted proteins | sample SSMForm2O_FD_200262 | JGI IMG/M metagenome (GOLD analysis project Ga0272442, IMG submission 200262) | Marine sediment archaeal communities from Little Sippewissett salt marsh, Falmouth, MA, United States - SSM-Form-2O | ecosystem: Environmental > Aquatic > Marine > Wetlands > Sediment ...
TGATTGATTATGAATTCTTAACCACTTGCAGCCAAAAAGAAGCACTCGATTATTTAGATGAATTAGATCATGTCAAAGTAATAGCCGGAGGGTCCGATATTTTGGTTGATATTCATAATAAAAGCAAGCGGTTGCCTAAAATATCCTATTTGCTGGATATCAGTCATATTAGGTCTTTAAAATTTATCCGTCAAGTTGACCGATATGTTGAGATTGGTCCTTTGGTAACGCATTCGGAACTACTGCATGAGGCGTTCATTGAAAAAAGATTTCCAATATTGCATCATGCTGCAAGCCATATTGGCTCAACACAAATAAGAAACCGGGGTACCATCGGCGGGAATATCTGTAATGCTTCGCCTGCTGCAGACCTCTTACCGCCTCTCATGGCTTTAAAATCGGAATTGGTGTTAACCGGGAAAAAAGGGAAAAGGAAAGTGCCTTTAGAGGCATTTTTAACTGCACCTTACAAGTCGATACTTCAACATCATGAATTACTAACTAAAATAAGAATTCCTAAATTGGGAAACGACTACTATATGAATTTTGCAAAAATCGGTAGAAGGAAAGCACTGTCCATTTCCAGGTTAAATTTGGCAGTGGTTGTGAAAATCGATGAGAAGAATATTTTCCAAGATGCAAGGGTAGTTCCCGGTTCAGCCACTCCCTATCCCCAATCCTTGCCAGGAATTGAAAAAATAATTAATGGTCAATCTATCCATCAAATTAACACAGAGGAAATAGGTCGTTTATTAAGCAAAGAAATCATCTCCATTACCGGAATAAGATGGTCAACTCCTTACAAGAAACCGGTTATTTCCACCTTAATTCAGCGTGCTCTAAAAGAGATAATCAAGGAGAAAAGTAACAATGAATAAAACAAGCGTGACTTTTACAGTGAACAGAGAAAAGGTGACCTTGGATGTGGGGCCAAAAGAACGTTTGATTGACACTTTAAGAAAGCAACTAAAGTTAACCGGAACAAAGGAAGGTTGTGGGATTGGTGAATGCGGCGCATGTACGGTCATTCTAAATGGTGAAGCAGTTCATTCCTGTTTAATTCTTACCGGGCAGCTGGAAGGTAGTGAGATACTAACTGTGGAAGGTTTGGAAATTAACGGAAAGCTTGATCCTTTGCAGCAGGCTTTTATTGATTATAACGCAGTGCAATGCGGTTTTTGTACCTCAGGCATGTTAATGTCTGCTAAAGCGCTTCTCATGAAAAACCCTTGTCCGACGAAAGATGAGATCAAAACTGCGCTGGAAGGCAATCTTTGTCGCTGTACAGGATATCAGCAAATTATCGAAGCAGTTGAAAGTGTTGTGAAGTAGATTTCAACCAGGAAGCAGCTATCAACCTTTTTTAGTTTGTCTAACATAGTCAACTAAAAATATTATCCTTGCTGTTTGAAACCTGTACTTTATGGATTCTTAATGAGTATAACAGAACGTTAGGTACAAAGAGAAGGAGGGGCAAGATGTCATCTATCCTATTTAAAAATGTTAAAGAAATTATCACCATGGATAACAAGAGAAATAGATTAAAGAATCATTGTCTTTTAATTAAAGACAATGTTATCGAGAAAATTGCACCGGTTATAAAAGAAGATGCTGAGGAAATAATCGATGGTTCAAATTATTTTCTTTTTCCAGGATTAATAAATACTCACCATCATTTTTATCAAACTTTGACTCGAAATATTCCTCAAATACAAGGTGCAGAATTATTTGTATGGCTAAAGTATCTTTATCCTATTTGGGCACGTTTAACCCCGGAAGCAGTCTATTATAGTACTCAAGTTGCGATGGGCGAACTTCTAAAGACAGGGTGCACTACTTCTTTTGACCAATTTTACGTTTTTCCCAAGAATCAAAATAAGAATTTAATCGATGAAGAATTTGAAGCAGCCAGGGAAATAGGTATGCGGTTCCATGCAAGTAGAGGGTCCATGTCTTTGAGTGAAAAGGACGGAGGATTACCTCCTGATTCAGTCGTTCAGTCAGAAAAAGCTATCTTATCAGACTCTCAACGAGTCATAGAAAAATATCATAATGAAAAACCTTATGCAATGCAAAGAGTCATTCTCTCTCCTTGTTCACCCTTTTCCGTGACTGAAGCACTGATGAAAGAATCCATTAAAATGGCACGTGAATACCGGGTGCAAAGTCATACGCATTTAGCTGAAACTAAAGATGAGAATATATTCTGTGACGATGTTTTCAATCTTCGCCCTTTGGAATATATGGAAAGAGTAGGTTGGCTGGGAAAGGATGTCTGGTTTGCCCATTGTGTATGGTTGGACGAGAATGAAATCAGGCGAATGGCCAGGACCAATACAGGGGTGGCACACTGTCCCGTATCCAATCAAAAACTGGCTTCAGGTACGGCAAATGTGCCTTTCATGTTGAAAAATAAAGTGAGAGTAAGTTTGGGTGTGGATGGAAGCGCAAGCAATGATTCCTCTAATATGATTGCAGAGATGAGAGCTGCTTTTTTAATGCACAGGCTGGTTTCAGGAATTTCTGCCATGTCGGCAGAAGAAGCTTTAGCCATGGCTACCAATGGCGGCCGAGATGTTCTGAATCAACCTGAAATAGGAAGTATAGAAGAGGGTAAGGCAGCAGACATGTTTTTAGTGAATACAATTCAATTGGGATTTGCAGGGGGATTATCGGATGCGGTTTCCGCATTGGTAAATTCCGGAGATTCCCAAATAGTGGATATAACGATTGTGAACGGAAAAATAGTTGTTCGGGATGGCAAGTTGCTTAAAATCAACGAAGAGGAGCTCATTGAAAAAGCAAATAGAGTATCCCAAAATATGATTGAAGGATAAAATGATTCGATTGCATGTTAAAGGTTAACCGATAAGATGTTCCCAAATTCAAGATATTTTAAAAAGAGAATCTGCTTTAATGAAAGCTTGTGATATACCAATATCATTCCTGTTATTTTACTCTCTTTTGATTACATTGCACATAAAAGTTCTATTTGAAGTCGTACTGGTAATTGAATCTTTTTTTTCATCGTCCGTTAGTTTGTTTAAATTATATTCCTGTTTGAACTCTCCCCATCCCCATGCAATACGAACTGATCCAAAATGAACAATATTTGAAATTCTGGCTTTCATGGTTATTGTTCCATTAGGTGATTCGATGATTACTCTATCACCATCAGAAATATTTCTACTTTTTGCATCCCTTGAATGAATATCAACAAAGGGTTCTGGTTCACGTTTCAATAAAAAAGGAATATTTCTAAACTGAGAATGCACGTAATTACTTGACCTTTTGCCGCTAATCCCCATTAAAGGGAAACGATTTTTTTTCTGGTAAAAACTTGGTTTATTCTTCCATTTTTCCAGAAAATCTGGAACAGGTGCATAGCCGTAATTTTTTAGTTTGTCTGAATATAGCTCAACTTTACCAGTTGGTGTATTAAATCCATGGTTAATATATTTTTTATAACGAGTTTTTTGAAAAAGAATACCATCCGGATTCTGTCGTAACTTCTCAGTAGTAATTGCAGTAGGATTCAACTGCTCATCAATGGCTTCTTCAACATTATTCCAGGGAAATTCTTTTTCATATCCTAATTTTTTTGCCAGTTCAAATATAATTTTCCAATCCGGCCAGCAATTTTCAAACCAATTTACTACCTTATCTTGAAGTACAACTTTATTACTATACATTGAACCTAAATTTAATCTTGTATGTTCAAAAGAAGTCGTCGTAGGCAAAACAATATCCGCAAGTTTTGCAGTTTGCGTCATAAATAAATCAATGACTACGATCAATTCGAGTTGATTCAGTGCTTCTATAAATTTATTAGAGTTTGCCATAGTGACTGCCGGATTTGCGCCTTGAATAATAAGCCCTTTTAGAGGATATGGTTTTTGTTTAAGAATTGCATCAGTAACCACTCCCATGGTATGAATTCCAAGATTCTTATCATATTGATTAAAAAGTGGGTATTCTGAGGTAATCGGTTTTATTTTTTTAGAGAGATAATCTTTGAGTTGAATATCTTTGAACGGTATGGGCTGAGGAATAAGGTCTCCTCCTTTTTTATCAAGATTTCCGGTCAATGCTCTTAAAAATGAAATGGCTCTTGATGTTTGAGAAACGTTTAAATGCATATCGATTCCATTACCATCTCCAATACATGCAGGTTTTGTCTTTGCATATAAACGGGTAGATTCTCTTATTTTTTTCGGATCCAGCCACATTATCTCTGCTATTTTTTCGGGAATAAAGTGACTTGCAATCTCTTTCAAATTATCAAATCCAACAGTCCAATCTCTTACAAAATCCTGATCATAGAGTTTTTCTGAAATAATGACATGAATCATGGACATTGCAAGCACACCATCATAACCCGGTTTTATTTGTAACCAAATATCAGCTATTGAAGCTAATTTGGTTTGTACGGGGTCTATGACGATGATTTTAGCTCCTTTTTCTTTTGCATGAATAATATTTTCGTATAGAGAGGGATTAGAATCTCTATCATTTCTTCCCCAAATAATAATACAATTGGAATTTTTATAATCAGGATTGGTCATTGCACCATAAGTGAGAGTATGATTTGCATCCCGTGCTGCATGACATACAGAACCATTTCCGATGATATTAGGTGAACCGAAGACATTCATTAATCTATTGGCATAGTGCCAGACAGCTCCCCAATCGGATGCCTGACCTCTTAACCAACAGATGGATTCAGAACCGTGTTCTTTTTTTAGAATATTTAATTTTTTCGCAATTTCATTCAGTGCCGTTTCCCAGGAAGCTTCTTCCCAAAAGAATTTTCCATTTCTTTTTTTCTTTATCATCGGAGTCTTTAATCGAGCAGGGGAGTAGACTATTTGAGTAACTGCCTTTATTTTTGGGCAAAAATATTCTTCCTTGATTCTACTATTTGAATTTTTTTCTACTGAAACAACTTTATTATTTTTTAAATACACAACTACAGGACAACAAGATGAGCATAAACGGCATATAGTATGTTTCTTTTCCATGAAAATTCCTCCTGCTTAATTATATAGTTAGTTAACATTGATTGTACAAATTATTTTGCTGTACTAATTCTGTGATGGTTTAGATGATTTAACCCTGTTAAATAGATTACCGTTTTGATTGAAAGCAACACTAATAAATAAAATAAACCCGATACCGTTTCCTAAGATATTTGGGAAAAAAAGGAGAAATGATGCAACTAACATAAAGAATCGTTCAACTAATCTCAATTTTTTAACCAGGAAATTTTCCCAAAATGATGCAAACGCAATTAATCCAAAAAGAATTGAAGCAATTGTTTCAATAATTAAAAACAAAGAACCTTGAAGTAATATTGCCGGTCTAAAATAAAACATAAAAGGAAGTATATAAAGACCTTTGGAAAATTTAAAAGCTGTTAGCATGGTTTTCATCGGATCCGAACCGGCGATTCCTGCGCCTACAATTGAGGCAAGTCCTACTGGGGGAGTGATCTCTGAATTAATGCTAAACCAGATCATAATCATATGAGCAACAAGGATAGGAAAACCCATTTGAATAAGGGTTGGTCCGGCTGTAATTGCAACAATAATATATGCAGCACTGCTTGGCAGGCCCATACCAAGAATTGTAGAAATTACACCGACGATTAAAATAGCTAAAAATGCAGACTCATAGGTAAGTCCTGAAAGAAACCAAGACAATTTAAGGCCAAGACCGGTTAGCCCAACAAGTGATAATATGATTCCTATGCAGGCGATAATGCTGCCAATGTTAAGAGAATATCTACCTCCCAAAATCAATGCTTGATAAATAAGTTTGAAATTAATCCTACGGCTTTTTATCATTTGAACAACCACTAATGTAAATATTCCACCTAAAGCCGCAACGTTTGGGGCAAAGCCAAATCCCATGATCACAACAATAACAATAATTGAGAAAAAAAATTGCCATCCCGTTTTTAGAATGTCTAAAGCAGGTTTTACGGTCATAGAGTTATCAACAGAAATATTATACTTTTTCGCTTCAAAATGAATAAATGTAAAGAGAGTGAGATAGTATAAAACAATGGGTATCGCTGCTACAGAGATAATGGTTAAATAGGGAATTTGGGTAAATTCCACCATTAAAAAAGCGACAGCTCCCATAATGGGAGGCATAATTTGTCCGCCCGTAGAAGCAGCTGCCTCAATAGCACCGGCCACATGCGGTCTATAGCCAATTCTTTTCATTATCGGTATGGTAAAAACACCGGTAGATGAAACATTGGCAATAGCGCTGCCTGAAATAGAGCCTAATAGAGCACTTCCTATAACAGCCGCCTTTGCAGGTCCTCCGACTGTGTTTTTAGTTAAGGAAAACGATAACTTTATGAAAAATTCACCAGCTCCGGTTTTTTCTAGAAAAGCTCCAAGTAAAATAAAGGGAATAACATAGATAATCATGACTCTTGTCGCTATACCATAATAACCTTCCAATCCACAATAAACCTGACTAATAATTGTTTTAACATAGAATCCGGAATGTCCAAATTGTCCAGGTATTATATTTCCAAAAAGAGTGTAAAGAATTATGACTGAGGCAGTTATTGTTAATGTCCAACCAATCACTCTTCTGCCGATATCCAAACCAATAATAATCATGACAATACCAAAAAAAATATCAAAAGGAGTTAACAAGCTTAGCCTCATAAATCTTGCATTTGGATCATACATGACATAAATGGAACCACAAATAGATAGGACGATGATAATCGCATCAATCACTGATATTTTTACCAGGGAGGATTTTTTATTAAAAGGAAATACAACTGCACACAGAGTGAAAATCATCATTAAATACAGGGATCTTTTAATAACAATATCAAATGTTGGATTAACAGTCCAGTATATGACTAAAACTGAAATAAATGCCAATGCAGCATTGACAAGATGTTGTCCAATTCCTTGAAATTTTCTCTCAACTACTTTAAAGTTGCCCTTTATATTATTTGAATTATCCGTATTGACATTGTATTGATTTAGGCTACTTTTAACTGACATGAATATCCTCCTAAAAATATCGATGCAATTTAAATCACTATATTCCATCTATTTATTTAAACAACAATATTAATTTACAAGAAGCCCAAGATTGTTACTACTCAAGGGCTTCCTGCGAAAATTAAGCAATTTAGTCTATTAATCCTACTTCTTTGAAAAATTTTTCTGCTCCCGGATGAAGTGGTATAGGTGTCCATTTGGCAGCATTTTCAAGTTTAATGCCTTTTGCTGCCGGGTGAACGGTTGATAAGTATCCCAATCCTTCTGTGCTATATAAAGCTTTCACCATGTTATATACCAGCTCATCAGGAAGGTCCATTCTGCAAGCCCACATGGCTGCCATACCGACAGTTTCAATATCTTCATCTATTCCCTTGTAAGTTCCCGCCGGAACAGTCATTGACAGGTATTCCGGACTTGTCGAGATTAATCTTTCACGATATCCTGGAGCAAATTGGATGATTTGAACCTTATCCGTTAAAGAGAGTTCAGTGATAGAAGATGTTGGAATAGCTGCAATTTCCATCACGACATCTACTTGTCCCATCTTTAGTGCTTCCATAGCGGCACTTGCTGGTAGAAAAACTGTTTTCTTGAAATCTTTTTCTGGATCCAGACCATGAATTTTAACCCAATCATAAAATAATCGATGCATTGAGCCACCCGGTGAACCTACACAAACATTTTTATTTTTCAAATCCAGGTAAGTATTTATACCATTTTTCTTTAGGGAATAAGGTTGTCCCCAATTGGCAAACAAAATACCCATTCCGCGCATTTTGTTAAATTCATGATCGTATGGCGCCATACCGTTGAATGCTTTATAGGAATCCCCGGTGCTTACCAGACCGATATCTGCTTCTCCACTATCCAAACGGTTTATATTTTCATCAACACCACCTGAAGTTGCTGCTGTGACTTCAACGCCTTCTACATTTTTTGAAATATGGGCAGCTATGCCACCACCTATTGGATAGAATCCTCCGCCCATTGCACCGGTTGAGATAGATAAACGGGACGTATCATCTGCCCATACATTTTGAATACCTAAAATAAAAATAAGCAACATGATCAATACACAAACTTTTTTAAATAAATTCACTTTTTATAACCTCCTATTTATTTACGAAATTTTTTACTTAATTTTTTATGTTAATAGATTCACCTCCCTATAATACCCATTGCTACCTGGTAAGAAAAACGTTTTGTACTTTTTTGGAGTTTTATAAACTGTATAGACGATTTGTTATAAGTTAATAAAAAAAGCTCTCCGCCCTATTAAAAGTAAAATAGGGACGGAGAACTTTTTTCCGCGGTGCCACCCTGAATTACATCTATTACATATATTTCTATGTTTAGATGCCACTTAATAAGTATAGAGGTATAATCATTATTATCGGATACCCGAAAAAAACAAAAACCTTCCATCTCCAAGAGACGAAAGGTTAGTTCCGCGGTGCCACTCTTGCAGGATTCTTAATTGCTAAAAATCCTACTTTGCAGCGTACGGGTACAATAATATATACCGATACACTTTTCCTGGTCACGGTGGAAAAGACCGTCAATACATACTCGGATGTTTGCATCCTTTCAGCTTGAAGCTTGTGGGTCCATTTCGCAAATCTTTAATTCTTTTTATCGCTTCTCAGCTTCCGCGACTCTCTGTAGAATTGAGGATATCTGCTACTTCTCCCATTTTTTGCTTTTCATGTTTATTTTATTTTATGAATTATAACATATGTGTCAAGTTTGGTCAAAAGAAGAATAATTCTTGCAACAGTTTATATACTTTTCCTTTATGTAGTTTTTACAATCATTATTAAAAAGTCTGTTCCTATAAATTTGACACCATTAATTTTCCATATTATCATAATAATGCACACTTTAGTAAATAAAACCATACAATAAGCAATAATAAATGAAGCATAAAGATTCAGAAAACTAAAAAGAATAAAATAAATTAAACAAAATGATAAATTTTATTTCTACCAAATAAACAGATAAATAACTTTTTTGGATAAAAATATGAATCCATAAGAAGAGGTGAAGAAAAAATGTTGCTGATTGGAAACGGAACGGTAATAACCTTTGATGAAGATTCGAGAGTTATCCATCATGGCGGAGTAATCATTGAAGGAGAAAATATTGTAGCAATTGGAGATGCGAATGAATTAAGATTGAAATACCCTCATGCTGAATTCAAAGATGTTCAGGGAAAAATCATCATGCCTGGAATGATCAATGCACATATGCACCTTTATAGTACTTTTGCACGCGGAATGGATATAAAAACTGATCATCCGCCTAAAAATTTTGTAGAAATTTTGGAAAAGCTCTGGTGGAGATTAGACAAGGGATTAAACGAAAAAGATATCTATTATAGCGCCATCTATCCGCTTGCAGATTGCATAAAAAGAGGAGTTACCACTATTTTTGATCATCATGCCAGTAGCAATCTAATCGAAGGAAGTTTGGATATTATTGCGGAAGCGGTAGATCGAGCAGGGATAAGAGCCAGTTTGGCTTACGAGGTAACCGATCGTGACGGACACGAAAAAGGATTAGCTGGATTAAAGGAGAATGAACGCTTTATTAAAAAAATACAAAAAGAAAAAAAGAATAATTTGAGAGCAATGATTGGTCTCCATGCCTCCTTCACCTTAAATAATGATACATTAGCAAAGGCGTCGGATTTGTCGGATGAGTCAGAGGTTCCATTTCATATTCATGTTGCCGAAGGAAAAGCGGATGTATATGACAGTAAAACACGAGGATATGATGGTGTGGCTCAACGTCTTGATCGGTTCAAGATATTACGGCCGGGTACTTTGGCGATTCATGGCGTTCACCTTTCGAATGAGGAATTAGATTTACTTAAAAAAAATAAGACTTTTCTTGTCCACAATCCTGAATCCAACATGGGAAATGCAGTAGGGATGGCACCGGTTAAATCTGCTTTCGACAAGGGAATATTGGTAGGATTAGGAACAGATGGATATACATCTGATATGTTTGAATCAGTAAAAACTGCCAATCTTTTACAAAAGCATACGTTGCTTGATCCAGGCGCAGGTTGGAGTGAAATATTTAAAATTGCTTTTTTAAACAACCGAATGATAGGTCAGAAATTTTTTGGCCAAATGATCGGATCGCTAAAGGTCGGTGCAGCTGCGGATATCATTGCAGTAGATTATTATCCGCCATCACCCGTTACAAAAGATAATTTCTACTCGCATATTCTTTTTGGTATCAGTGGAGATATGGTAAGCACAACGATTGCTCAAGGAAAAATACTCATGGATGACAGAAAAATAAAAGTGATGGATTACGAAAAGATGACTGTTGAGACGAGGCAACAGGCAGAAAAATTCTGGAAAAGATTTTAAACACTTATTTTAAATTTTAAGCTAGAATAGAAAAATATAAAAAAACAAATAAACATAAAAGAACAATAAAGATTTCTTTCGTAAAATAAAATCATTAAAATTTCGGAAAAATAGTTGACATTTTAATGAAATATGCTATAATCTTTAAGGTTTAAATTGTAAAAAGATTATTTTTTTACAAGAATAACAAACAACATAACAATCTTTTTCATAATTATACCTCCTTTAATGAACCTGCTTTACCAAAAGTAAAGCAGGTTTTTTTTGTTTTAATATCCCTTGTATCTTTTGTTTACCTTGAAAACTATTTTTACGATTAAAAGGATTTTTGGATAATTTGTAGTAGAATAAAACTATAAGGAGTTTAATTAAAAACATTTTTTAGGAAAGGAATGAGGAATATTAAAGTAAAGAGTACTATATTAACACAATTTATTTTAATGATCACGTTTTTCTTTTTACTATTTTTTACAGCAGAGAGCAAATTTTTTATTGTAAAAGATAAAGAAGGGAATATTATTTGTTTTACCTCTCAAAATAAGATTTCCAGTCAGGATAAAGCTGCCGGTTGTACCCTGATAGAAAAGTATGGCCAGGAAAAAAAGGATCCTTGTGATTTTAAGGAAATAAATTGGAAAGAAATGCATATAAAAGCCAGGGAGATTGAAGAAATCATCCATGGGGAAAAGGATATTGAATTACCATATTCTGAATTTGTGGTGATTGCAACTGCTTATACGCCTCATAAGAGAAGTTGTTACCCCTATGCAGATGGTTATACTTCAACGAATTGTAAAGCTGGTTATGGGAGCATAGCGATTGATCCGGAATATGGAATGTTCTCCTATGGGGATGTCTTGTATGTCGAAGGATATGGAGTTGGATTTGCAAATGATTGCGGTAGTGCAATTAAAGGGAAACGTATCGATGTTTGTTATGACCTGGGCGACGAAAAGAAAGCAATGGATTGGGGAAGAAGGCAAGTAAGGGTGTGGATTTTAAAAAAAGGAAAGGGGTAATATTGGGATTCCCGATACATAATATAAATGAATAATATTAAAAAGATAATTTGGATTTTTCTTATTATTGCACTAATCTCTTTTTATAGCATTTCTTTTTCTTGGGCTCAACCTAAGATAGGAGTGGCTTTGGGTATGGGAGGTGTAAAATTCTTCGTTCATATTGGGGTTTTAAAGGCTTTGGAAGAGGCGGACATAGAAATTGATTATTTGTCAGGGACCAGTAGCGGTGCATTTTTGGCTGGTCTATATGCTTTATGGGGGGATATTTCCCGAATTGAAGAATTTTCTTTAAACGTGGATTTTGTAAAATATTTTAAATTCTTAGAAGATTCGATTAATTTGAGAAATATAGAAAATACACCTTTTATCGTGTTTTATACAGAAAGGAGTGGAAATAAAATAAAACCCAAGTGGTTAAAGGGTTTGGTAGATGTTAAATCAATCAGGGATGAAATTGATTTATTAACCAATCGGGCAAGTTTTGAATACGATTTAAAAATTCCTTTCGCAGCGGTTGCGACTGATTTGCTAACCGGTGAAAAAATAGTCATTAGCCACGGACGAATATCAAATGCAATTGCCGCTTCCATGGCTCAACCAGGGACATGTATTCCTTTCGAATTTGAAAATAGAACATTAATGGATGGTGGGTTGGTCGATCCGGTACCATCAGATATTGCAAGAGAGATGGGAGCCGATATCGTTATTGGCGTTAGCCTGAAAAGAATTGAATGGGATACTGATCCCGTTATGAACAATATTCTATCCATTCTGCAACGTTCTATTTTTATCATGAATGATGAATTACATAGCGTATCATCTGATGAGGCAGATATCTTTATAGAACCGCAATTTAAAGGTAATGTTGGTTATTTTATGAACAGAAAAGAAAGAGAGAAATTAATCAAAATCGGGGAAGAAGAAGCGATAAAGATAATTCCCAGGTTAAAGTCTTTAATAGATTCCTACTAAGTTAAAAGTCTATTATAAGTACACAAAAATTTAAAATTGATTTTATAGGTACCCGTAAATGAATGGTCACCATATAAAATGATAGTCAGTTTAATAGTTAAATTGTTCGAAAGACTACAAACAAATAGAGTTCAATGGCTTGGAAATCAGTACGAAAAGAGGTTTTTTAAATGTTTCCAGTGGCAAATGAATCGATTAAAAAATATTTTTTTTATAGAATGATGATAGGATCATTGATTTTTGGGTTAGCAATATTCTTTATCTCTTTTTCTGCAGAAGGTGAAGCATCTCCAAAATTTCTCATCATTCATCTTGATGCCGTATCATCACAGAATTTTTTCCGGTATATGGAGGAAGGGGATTTACCGAACTTGAAGGCAGTTTTCGAAGAGGGACACATGATCCGTCATGGCCTTAGCCTGTTTCCCGGAGGCACGGAGATGGCCATTCCTCACCTAAAAGAAGGAATCGATAATTCTGAAGGAGGCGTGGGTTGGGGCTATTATGACCGGGAAAAAGGTAAAGTTGTATCGAAATATAAGGCATTTTTTTCTTTATTTTCCCATATTCCCCGACGGGCTAAAACCTGTTTTA
>Ga0272442_10008479_pt1 | contig 13014 bp, 6 predicted proteins | sample SSMForm2O_FD_200262 | JGI IMG/M metagenome (GOLD analysis project Ga0272442, IMG submission 200262) | Marine sediment archaeal communities from Little Sippewissett salt marsh, Falmouth, MA, United States - SSM-Form-2O | ecosystem: Environmental > Aquatic > Marine > Wetlands > Sediment ...
CGCGGATACTCGATCATCACTACCTGCTCGAAATTGCTGGAATCCATCTCCAGCAGCCCTTGGCTCACCTGTTTAATCGAGCCGAAAATCGACCCTACCAACGGTATCCGCTCGATCAGCAGATCCTTGAGGCTGTTCAGCTTCGCTCCCAGGTAGGTCCTGCTGATCGCCCCGACCAGCCAGATCAAAAGGAACAGGCTCACGAACCCCACACCGTGGATGTATTCCCCGAAAAGACGGGCGAAATAGCGGCCCAGGATCTGGTCCAGCACCCGGAAAAGCCAGCCTACCAGGATGATCGTGGTTATTACCGGCAGAAGGACCAGCAATCCGGTTGTCAACTGGCGCCGAATGGTTTTGAAAACCGATTTCTCCTTCATTGAACAGGCCCTCTCCTTTGACTTCCTTCAGTTTTTATCCGGCAGCCCTGAATCAGCACTTCCGGTCATAAAAATCATAACACTATCGATTCGGCTGCGCAAGCCGGGAAATTGCGGCAGTTATGAAGATCGTTACTGAAATGAACGGGCCGGGCGGGAAAAGAAATTTTGTTGATTGACAAAGGTTTGCCGAGGTCTTAATTTAATGCCGGATCAGGATCGGATAACAATTTGCTGCCGGGAGCCGTCATGGGCAAAGGATACAGTGTAGTTGTCGGGATGACAATCGCTTATGCAGTCAGTTTTTTCGGTCTTCTGCTGGCCTATATCGTCTACCAGCGGAACCATCACAAGGATGATCTCTGGCGGCGCAGGCCCGTGGGAATATCTTTCTTTGCTGCTGTTTACGGCTATATCCTGCCGCTGTTGCTGGTCGCCAATGCCTTTCTTACTCTGATGATCAAGCTTTTCAAAGGCTGGGATTTCAACCGGTTCGTCTGGACCGACCAGGCCCTCGGCTGGCCGATCCTGGCCGGTGTGGTCCTGTTCTGGCTGCTGGGCAGGCTGTTCTGGCGGATGAAAGGCGCAGGCTACGCGGCGGCAGTGATTGTCGGCGCAGGGGTCTCGGTGGGGACGCTGTGGCTGGTGGCTTCCAGCATATCCCAGGGCAGGGCCGATCTTCTTAGCCTCGGATCCTATTTGACCGGCTTTCTCTGGCACGTTCTCTGGACCGTCTATTTACTTCGCTCCGGCGTACGCGAGCTGTTTTTCACCAGAGAAAGCGTCGCCTGAGCAAACAGTCTGTTCCAGTTGCTTTCCCCCCCTCCCCCCCTCGATTTTCTATCCACGTGTCCGGTCTCTCGATTGCAGGATAAGTTCCCAGAGCAATTCCAATATTACATGGCGTTCCCGCTGCCTGTCCGGGCGCAAGCTTAATCCGGCGCGGCTTGACAATAACGGCTGTAAAAAGTAAGATTAACTGCATTGTAATTCATGGGCTTATCTCTTTTCGCGTGATACGGGAGAGCTGAATATGCAGTTCGAGAAACTTGACGATTACCGCTGGCAGATACCGCAACAGAAGGGTATGCGGGTACCGGGTTTGATATACGCCTCGCAAGGGATGCTCGAGGCGATCAGCAGAGACAACGCAGTGGACCAGGTGATGAACGTGGCCTGGCTTCCCGGTGTAGTGGGCAGTTCGATGGCCATGCCGGACATTCACTGGGGTTACGGGTTCCCGATCGGCGGGGTGGCGGCGATGGATGCGGACCAGGGAGTGATCAGCCCCGGGGGAGTGGGTTATGATATCAATTGCGGGGTGCGCCTGGTGGCCACGGGCCTGGGAATGGATGAGGTGAAGCCCCGGATACGCGGCCTGGTGAACGGGCTTTTCCGGGATGTGCCGTGCGGTGTGGGAAAGGGGGGGGACCTCGTGCTCCCGCGCAAGGAAATACAGAAAGTGGCCCGGGAGGGAGCGCGCTGGATGGTGGCCAACGGCTACGGGACCGAGGCCGATATCGAGTACTGCGAGGACGGCGGCTGTTATGCGGGCGCCGACCCCTCGGTTGTCAGCGATCGGGCTTTAAGCCGCGGGCGCGACCAGCTGGGCACTCTGGGCAGCGGCAACCACTTTCTCGAACTCCAGGTGGTGGAAGAGATTTACGATCAGCACACCGCCAACGTTTTCGGGCTGTGGGAAGGCCAGTTCGTGATCTTTATCCACTCCGGCTCCAGGGGGTTTGGATACCAGGTCTGCGAGGACTCGCTGAAAGAGATGAACCGCGGGATCGGCAGCCTGGGTTTCGAGCTGCCGGACCGCCAGCTCGCCTGTGCGTATATCGACAGCAATGCGGGCCGCCGTTATATCTCCGCCATGGCTGCGGCGGCCAACTACGGCTGGGCCAACCGCCAGCTTCTGATGCAACGCGCAGTGGAGTCGGTTCAGCGCAACCTGAAAATTTCCCCCTCCACTCTGAAAGCGCGTCTGGTCTATGATGTAGGGCACAACAACGCCAAGCTCGAGACCCATCGGATCGGAGGAAAACAGCGCAGGGTAATGGTGCACCGCAAGGGTGCCACGCGCTCTTTCGGTCCCGGCAGGCAGGAGGTGCCCTCGGCTTACCGAGAGGTGGGCCAGCCCGTGCTCGTTCCTGGCGATATGGGTACGGCCAGCTATGTGCTGGTGGGAACGGAAAAAGCGATGGGAGAGAGTTTCGGCAGCAGCTGCCACGGCGCAGGCCGGGTGCTTTCGCGCAAGAAAGCGATCAGGCAGAGCCAGGGGAGATCGATTGCCACAGAGCTCGAGCGCCGGGGAATATATGTCGTGGCCCGCGGCAGGCATACCCTTGCCGAGGAAATGCCCGAAGCCTACAAGAATGTGGACGAGGTCGTGGAGGTTGTCCACCAGGCGGGGCTGGCTCGCAAAGTCGCCAAAATGAAACCGTTAGGAGTGGTGAAAGGGTGAGAACCCCGCTGACGGGGAAGATAATTTGAATAACTTGACCTTTTTAGTTATTTTCAATATGCCTGCCGTTTTTTAAAACAGATATCCGTTCCTTTCTTGCCAGAGCACACCCCTTCAATGTGCGGGATGTATCGATGCTTGAAGCCAGGCTTTCATATGAAGATCTCCTGAAAAAAATCAATGAGTTGGAGAAAAAACCCGGGAAAGCAAGCCAGGCCGAACTTGCACTGGCCGAGCTTGAAAAGCGCTATACTTTTGTGCTCAAAGACCTGGACAACATCACCCGGGAAACCTATGCAATCCGCTCTGTTGTAAACATGCCGCAGCTTTACCTGGATGAGAATCTGAACATCGTGGGTTATTCGTCCGACTTCCTCCTGCTGACAGATAAAGTGATCAAGTATGCAATGAACAGGAAAAATATCAGGCAGTTGTTGAACGAGACTGAATTCGAAAGGCTGAAATTACATCTGGAGAAAATAAAGGCCTTGGAGGACCTGCCTTACGAGAAGGGCGAAAAATGGCGGCTGCGTTATCAGGGGCCGAAAACACCGGAGGTTATCGGAACGAACTGGATAGTCTACAGGGATTACGGCAAGAAAAAATCCGAGGCGCACAACTGGCGGATAGCAAAGAAGGACGGGAAGCTCAGAATTATCCACGATCCCCATGTGCAGGATAACCTGGACTGCTGCCTGATGACCTCTGAGGAGTACGGGGGAGCGGATGAAGATGTCAAGCTGGTCTACAAGATAAAAACCTCGAAGAATGCGGATAATATCAGAGACCTGAGTTCGTTTATCTGCGCAACCTCGGGCAGAGAAGCGATCATCCCGGATATGAACGGCTACACGATATGTGTCGGGTCGAATTATAACTCCCTGGGCAGGATCCAGAAACAGGGCGCGGATGTGGTTTCCCGCCCAGAGGTGCTCGACCCGGATACCGAATACCAGCTGGTGGTGGAACGTACCGGTGGAAGAATAACCCGGAGGCTTTTCAATCTGGATACGGGCGAGGAAATGCCTCTGCTCGAATTTATCGATTATCGCAGCATATACGACAGTCAGGGCTATATCGGGTTTTATACATACTGCGGGGAGGCCGAGTTTTACGATATCGAGATATACACACGCAAGTCGCATTTCGACATCGAGCAGTTCAGAATTCCGCTTAACCTCGAAATCGGGATCAGGGACGAAAAGCTGGCGGGAAGGATTTTCGGGATAAGATACGCAAAGAACGAGATATTGGGCAAAGCCCGCCATATGTTGATCCTGGAGGATATAACCCAGCGGAAAAAGGATGAAGAGGCCCTGCGGGAAAGCGAGGAAAAATACCGCAAGCTGTTCGAGGAAGGCAGGGTTGCGCGCTCGATCACGACTCCTGGGGGGCGGTTCCTGGATGTCAACCCGGAAATGCTGAATCTGTTCGGCTACAGCAAGGAAGAAATACTGGCTCTGGATGCAAAAGAACTCTATGTGGACCCCAGGGACCGGGAAACTTATATCAGCGTTCTCCAGAAACAGACCTTTGTGAGGGATTACGAGATTGAGTTCAAGAAAAAAGACGGCACCCCGATGGACTGCCTGGTGACCTCCAGCGTGCACACAGACAAGAACGGAAACATTATCGGCATTCAGGGAAGCATCCACGACATTACAGAGCGCAAGAGAATCGAGGCCAGGCTTAAAGAATCCCAGAGAATGGAGGTGATCGGCCGTCTGGCATCCGGGGTGGCCCACGAGGTCCGCAACCCGCTGAATGCGATCCTCGCGATCAGCGAGGCCCTGGTACAGGAGATCGGAGACAACCCTGACTATAAGCCTTATCTGGATCACATCCGCACCCAGGTGGACCGGCTGTCCACGTTGATGAAAGACCTGCTCGATCTGGGCAAGCCCATTCAGGAAAAGGCATTTGTACGCAATTCTATCAGGGAGATTTGCGCCGGGGCTATCGAGTTGTGGCGGCAGAGCTCGACTTCCGGGCAGCGGAATGTCCGGTTGCTGGAAGATAATTTACAGGGTGATCCTGAGGTGCTGGGAGACAGCGCCAAGCTTAAGCAGGTGATTTTCAACCTGCTGGAAAATGCCGCTCAGCACAGTGCTGAAGACAGCGAGATCACGATCAGCTTAACCAGGTCCAACGAGAAATCAGCAAGCATTCTGGTCCGGGATCAGGGCCCGGGAATAACCCATGACATCATGCAGGAGGTTTTCAAGCCGTTTTTCACCACCCGCTCGCGGGGATCGGGTCTGGGATTGAGCATAGTGCAGAATATTATCGAGCTTCACGGCGGGTGTATCGGTCTGAAAAACAACGATCCTCCGCCGGGATTGACAGTCGAGGTGGCTCTGCCTGTGTGTGGGGCAGAGCAGTGAGAAGGCTTCGATCCTGGAGCCGGAAGAAAAAAAGCCCGACAGACATCCTGCCGGGCTTTTTCTTTTGCGGGATTGTAATAATTATTTTACATCTCAGCCCATCATGGCCTCGATATCCTCGCGCTTGAACTGCCTGCCGCCCTCGAGCGAGCTGTGATAAAGCATCAGCGCGGCGACCGAGGTCAGCTTCGCGCTTTCCAGGTCCATGACCGGTTTCTCGCCCTGGCGGATACAGGAGCAGAAATGCTGGACTGCTTTCAGGGAGGAGTTTTCTGTGCTGTCGCGGAAATCGACCAGCTTGTCCGGCTCGGTGATCGGGGCGTCGCTCAGGTTCAGCGACTGGCCCAGCTTGACCTGGGTGAATTTGTGCTTGACACCCACGGTCTGAAGGTGCCGTATTTCTTTCTCCCAGAAAATACGGAAGGCGTTTCCCATGAACTCGATTGTCCCGTGCGTGCCGTGGATGGCCCAGCAGTTGCCCCAGCGGGCGTTGGAAAGGTGGCCGCTGGCCACGCCGAGCACGCCGTCTTCCATCTCCAGGTAGCCGATAATGCTGTCGTGGTGTTCGCGCCCGTCATCGTAGACCATGATTTTCCCTTCACACGAGGCCTTGACCGGCCTGGTGCCGAGAATATCGAGCACCATATCTATCTGGTGGGTCAACAGCTCGGTGAGGATTCCTCCGCAGAACTCCCTGTACATTCTCCAGTTGAGCACCCGCTCCCACTTCGCGTCCTCGAGCTCTTTGCGCCAGGTGATATTGCGGTCGTAGTGCACGTAGAACTGGGTGATCTTGCCGAATGCGCCGTTCCGGATCAGGGCTTTGGCCTGGGCGAATGAATCTGTCATGCGGCTCTGGTAACCCACCAGGTAGACTTTGTCGGGGTGTTTGTTCACCGCTTCGGTTATCTGGCCCAGCTGTCTGGCCGTAAGGCCCATGCTTTTCTCGCTGAAAACATGCTTGCCGGCCTCCAGCGCGGCCACGCTGCAGGGCACGTGAAGAAACAGCGGGGGGGAGACAATCACCGCATCGATCTCTTTCTGCTCGATCAGCTTATGCCAGTTTTCATGGGTTCGCACTTTATCGTTCTGCGCATCTTTCACCCCCTGTTCGAGGTGGGGCGGGTAAACATCGCAGACATCGGTAATCTCGATATTTTCAACCCTGTTGATCAGTCTGATCAGGTAGCAGCCCCGACTGCCCGTGCCGATCACACCGAGATTTATCCTGCTGTTCAGGTTCTGTCCGCGAAGGATAGCAGGTGCGCCGAGAGCGGCAATACCTGCTGCAGAGACCGCTACGCTGGACCCCTGCTTGATAAACTCCCTGCGCGAGAGAGGATTTTTTCCGGCGGATATTTCCATTTCCGTAAACCTCGCTTTCTCCAGTCATTCGGAGGATGATTTTTCTTCCGTTATAGAATCGTAAATCGTCAGTTTTTTCTTACTCCCTGGCAAGCACCACGGTTTTATCTCCGGGCGTCAGCCCTGCGAACACGGCCAGACCGCCTCCGGAGCCTTCGAGCTTGAATCCCGGTGTCCTGGAACTGAAACGATCTTTGCCGGGATCAATATAAAGGGATACCGGCGATCCTTCAACAGCCTTGATACTGAAAGTGAGCTTGTCTTCACCAAAGTCCGTGTCCACAGCATCAGCGCCGCGGAAGAACACAAGCTGCGGGCTTTGTTCGACCGGTGTAACGAGCAGGATTCTGGCAACGCCGAGAGTGAGTGTAACCGGCACGCTGCGCAGATCATCCACCGAATATGTCCGCGTATCGAGGTAGCGCCCTTCCAACAGGTCCACTATCCTGTAACTCGTCTCCGGTTTCAGGCCCAGGCTTTCCGGCTGATTGATCAGCAGGGTCTCGCGCCGCCGGGGGCGGGCTCCTGAGGTGGGACCGCTGTCCTGCTGCATCAGGAACCCGAGATGCAGCATCACCGTCCCGTCCCGGGCAAATGCACTCGCCTGCGAGCCTGGCTGGGACATGCCGAGTACCTCCCGGCTGTCGAAAGCGCTGAAAAGCCTGGCGTTATTCACATCGAAAAAGCGCAGGCATTCCCAGTAGGCACGGTTGAACCCGAGTTCGGTCTCCGGCCCGGCCGCCTGCCAGTCGTCGAGTATCTCTACGTTGTTCCAGCTTTTTCTCAGCCTGTAGGAGAAAGCGAACGTGGCGCAGAAATTCTGCATGTCGAGCGCGTCCTGGTATTCGCGCCACATGATTGCGGACTGCACTCCCTGCCTTTTGCCGTTCCAGGTGCTCATTATCGTCTCGCCGGGGAGCACCAGCGGGTTGTTGTTCTCTCCCAGCAGCCGCATATCGAACCAGGCGAGGTTGGTCGATGAAATCAGGTTGTTGGAATTAAGCAGCATTATTCCGGCGCCGTCCGTGTGGCGGGCCACTACCCGCCTGAGCCGCCTGGCGAAATCGTGGTAGCCCTCGGTCACGAAACGGCCCAGGTAGCCTCCGCAGCCGTGGCGCGGGTTATTGCAGTGGCGCGTGATAAACCAGTGGTCCACGTAAAGCCCGTCGAAATCGAAACCGGCCAGCAGAGCATCGCACTCGCTTTCAACGTGCTTTCTCCAGCCCTCGGCGCCGAAACACATCAGCGAGGTATGATGTGCGTACTCGATGGCCTTGCTCACCATCCAGTCCGCAGCGTGTTCCTGATAGCCGGGGGCCTCGAAATTCCAGTCGGAGAAAGTGACATACGGAATGACTTTGATCCCGTAGCTGTGGGCCGTATCCAGGAAATGGTGAATTTTCTCCGCAGCGGTTGGATGGCTGTAGTCGCCGGAGAAATAATTCGCCCCGCCGACTATCAGATTCACCCCGAGCGCGGCCCACTGTTTCACTTGTTCGTCGCCGGGCGGCACCCAGGGCTCTGTCCTGCCGCGCCAGCGGACCATGTTGATCTGATGTGGGCCGGGCCAGACGATCCGGGTGCTGTTCAGGTCGCTCCGCGGCAATTTGGGCGGAGTGAGCTGGATAAAAAACGTTTTCTCGCGACTGCTGCCGGGATTCAGCGCGTAGGTCGTGTTGCGGATGCCGAATTCCTCCAGCTCGAGCCCTTCGTTTCGCTTGTAGAGCTGTGTGAATATGCCCCGTTTGCCGCGGGAGTCGTGGCCCTGCAGGAACTCGCCGTCTTCGACCTCCACTGCCCCTGTATTGATCACCCGCCCGTCCTCAAGCTGTACGCGCGAATCGCGGTAGCCGCTCCAGCGGTCGCCGAAATTCTCCTTGCTGATATCAATCCCGGTCAGCGGGTTTCCCAGGTGGAATACCGGACACCAGTGGGATTCGAGCGCAGCTTCGCCCGGGGCCAGGGCCTTGATTGCCACTGTGGGCGCGGGCCTGAGATCGAACGGCGGGCGAGCGAGGTCCGGGTAGCGCGAGATAAAATCGACCGCCTCGGCAGAGAAAAAAGCGTGGTTGAAACAATGCCAGCGAAGCTTGACCGGCCTGTCCGTGGACAGCCCGACCGTGACCTTTGTAAACCCGTCCACGTCGATCTGGTAGTCGATTCGCCAGGACAGCGGAGTGGCTTTCCCGGCCCCTGAATAAACTCCGCGGGCTCTCACCTTGACTGTCTTCGGGGTGGATTCGGAGAGCACCGTGACCACGGCCTTGCTGTTGATTGCATCGAACCGCTGGGCGCCGGTCAGTCCGCCGGAGAATAGTTTCGGTCGGGTCTCCACCGCTTTTTCGAAGCTGAACCGCGCCCGGTCGGCTCCGCCCGCCTTTGACGCTCCCGGATCGTTCTCGGACATGATACCGATATAAGGATTAGGAAAAGAGCTTCCGGCAGCCACGAACTCGGTTCCCAGGGCTCTGGCACTGACGATCTGGCCGCTGCTTTTGTCGATTACATAGGTGAACGTCTCGCCAGAAACCTCGATTTTTCTTTCGTCCTGGTCCACTTTAAGCGGCTGGTAAATTCCGTAGACCTTGCCGCCGTAGATGTCGGCCTCCGGCCCGGCGGGCTGTTTGTGCTCAGGGGGCTGGATAGTGCAACAGCAGAAAAGAAGTAAAATCACGGGAATCAGTCTGGAGATCATGGTTGCTCCTTGGAGATTGGAAAGAGTGTTACAGCGAGTCGGCCTTTCGGTATCGTATCAGGAAGCCGGGCCGGGGGAAAATTCAATCGACCGGCGTAACTTCCAGAAGCAGGCTTTCGGCAAAGGCGTGGAAAATCTCTGCATTGCCGCCCCGGACAGTGCCCAGATCCACCGCGCCGGCGTAATCGGTCACCTTGTAAGTTTTGTTCTGCTCGAGACCTCTGAGCTTCAAGGGTTTCAGCCTTGCCCAGCGCTCGGCGAAAAAGGCGTAGTAGAAACGTCCGTTTTTACGCACCACGTGGGCCTCGGGCTTGTCGAAAGCAATGTCGTAGAGGTTCAGGTACTCGCCGCTGCTCAGGGCCAGGCGCTTGTAAAGAGTGAACCAGCGCCGCCATTTTTCCCGCTGCTTTTCAGTCAGCTTCGAGTAAAGAGTGGTAACCTGGGCGCCCGTGCCCACTGCGCTTTCGAACGATTCCGGCACTGACCATTCCTCCCATTCCTGGATCGGGATCTGGTAGCAGTCGCCCACACAGAACGTGGGCCCCCGGAGGGCTTTTTCCACCTTGATCCGCCTTCTCATCTGCGAGAGGCTCGTGGGGTCAGAGGCGTTGGCCACGTTGTAGTAGGGCATCTTGAACGGGTCGTGGGGCAGGCTGCAGATACACATCTCTACCGGTGCGCCGGGCTTGATTTGCTGGGCTTTGGCGAAAATCGCCCTGAAAAGCTCAGATTGATTGATAAAAGACTCGAGCGGCGAGCTGTGGTCGTGCTCCGGGTTGAAACAGGGGGGCAGGGCGGTCAGTCCGGTGGTGTCGATATAAAGGCCGTCGAAATCCCAGTCGGCGAGTATTTTTTCCACCAGGCTCTCCAGGTACGCCACAGCCTCTTTTGCCCCGGGGCAGAGATAGTACAGACTGCGCGGGCACCTTGGGTATGATCCGTCCTGGTTCATCACCAGCCATTCGGGGTGCTCGCGTGCAAGCTCGCTTTCCGGGCTGACTCCCTGGGGGTAGAACCAGATACTGGTTTTCAGGCCCTCGGCTTTCAAGCGCCTGACAAACTCCCGCATGTCCTTGTCCCCGCCCGGGAATTTCCCTTTCGCCGGATTTGGCTTCCAGTCGCCGTAGGCGGTAAACCAGCCGTCGTCCAGCATGGCCATCTCGATCCCGAAATCCTTGATCTCAGGGATAGCGCCGTAGATCTGCTGGAGGGTGAAATCCAGGCCGAAACCCCAGCTCTTCCAGTAGGGCCGGTAGCAGTCGACCGGAGAGCTGAGCGGGATATTCACCCCCTGGGCGCGGAGGGTGTCCCCGTAGCTGCGCAGGGCGTCGTGGAAATCCAGCTCGTGAAGGATCAGCGCTGAATGGATGGTGGAGCACGATTCCCCGGGAGCGAGAGTTGTTTTCTGGGCGAAGCGGGCCTGGGGCTGCTGGATCACTGCCACCTCGACCAGGCCGTCTGAGCAGGTTTTGACCGGCAGGCTGATCCACTGCGGGGAGGGTTCAGCGCTTGCCACGGCCAGGCCGCATTCGGGAGTCCAGAGGTCGACCAGCGGTGTGCCTCCGCCCTCGCCGCCGGCCGGCCTGTCGCTCTCCAGGCCCATGAAATTTTCCCTGCCGGTCTCGCTGTCGATCCAGATCAGCGAATAGTCCCGGCCCCAGCGGTAAGCCGCTCCCATGTAAGAGGCGAACCGCCAGGAGACCGAACCGGGCTCGACCAGCCTCCGGTCCAGCCGGTAGAAGCTGCTCACCAGCCGGTCGATTGACAAGACCTGCTCTCCCAGATTGGTGAACTCCGCCCGGCCGATTACCACCTCCGGCAGGTTCTCGTAGAAATACAGGCTCACCTTTGAGGCGATTTTCACCGGCGGGTAGAAATTTTCCCCGTGCTGCTCGGCGTCTGCAAACAAAGTGATCAACCTGCCCCGGCCGATCTTGTTTTCGATTTCGGTTATTTCCACTCTTTGCCAGTCGAGATGGAAATCGTCTATCCGGAACCCGCCGAGGGTGGCATGGAATGCCGGCCTGTCGCCGGGCTGTCCGGAAACCAGGCTCAAAGCTCGCCCGCGAGCGATCAGGGCGGGCTTGATAAAGAGCCTGTCGCTGATCTCAAGGCTGATCCGTCCTGCTTTGACCAGCAGGGTGTCTCCATCGCGGGCGGTCTCGAACTCCATGCTGATATACCCTTCAACCTTAGATTGGTTTTTATTCAAACAGCAGCCTGCTGCCGCAGCCGATAAAATAGATCACCATTCCGCCCACGGCAAGAATCGAGGCGTGGGCGCTGCCCATGCCGCCGAGGATGATCCCTGCGAAAAACAGCACTGCGCCGGCGATTATCAGCCCCAGGGTGGTTTTACCGGCCAGCGAGCGGGGGATGATTGAATACCATTCGCCCTCCTCGCTGATATTTGAGCGGTGGATTTTTTCCACTTTTTCCTCATCCGGCGGTGCGAAAAAACTGCTTACCAGGGGAGTGATCAGCGTAGCGCCGAGAAAGGCGGAAAGCGTGGTATACCATAAATAGTCTTGGATATTGTATTTTGTGCAGATAAAACTGGCGATGCCTCCTACCACGGCGCCGCCCAGATAGCCTGCCACAGCGCCCTGCTCGTTGATTTTACGCCCTTTGAGGCCGTAGAGGATCGCCACCACGAAAATCGGGGTGTCGAAAACGCTGACCAGGGCGAGGAAATTTTCCACCACGCTGCGCCCGGTGGCCTGGGCGAGAAGGGCGCAGATAACCATGATCGCGGTCATTGTCACTGTCATATATCTGGAAAAGCGGAGCCTTTCATCAGGCGAAGGCATTTTTTTGCGCAGCCGCTGCCAGATATCCTTGGCCAGCACGGTCGCCCCGGCGTTGAGCTCGGCGTCGATCGTGGAGAGCTGTGAGGCGAGCAGCCCGACAATGAAAATACCGAGAAGTCCAACCGGGATGCTGTTCACATAGAGCTGGGTCATGATCGCGTCGGGGTCCATGGTGGCCGCGTTGGCGTTCAGGATCGGGGCAGCCAGTCCGGCGAAAAAATGGAACGGGTTGACCGGCGTGAGGATAATGCCTACCAGCACCATGGCCACCACGAGAGTTTTCACGTTTTTCGAGCCGAAAGAGCGCTGGATCATTCCCTGGTCGCAGCAGAAAGCGTTGATACCCAGGAACAGGATCGCAATGATAAACTTGTAGTCGAACTTGCCTGCAGGGGGAACGAAATTGAGAAACTCGCTGGGAGAGTTTTCCACTATGCCGCTGAGCCAGCCGGCCTGCGAGGCCACGAAACTGTAGCCGATCAGGGTGGCGAGCAGGATCAGGATGAACTGCACGGCGTCGGCAAATATCACGCTGATCATTCCGCCCTCGAAAGTGTAGATCCCCACGACCAGAGTGAAAATCGCGATCCACAAGTAAAAGCTGATCTGCGGGACGATAACGCTTCCTGCCAGCGCGGCAAGATACATCATCAGCCCGAGTTTGCCCGCGCTTTTCATCGCATACATCACCGCGGTCAGGCTGTGGGCCTTCGGGCCGTAGCGCATGCCCATGAACTCCGGGATGGTGGTCAGGTTCAGGCGGCGGAAACCCGGCATGATAAACAGGCCGCAGAAAGCAAACGCCATGTTGCCTGTCCACTCGTGCCAGATTATGCTCACTCCCTCCTTGGCCGCCTGCCCGGCCTCCGAGATGAAATTGTACATTCCCAGGTTGCAGGCTGACATGCTGCAC
>Ga0272442_10008480_pt1 | contig 13013 bp, 23 predicted proteins | sample SSMForm2O_FD_200262 | JGI IMG/M metagenome (GOLD analysis project Ga0272442, IMG submission 200262) | Marine sediment archaeal communities from Little Sippewissett salt marsh, Falmouth, MA, United States - SSM-Form-2O | ecosystem: Environmental > Aquatic > Marine > Wetlands > Sediment ...
TAAAACCTGAAGTGGATATAAAACCGCAAACCATTAAAAAACCAAAATATCCAAAAGGGTCGCCAATAGATGACGCAATAGCAAGATATATGTATGAAAATACCGCATATAAAAAATCTTTATATCCGGGACCTGTGCATGAAATCAAAGATAGATTGCAGACTATCAAACTGGAGACTGATGAATGCAGTGTACGGGAAGTGCATGAGATGATAGGGGAAATTCTTCAACTCTACAATGAAGGCCCGTCATATGCAAAAAACTACGAATTTTACCTGATAAAGAATTTTGCTATTGCAAAGAAAGGCAGATCAAAATATTTTATTCTGCTAGATAAAAAGGAGGAATGAATATGAGTAAGCAAGTGGTATTAAAAGCAAAGATACAGAATGCAAATGCTGGAGTTCTCCAGCATGCATTGCAGAACATGGCCGAACATCTAAATGCACAATTGATGGATGTCAACAAATTCAACATATGGAACTCAAAGACTATTACTGCAGAGGGGACTGTTATCAAGCTCCCAGATAGCCTTTATCCTGTAGATGTTTCCATAAAGAATGGGGGGCTGCAGATAAATGGCGATGAGATGGACATGGCAAATGCCAAAAGAAAAATAGAACAATTCTACAAGATGACATCCATCCAACAGCAGAAGCAGGCTGAGATGGAATATGATAGCAACAAGAAAAAATTGAGATTGCACATACCGGAGTGGAATTAAAATGGCTGGAATGATAATAGAGATGGATGAAGACGGCCAGATATCTGTTGATTATCAGGGGTTTGTTGGGCAGGGTTGTGACTTTGCCGAACAGCAATTGCTAGACCTTCTGAAGGATCTTGAAATGCAGAAAGTCTCCGAAAAGAGAAAAGATGAGCAAATGGGTGAAGAACTTCATGTATAGTATTGAACTGGATGAAAACAACAACCTCGAAGGCGATGTGGAATTCCTCATCGCCGTAAAGAATGATGCAATGATATCTGGTGAATTGGAAATAATCGGCACGCCCTTATGTGGTTAGATGGCATATGTAAAGTCATGGGGTCCTTTTTTAAGTAAAAGTTCTGATAAGGAATATCACGTAAAACTAAGGGATGATGGCAGGCTGTCCTGCGATTGTCCCGTATGGCTTTACAATCAGAGGCCAAACGAAGACTTTAGGCCAGATGATAGCAAAATAGGGATGTGGTACGATAGGGAATGTGAACACATCCTGGAGGTTCTTGAAAAAGAAAACAAACCAAAGATAAAGCTTGCAAGAATTGCTGAGGTCAATTTCAAGGAAGATACAATTTTCTTGCCTGCAAAACCAATATTGGATAGTGACAAATCAGGTTTATCAAGGTTACAGATAATACTTAAAAAACAGAAGGAGCATAAACTAGCAACAATAGCATATGATGCAAGAAAACACGGCATACATTACGACGAGCTTAAAGAGATGTTTCCAGCATTTCCGCAGGAATGGACATCACACTACGTAAACAGCTATATAATCGAGAATGGGAGATATGCTGAGGGTGAAAACCCTCAGTGATTATTTTTTCAACATTTTAAGACTATTAATAGACTATTTATACAACAAAAAACTTCCAATAACAATATAAATTAAATGAATAATTTAAGAAGAGGATAAATATGGCAAAAGCAAAGAAAAAAGGATATCTGACATCAAGAGAGTGGCCTACTGGCCTTTTCATTTGGTTTGCCACAGTATTCTTGATACTCATGCTGATGATGTCAATATACCAAACTGCAATAACTGGCGGCGTAAACCCGGCGACATGGCTGATGATAATATTCTTTTCAATACCATTGTTGTTCATATTGGGTGTTGAAAATAATGCATTTCCAGATTTGTCAAAGCGCAAATGGCCGTCACTTGTGGTATTCTATTTTTGTGCAATGATGGTAATACCATTTGCAGTGTCCTCATTGATAAGCTTCAATATCGCAATAATCATTGTTGCAATAATATTTGGCATACCTCTGCTATTATCCACCATACATCTGCTGACCAGTGAAAACACCTGGTTTGACTTTAAAGCAAAATCAAAGGAAAAATTGGCACCGAAAGGCAGCATAAGAAAAAAGATATCCGCCAAAATAAAAAGCAAGACAAAAAAGAAAAAACCCAGAAAGCTGAAAAGAAACAGGTAGGTGGCTGTTTGGATTTTATTCCTGTTATTCTGTCAGCATTAATATATTCAGGATTACTGACCTGGTTATTTTTTAGAGAAAAAGTAAAAATATTTTGGAGAGGGAAAAATGGCACCAAAAAGGCAAGCATTTGTTGATAAGCAATTTAATAAGGCAAAAAGGAATCTCAATGTAATGGGATGGGCTGTTGCAAAGACAGCGATAATGATTTTTGGAATATTGGTGGCAGTTTTAATAGCAAAATATGCACCAGTAATATTCGAACAGATGATCGAATACTGGTTTGTATGGCTGTTGCTTTTCATTGCATTGTGCATCCCAGTGTATGCACAGATATTCAAGGAGAAGAAATATGCCAAGAGGAAAACACGAAGAAGGTGATTTTTATCACATAAGGCTGCGCGACCCAGATAAATTGCGCAGCATGCGCACAACCAAGTTCGGTCCCCTAAAAAAAGTAAGGGGTATAGACAAACGCACAGGCAAATGGGTGGACCAGAATATAATGGTGCCCAAGCGAAGTGCAAAGGAATCAGGTCCAAAACTCATAATAAAAAACAAGAAAATGAAGCAACAGCTTGAAGATGAAGGATTCAAGCTGTCATCCATCCAAAGAAGCAAGTCAAGAGGAAGGATGGATTATACAATTAAAAAGAAACCATGTCCTGGTTCCAAGGTCAGAAGCAAAGGCCGCGGACAGGGCAAAGGATATGGGAAAGGAAAGGGACCAATAGGAAGATATAAAAAATGAAAAAGAAAAGAAAATCAGACCCATTCATCCAATGGTTCATTGGAAAGAAGAAAGGCAAACTGACAAACCAGTCATTTAAAATAGCAGTAGTTTGCGGTTTGGTTGGTTTCGGTCTGGTGCTTTTGCCATTCATATTGTTATTCAGTGGGATTTTTTTCAATCCAATATTCTTTTTCATAATGGTTGTTCTAGGATTTATTTGTTTAAGCATAACATGGTTCATTGTAAATATGAAGCTGTTGATGCATTCCAATAAAAGAACTATCGCTCTGTTGAACCGGAGGAAACGCTGATGGGCTGGAAGCATACATCACATTCAAGTTCAAGCCCAAAGAATCTAATTGGATTGGCTCTCCACGACATCGGCTTCTGGGGACGCCGTGAAATCTACAAGAGGCAAGGTGGGAAGGTAATAAAAATAGGACCAGACCTGAATCCCATGAATAAAGTCGGAAAGGAGATAAAGAAGAAGCTCAAAAAACTCAAAAAGAAGAAGAAAACCAAGAAGAAAAGGAAAAAGAAAAAAAGATGAGACTGTTCAAACGCAAGGAAAAGAAAGAAAAGAAGAAGGTTTTGCTCCTCCGCAGAAAAGTCCCTAAGATGAAACAATGGGAACTTAAAGGTGAGCCTGAACCAGAGCCAAAGAAGAAAGAGAAAATACTTGTCACGAGAAGATCAGTCCCAAAGATGAAATCAGAAAAATCAAAAAGAGAACAGGACCCATCAATAAAGGCATTGAAAAGATCTCTGGTGGATAGAAAACCTGTGCAAAGAAAATCAAAACAGCCAAGAGAACCAGATCCAACATTCAGAATGATGAAAAAAACAAAACCAGTTCAGAGATCAAAACCACTTCCACAACCTCCAGACCCTTTGATATGGGCTGTCATAAAGAAACGCAAACCTGTAAAAAAACCAGAGAAGATGCCCAAGTCTCAAGATCCAATGGTAAAAAAACTTACTAAAAAGAGAAAGCCTGTAACAAAAAAAGAAAATAATGTTAGGTGGAAATAATGAAAGGAATAGTAAACAGAAGCAGATACCCTAAAGTAAGGGAAAGAAATCTTGCAGGTGCATTAATAATAATGCTTGGACTGGCATTTGTATTGACTGTTGTCTTTGGAATGTTTCAAAGCCCTATTTCATTGGCATGGACAGGCGACAGCTCTACAATACATTACGGTCTGCCGATTGCATGGCATGGGACTTCGAACTATTCAGTTCTCCAGATAGACACATTGGCTGAGAGCATTGCACAGTTTGGAAACTACATGTCATACATGCTAGGATTCATACTTGACATATTGTTCTGGTTTTTCATGTTGTTACTTGTAATTGGCGCACTAGCAGCTTTAAGACGATAAAATGAAAAGAAAACAAATAAGAGACACAAGATTCATTCGAATTCCCTTAGTAGTGTTAGCTATATTGCTAGGTTTGATATTCACATTATTCTCGTTGCTAATTCCAGCACCCATTGTCCTGGGCGACTATGTCGGCGGCATCCCTTATCATGGATTCCCAGTTGCATGGACTGGGCACATAGTGGGATTTGGAAGCATGTCCTCAAGCCTCTCACATATAACACATGCTGCTTATATATTCGGATTCATAATAGATGTAATATTCTGGACAGTTGTCATATACTTGTTTGTAATGGTTGGGTTAAATGCAAAGAAAAAGTAAAAAGGCAGAAAAATTCAAATTATATTCATTGAAAAGATTAGGATATTCGATATTGGCAGGGGCAATAGTTAATTTCATCATTTTACTTTTCATAAGGGTGTCTGTAGCATTCCCCCCAATTTCAGCAATGATCCAAACAAATTCATTGGATTCGACTGCAGTATATGGCCAACTGTATGGTTTTCCATATGCTTTTCTCTGGCATATGCATGGTGTGACAAATAATGCATCTGCATTTAGAATTGATTTTGCTGGTTTGGTATTAAACATTTTAATCTATGCTATATTAGCTTACATACTATTTTCAATGCTTGGAGATAACATAAAAGGGGCATTCTTTAAAACAACAAAAAGAAGAGCAATCCTGATCATCTTTTTATTAGCATTTGCAATAGTATCTCCTGCAGTACAGGCAGCATATTATGAAAGAGACCCTTATGCATATATGGATGTTTTCAACGCAGTATATGGAACATCATCAAATTATGCAAGATGGGTAATGAGTTTTAAACCATCTTATTCTTCTCTGAAAAAAGTAAAAATATTTATGTATCGTGATGCAAGCTATACAGCAGATTTGAGAATTCGGGTGGTCGATGATGATGATTCAGCATCTGGCGGAAATATAAAATGGCAATGTACGGGAATGAGTTCATCAAGCATATCTACAGTACATCCATCAGGTGGTGGAGGCAGTTGGGTAGAATGCTTTTCAGGCTCATCACAATCATTCACATCTGGCAGAAAATATTATATTTACATGTGGTCTGAATGCACCAATTCAAACTCAGACGATTATTTGTTCTGGGTGGGAAATTATAATAATCCCTACTCGCGAGGAAGTGCAAGAGTTTGGTTGTGGCAAGGCTCTTCATGGGGTGCTGAAGATTACCCGGATGATGATTTAGGTTTTGCAGTTTACAAATATGTAAATGGAGGTGGAGGGGGAGATGATGATGACGACGCCAACAATCCACCAGGAAAGGCAGAAATGCCGTCTGGGGAAACCTGGGGGCAGACAAACACTCAATACAGCTACACAACCTCTGCAACAGACCCAGATGGAGATTCCATGACATATCAGTTTAGCTGGGATGATGGAACGACAAGTTCTTGGGGCGATTCAAGTCAATCACATTCATGGAGTGAAGCTGATTCATATAATGTTAAGGCGAGAGCTAAAGATGTTCATGGCGACATTGGGCCATGGTCTGACATATTGGTAGTTCATATATCTGCCAATTCTCCACCAAATACACCAAGTGCGCCAGATGGGCCAGCATACGGTGGACTAAATGAATATTATTCCTTCTCAACATTTTCTTCAGACCCTGAAGGCGATTCCGTTTCATACAGATTTAGCTGGGGTGATACAGCAATATCGGGATGGGGGGCATCACAACAAGGGCATACATGGTCTAAAGCAGGTTCATTTGAAGTAAAGGCCCAAGCTAAAGATAGCAATGGTGCAACAAGTGCATGGTCGTCTGCATCAATAATAGATATCAATGCATTACCTCCACAAATATTGAGATTTACTGCAAGTAAGACAGCAGTAGATCCTGGGGAGAAGTTCTATCTTGAGTGGGAGACTGAAAATGTTGCATCGATAGACTTGTACAAAGATGGAACATTCTTAGGCAATTATAATGCATCAGATAAAACTAGCGATATTTATATTTTAAAATCAGCAACCTTTACAATAAATGCAACAGGCCTAAATGGAGATGTATTAACCGATTCATTGAAGATAAATGTTGGGTCTGATGGTGGGGATGGGAGCGTAGACAACAATCTGATAAACACTGTATTGATAATAGTCGGAATTATTTCTGCATTGATATTATTCGACAGGTGGCTGAAAAAGAAATGGCCATTCGGAAAAAAGGGAAAGAAAGAAGATATAACAATAAACATAGACCTTGAAAAGAAAAAGGCAAATGCTGCTAAAACAAAGGAGGAAAATAAATCCAAAAAGACACCTGGCAAAAAAAAGTCAAAGTAAACAACAGGAAAGTACCAAAGCAAAAGGTACTGGACTATTACAGAAAACTCTGGGAAAATGACAAGAAGTTCAGAGACACAATAAAAAAGAAAGGAACATTTGTAAGGGCTTCATATGGGAATAGAGGGATAATAAAGAGAAGGGGCATTAGAATCAATAATGTAGATGATCTTGAAAAACTCATACACGAACATGGTGTTGAGCTCATAGCACCAACAAAGAACATCTCAAAAACATTTGTTGACATAGATCTCCCAAAAAAACACATACCAAACAAAAAGAACATCTCTAAAGATGTAGTGAATCAACTTAAATCTGAAGGGATAAAGATCGACTTTGTTACAGATGCGCCAAGAGGCGCTCACATATTCACTAAGTCAACAAAGCCACAATTGAAACAAGCACTAAAAAGGATAGCTGACAAAGACGGACGTATGCATGTCGGAAAATCATCCAAGTCAAAAATTGTACTTGACCCTGGAGAGCCTGCTGTTGCAGTTCCAGGTTCGCTTTCCATGAAAGGAAAACCATATGTTAGGTGGAAAAGATGAAAAATATAGATATAAGTAAGAAAAAGGTGGTAGTAATTAGTATACTGCCTTTGATGCTGGGCATAATCGCACTGACAGTTGTAACCGCATTATTCCCTTCAATGTTTGTCATAGACAGCGGCATACCTTTATCAGGCATCCCGTATCACGGATTCCCGGTTGCTTGGACCACATCCATTACAAATTGGAACACCTTTGTAGTTTCATTGTCAAATACGTACCTGATGATGGGATTCATACTTGACATAATCTTCTGGTTCATGTTGGCATTGTTGTTCGAAGTAATAGTGCTACAAAGAAAAGTAATATTTTCCTGGGGCAAATAGAATGAAATTAATTTTGGCAGTATGCTTAATGTTAACTATTTCTTTAGCAATATCTGGGCATGTTGTGGCTACACAAGACGAAACAGGCCGTTTACCTATAGTTAATTTTGATGCACAACCACGCATAATGTCTGGAACTGATAAGGTGCTGTTGAGTTGGGAAGTTAAAAATGCAGACAATATGTATCTAAGAATGTATGATGATTTTGGAATTGATGTAACAATACCTTGGCCTTATCCATTTGAAGGGACCGAAAGGGAAGATGTAGTGCCATCAGAACCTCTCCCATACACTTGCTATCTACAAATGATAGCATCAAATGAGAATGGAACTATAAAAAAACAAGTCAGTATAACCAAAGTCGAATCTAATGTTGATGCACCAATAATACATTTATTTAATGTACAGCCCCATACTGTATACCCAACTGATACTTTGACTCTGTGGTGGGATTTAAGTTCGCCATGGAATGAACCAAGAAACACATATTTGAGGATATATGATGATTACGGCGTTGATATAACTCTGCCAAGTAACAACATTTGGAAAATGAATCTAATGCCAGAACAATATTTTTCAGAATATCCTTGCATACTACATTTCCAATTAATTGTTGAGACTCCAGATTGGATGGTGGATAGTAGTGTTATAGATGTGGATGTTCTAGAGCCTATTAGTGATGATACAGATGATAACGATGATGATGGTGATGGTGTAGTAAAGGATGACAACGGTGATGCGCCTGCAGCAGGCGGCGGCATTGATACACTGCCTCTAATAGTATTTGGTGTGGCCATTGCAATTGTAATAGTATTGTATTTCCTTATGGGGCAAGGCAAACTCAAGATAAAAAAGAAAAAAGGGAAAAAGAAATGAACAAAAAATTGAAAAAACCAATTGCACTTGCACTTTTGTTAGGTATAGTTATAACTGGATTAACTGCCCTTCATCAATTTGATGGTGTTAGCCCCTATTTGTTGTGCGTTCGTCCAACTTCATATTTGTTTTTTGATATCGGCACACGTGATCAATATCGCATCTCCTTTAGTTATGATAAGGATGGAAATCCAGTAGATCCATCGATAGTGGATGCTACAACTGGGCTACACAACTACAAGGCTATGGGAATGCCCTTCTATTATTTGGAGACTGAGGAATGTGGCAATGGGTGGTATTCAATCAGATTTGCTCCAATAGCCTTTGTTGTAAACTTCATAATATGGTTTATTATAATATTGTTTGTAATTCTTGTAACGTTAGTAACGCCTATTAGGAAGATACATATATGAAAAAACAAAGGGAAAAAGAAATGAACAAAAAATTGAAAAAACCAATTGCACTTGCACTTTTGTTAGGTATAGTTATAACTGGATTGACAGCCATCTATCAGTGGGAAGAAGCAACATATAACAGCACCCAGAGATGTTTGTATGAAATGGTTACTGTACCTTACCATGGTACCTTTACAATTGTAACAAGAGATGAGTTTACAGGTGAATATTCAAGCTGGCTCACTCAAGAATTCAGAGGTTTGCCATTTATATTTCTAAATATGCAGGATTCCAACGTCGGAAAAAAGGTAATATTTGCTCCAATAGCTTTTGTTGTAAACTTCATAATATGGTTTATCATAATATTGTTTGTAATTCTTGTAACGTTAGTAACGCCTATTAGGAAGATAAAGATATGAAAAAACCTCTATCGGACCGAATAAGAAAATCGTGGCTGGTGCAGCTTTTTGAGAAAGAAGAAAATAGAACCATCTATGAAGCATCAACTGGCAGAATACGAAGAAAACTTACAAAACGAGATGCATTAGCAATAACCTTGATGGCTCTTATTTCAGCATTCATTTCAGCATATGTTAAGTTTATGCAGATGGCAAGATTCTCCACTTTTCCAAGCAATGATATCTTTATTAGCTGGCATCCCTTTGCCGCCCCTATTGCTCTGGTTGGAATCAGCCTATTTATAATATGTTGTTATGCAAAAGGAGTCGACTACTGGCTAGTCTATTTTGGTGCATTTATGGGGATATTCTACTGGTCAATAGAATTATTCATGGTGCATTCAATATTCACCCCACAGGATCTTGCAAACTTTTTCCATGCATTGGGTGATTTGCCTGAATGGCTAACCGGGCCGAGGTTGCCATGAAGATAAAAAAGAAAATAAAAAAAATCGAAATCAAAATATTCCATGTGGTGCATTATATTTTTTTACCTGTCATCTTGGTTGGCAGCGATATATTGATCGGCATATATGGGCATTTTGCAGGCAGCACAGAGGAGATATCATCCGAATCGTTGATGCAATATCTCTCTACCCCTGAACAGCTTCAGGAGCTGTTCATAGTCATTGTAATGGCAATCGTCATAGTTGTGGCTGTTGAATGGATTGTACAAAAAAGAATCAAACATAACAAACGCTAACGCCTGAACAAACTCTTTTTCTCTTTTTTCTCAATCACAATATTTGGCGTAGGTGTATACTCATCCAACGTGCGGCAGTGATCATTTTGCCTCAAAAACCAAGAAAGTGCCCTTTTGACAAAATCTTGGGTTGAAGAAATATATGCATACTCTGCTTCTAAGTCACAGACCCATTTGAATGATTGTTCCCCAGTAAATCTGACCTGGAGGGGAACCATCTTTTCAGAATCGGGTGGTGGATTGAGTCGGAGAGCTTTTCCAACATTTTCACCCTTTTCCCACATCCGCATCAATTCAAATACTGCAGAATCAAATATGTGAGTTTGTTTAGCTTTGGTAAATAAAGTATATTTTCTCATTGCTTCTCTAAGCTCAAAGGGAATTTGTACAACCTTATAGGTTCGTACGACATAACGATCCCACATTTCTCTCTCGCCACAAAACATAATGTAAAAAAACTATATAAAGATTATTATCAAACTAAAAAGCAACTATTACCACTCTAAAAAGCTTATAAAACACCATACTTTTTATTAATCCAGCAAGTCACAAGTTTTGTGACGAAAGCTGGTGAAAAATTATGGACCCAAAACAAGAAAGAAAGGAACAATGGAAAGCCGGACTTGTAGCTCTTATTGTTCTAACGGCTTTAGCACTGGCCGTACCAATGGCTGGTGGAGCGGCCGATTGGTTAAATGAGGCAAATGCAGATCACTCAACAGCAGATACACTTTTTACAGAACTCCCGTCAAATACTGACACTGCAAATACCTATGACATGGATGCAGCAAGTGCCGTAAGGGCATCTGCAGATACAGAACCAAACTCATACTATTACTTCCATAACACATCTACAACGACTGACAGCCTGAACAAATGTAATGTAACTTATGGTGCAGGCGGTGCATTCACTGTTTCAACAACATCTACTGCAGGAAACACTCGACTTGATAATGTAACAGCTACCACCCAAGATTGGCCATACTGGATAATATATTTCGATTATCGAGCATGGGACGCCTATTATGACAATGGAGTCAGAATAAAGCTAAATATCTCAAATCTAAGGACTGGAACTGCTGAAGCTGGTACCTCTAAAGGTGCCTGGGAGCAGACAGTAACTTTAGGTTGGGGAGAGCGAACAAGCTTCTATTCAAAGACATTAGGCTCCTCTGAAGATGACCTAGATGTCAATATCGACCTAGATGTCAATGAGATAAGACGCGCTATCATGCAGTACGGTCAAACCGCAGGTTATCTAAAATTGAAGATAACAAAACAGAGCTCTACCAACAACGGAAAGACAACTACATATGTCACCTTGGGCGGATCAGGCGTTTACAGCTACAGTGCAACAAACCTGGTTGCCAGAGATGAGCCTTTGGGAATCGGTATTGCCTTGGTCGGTGTTATCGGTTTTGTCGGTGCACTTCTAGTACAGCCGAACATTTCCTTATCGAACATAATGTCGAGAGGGCCACGTCAAGGAAAACGGAGGGGACGCTAAATGGAATTCCCACTATTAGCAATCGGAATCGGTATGCTATTTGTCCTCTTCTACTTCATGAGGAAGAATGTAACATACCTTGACGACGGCAGGCCAGGAAGTGTTTGGGTGGCAGTAGTAATATTCATCATCTTTGCATTAATAGGATGGTGGATAGACAGCTACATAGGATTCAGCGTTCTGCCGACATTCATGATATCGGTTGGAGGTGGACTTGCAATGTACGCCTATATAGGTGTTGCAGGTTTCATCTGTCTGATGTTAGGCATGCTCTTGGCGCAAGTCAAGTGCGGCAGAATGGTAGCTTAAAAATCCGGTCGTACCAAATTTAACCCTAAGCGGGGGCGGTTATATTCCACCCTCGCCCTCTTTCCCTTTCTTTTTTTTAAAAGTCCATAAATTGAGATTAACTATTTCATAACGATTCCCCAGGCTATTACGTCATCCATTGAGGTGCCGATTGCTGGGTGTATTACGTTGGTGGAAAATGGTAAAGCGAGATCCAAAAGATGTGGAGAAAGAACCAGATACTGGTGACATGTATGTTAAGATGCCAAAGAAACATAAAGGGCAGACAACAGTAATTGGTTCAGGTAAATCCCATATTTCACCATCGGAAAAACGTCTTCAGGCACAACTTAGAGGGGAAAAAAAAGGATTAAAAGACGTAGGTAAAAACTTTTTTAAAATACGAAACATCAATTCCCATCAGAAATTCAAACAGTTTGCTTTAGGCGATAAAAAAGGAGATCAACATATAATAGTAACATGGGATGAAATTGTAACAAAAACACCCGACGAGCTACAAAAAAAATTCGAAGAAGAAGGTTTTGATACAAGAGCTGACGAACTTGGGAATCAATTAAAAAATGCAGTCATCGATAAAGGAAAGCAAAAGCGGGGCGATGCAGATGTTCTCAGTTCATTTATAGATGTGCTTGCTTACAGATTGCAATGGACAAATGATGAGAGAGAGAGATTTACAAGCCATTTACACAATGAGAAAAGAAATCCTGAAGGAAACATCTTTCCAAAACTTATAACAACAGAATTTGAAGATGTAGCTGCAAAAGTTTTTAAAAGAAGACCAGAGGATGTAAACAAGAAAGCAGGCAACTATATAACCCAACTGTTCAAGGAAAAAGTAAAAGATCTAGAACGAGATGAATTGAAATTACATATTGCGGGGACAAACCCTGAACTGTGGGAGACAAAATACAGCAAAATGAGCACCCCTGAAATCAAAGAAGATCTGACCAGGAAATATAATTTTTCATTTGTTGGAAAAAGTGATACGACAGAGAAAAAAAATATATTGGTCAAATCGGTCCTGGGAGAAAAAGTTGTAGAGGAAAAACCCTTCATACAAAAGACATTGAACCAATCGAACAGGTTATCTGGATTTTATAAAGGCCTCAGAGGGCGCAAATATCAATCAAAAGAACACTTGGAATTTGAGTTAGATAAAAGAAAAGAGCAAAAAGAAGCACAAAAACTTGTGAAAAAAAGCACATCTATCCAAAAGGTGTTGAACAACTTTAGAAAAACACAGAACATAAGCGATTCTATTAGTGATGCTAAAGTCCTGC
>Ga0272442_10008481_pt1 | contig 13012 bp, 13 predicted proteins | sample SSMForm2O_FD_200262 | JGI IMG/M metagenome (GOLD analysis project Ga0272442, IMG submission 200262) | Marine sediment archaeal communities from Little Sippewissett salt marsh, Falmouth, MA, United States - SSM-Form-2O | ecosystem: Environmental > Aquatic > Marine > Wetlands > Sediment ...
GCCCCCCACGCCCGCTGCGCACCCACAAACGGGTCGGCTGTGCGGGCGCGGCGGGTCGGCGTTGACGGTTCCCGCGTGCCGCGGACGATAGGCTTAAACGGCGGCGGCGTCTCATCCTCCTGGGGCGTTCTGCCGCCGTCGCCTGCGCAAACCAACCGGCCCTCCGCCCAGTGCCGGACGGGACGCCTGAACCCACGTATCCGCCGCGTGACAGGAGCGGCACGCCCGGGCACGCCACGCCGCCAAACCGGTCGAAATAGCCGGCCCCCGCATGTCGCAGAACGTATTTTCTTGCCCTTTCCTATGTTACTCGCAATACCACCTTGCCTATGATTTGACAAACCGCCGTTCCGGTGGTAGACTAAGTGAAAGAAGGCAAAGAGAAGGCTCTGGGTATGCGGCAAGGGGGCCGTTGCCCGGAGCGGCACATATCGAGTCGTCAGGCGATCACCGACGCCGGGGACTACGTGGGCCGTCGGGCCCGGTCCTCGGCTACTCTTTTGGACCGGGTTACGGAAGGACGTTTCGGGCTGTTCCGCGGGAGAACTGCCCGCCAGTCTTGGGTCGGTCGGTTGCGGCCGGTTCCGAACCGCCGCTCGGCCACAGGCGGCCGGTCCCAGGCGTCGGTTTCTGTAGCCTTCGGTTCGGAGGAGGATGAGTTATGCGAACGCTTCTCAGAAGCCTTATCATTGTAGCCGTGCTGGCGGGGATGACCGCCTCGGCTTCGGCGTGGGTATGGAACCCGCCGGATCACCCCGCCCCCGGGTTGAACCCGCTGGACTACTGGTACCAGTACGTCAACACGGGGGTGGCGTTTGAGTGGGTCCCCATATCGGATCCCTACAACTGGGGACCGCCCATATGGGAAAGCCCGGAACGCCTCTGGGTACCCAACTGGAGTTGGCATCAAAAAAGCAAGTACATCTGGTGGGAAAACGTCTATCCCATTGGCACCCCGCTGCCACCGGACGACCCGAGAATCCTCCTTGTGGAGGACGACGACAACGGTGTGACCCAGTCGCTTCCAGGCGTCAACTGGGATGTGAATATGTACGACATGACCTGGACGACCATCCTGCCCATCCAACCGTGGTATGAGATTATTACTGTTCCCGACCCCCTGTGGGCAGAACTGTTCGACAGCGAGTACATGACGCCGATCGACTGGATTGACATCGGCACCTGGTGCCCGGAGCCGGCCACGCTGTCGCTGATCGGCCTCGGCGTGGGCAGCCTGCTCCTCAGGCGCCGGCGTCGTCGCTGAGGCCTGTTCGCACACCATACGCACCGCTAACGAAGCCCCCGGCAGCGGCGGCCGGGGGCTTCTGTTTGCTCAAAACCCGCAGCCGTGCATGAGCCTGCCGCGCCGCGTGCCACTGGCGGCCCGCCTCCGGCGGGTAAACTTGTCCGCCAGTGCGTCACCGGTCGGCAGAGGGTCCCGGCCAGGCCGTATGCCGCCTCACCCGGCCCCGGACCCGGGCCACGACCGCCGCCACCGCCACCAGCGCCGACGAGAGGATGACGATGGTCGCCCCTGTCGGTAACCGCGCCGCCAAGGCAATCAGGAACCCGCCCACGCCGCTGACGGTTCCGATGGCCACCGCCAGGGCCAGTGCCCGGCCGTATCCCCGAACGAGCTGAAACGCCGCGGCCGCCGGATTCGCCAGCAGGCTGTAAATCATGAGCCCGCCCACGATCTTGAAGTTCACCGTCAACACGGCGCTTGCCAGTACAAGAAAGGCCGACCAGACGAGCGTTACCCGCACGCCCGCAGCGGCCGCATGCTCGCGCGAGAACAGGATCGCCCGCATCTCCTTGTAGAACACGAGCACAAACGCCACCTCAACGGCCGTCAGCGGGGCCATGACGGCCACGTCGCGCCACCCGCAAAACGTGAGGCTGCCCCACAAAAGGCCCAGCGCCTCGTTGGCGCTCCGGCCGAACCGGTCAAACAGGCCGATGCCCAGAAACGCCAGGCCCATCGTCAGCGAAAAGAGCAGGCCCATGACCACGTTGACGTCGGCCCGCAGGGTCTGCGGATTCGAGAGGCCCAGTGCCAGGGCCGTCGCGAGCGCCGCCGCCAGCGCCGGCACGAGCAGCCATTGACCCGTCAGCCCGGCCAGCGACCCGAACACCGCCCCCGCCAAAGCCGCGTGCGCCACGCAGACCCCCAGAAACGGAATCCGCATGCCGATGATCGTGACGCCCAGCAGCCCCGTCGACGCGCCCGCCAGCGCCCCGGCCACGAGCACGGGCGCCCAGAACCCGAGGTCCACGCTCATGCCGCTCCCCCCTGCCGGGGCACCACGGTGTACCGGCCGCCCCGGTGCAGCACTTCCAGGTTTGCCCCGTAGAGCCCGGCTACCCGTTCCGGCACGAGGACCTTTGCCGGCGAGCCCTCGGCCGTTACCCGACCGGCCTCCAACACCACGAGCCGCTCGCCGCACGACGGGATAACCTCCAGGTCGTGGCACACGAGCACGACCGTGGCGTGGACGTCGGCGAAGAGCGTGTCGAGGGTCTCGACGATGCGCTCGCGCCACGCCAAATCGAGGTTGGCGGTCGGCTCGTCCAGCAGCAGGATCTCGGGGTCCTGGACCATGGCCTTGGCGATGAGGCCCTTGCGCTGCTCGCCGCCCGAGAGGTCGCCGTACGCCTGCGTGGCCAGCGCCGCGAGGCCCAGGCGGGCCAGCCAGTCGTCCACCCGGCGCCAGTCGTCCGCCCGGAGGCGCCGGCCGAGGCCCGCCGTCCCGGTCCGCCCGATGGCCACCACCTCGCGCAGCGTCAGGGGCAACTCGCTCCGGCCGGCCAGAACCTGGGGCACGTACCCGATACGCCGGCGCAGCCTCGCCACGGCGCCCGGCCCAACGTCGCCCACCGCCTGACCGAGCACACGGACCGTACCCGCCGCCCGCTGGAGGCCGAGGACCGTCTTCAGGAGCGTGCTCTTGCCCGCCCCGTTCGGCCCGATGACCGCGACGAACTCGCCGGGCGCGACCGAGAGCGCGTCCACCGCCAGGATGGTCCGGCGCCCGGCCACCACGCGTACGTTTCGCAGGTCGATGACGGCCTCGCTCACGGCGTCTCCTTCGCCGGAAGCCGCTCTGCCGCCCGGCGAGCCTCCGCCCCCGCCGCACACAGACGCTCGACGTTGCCTCGGACGAGCCCGTCGAACGCCTCCCGGCCGGCGCCGGCGGGCGGGAAGTTCTCGAACAGCACCACCGGCGTGCCGAGAATCTCCGCCAGGCGGTCGGGAACAACGCGCCCCTGCGGCGCATTGCCGACGACCAGCCCGACACGTCCTTCCCGGCCGTCGGCCACCACGGCGTTCAGCGCAGCCGGATTGTCCGAGCCCGTGAATTCGGCCACCACGTCAAGCCCAAGCCACCGGCAGAACGACGCCTGGTGATGGGCCGCCACCACCGGCCAACCTTCCAGCCCGGCCTCGCGCGCACGGCGGCGGGCATCTTGGGCCAAACCCGCCAGGCGAGCGTCGATTTCCGCCAGCCGCTCGCCGGCGGCGGCCTCCTCCAACAACCCGGCCCTGGCAAGCGCCGCCGCCGTTGCTTGGCAAACCGCCCGGTACGTGGACGGCTCGCACAGATTGCCCGGCTCGGGCACGTCCACGATCCGCAGGCCCTCGTCCACGGCAGCCTGTAACTTGGCATCGACGTGCCTCTGAAAATCGAACCGCAGCAGCACCCGGCACCGACGGATGCGAGCCAGGTGCGACGGCGTGATGTCGAAGTGCCCCGGACACGTGCCCGGCCCCGAGAGGCCCACGACCGGCACGTCGGCGTCCAGCACGTCCCGTACGGCCGCGGCAAGGTACGACGTGGAAACGGCAATCCGGGCCTCCCGGCCCTCGGGTTCACGGCCGCAGCCTACGATCAGCCCGGCCACCAACGCCAGAATCATGGCTCGCGCGCGGTACATGGCGTCTTGGCCCACGCCTTTCTCTGCCGAAAGTAGCACTGTCTCTCCACACGTAGCACGACCATTATGCCGATCCAGGAACAGGGGACAAGGGTAAACCACCTCTCGGACCCGGTTTCGTACTACGCATTCCAGAATATTCACACGAAGGCTTGACAAACCGGCCTTTTCGTGCTACTCTGTGGCGAGTGGTGTTACGGTCCGGGGGAGGCGTTCTTACGGTGTCTGTGGGCCCTGTGCTCTGGGCCTGAACCCACCCGAAGTATCCCCCAGGCCGGACGGACTGCCATGCACTGGACCGCGCCCTGGGAGAAGACCATGCATTATTCGACCGCCCGCCTTGCCATGATTGCCCTCGTGACCCAAGCTCTGACCCTTGGCGTCTGGACGGCGCCGGCCGCCGCACTCGACGAACTCTGGGACATCGAGGCCGTCGATGCAACCGGCGAGGGTACTCACCCCGGCATCGCCTCCACCGACACCGTGACCTTCCAGGGCATCGTCCTGAACGCGCCAGGCGACATGCTCGACACGACGTGGCAGTGGCAAGTCTACGTGCAGGCCCTACCCGGCAACCCCGCCCCGTTCAACCAGGGGGGCATTGCCTGCTACGCCAACGGGTGGTACGGCGGCACCTGGCCGCGGTACGATACAGACTTCGCCCCGGGCGACGTGGTCGAGGTCACGGGCCTCCTCGGCTTCTACAACGGCAAGACGAACCTGAACGAGCGGCACAACCCGATGAACCTGTTCACGATCGCGACGCTCGGCGCCGGGGCCCTGCCCGACCCACAGGTCGTCCCGAGCATTGCCGAGGCCATCCTGTTCGACTTGACGCGCGCCACGGGCGGCGAGCGCTACCAGGGCCAATGGTGCCAACTCCGGGGCGCCTCGCTCACCGACCCGGCCGCCGGCTGGGGCAACGGAACGCTCGTGCCCATCACCGATGGGTCGGGCGCCACGCTGCCGATGCTCTGCGGATCTCTGGGCAACTTCGACACGGCCTCGCCGCCGCCAGGCACGTTCAACCTCACGGCCATCTTCGACCAGGAAGACGACAACGGCGACGGCGACTACCACGACGGCTACCGCATGTGGCCTCTCGCGTTCGACGCCACCCACTTCCAGATTTGGGGCGACACGGACCTTAACATGGTGGTCGACGAGACGGATCGGCAAACGGTCCTCGCAAGCATGGCCGCCGGCCTGGCCAACCCTACGTGGGCCGACGGCGACTTCAACGCCGACGGCATCGTCGACCAGACAGACCTCGACGCGTTGGCGGTCAACTTGCCCGAACCCGCCACCTTGGCCTTGCTTGGACTCGGGTGGACGGCCGCAATGCTACGGCGTAGAACCAAGCGACGGGCGTCGGCGTAAGGCGACGGGCGTCCGGCGTGGCGGGCCGGGAAACCCGCCGCCGGGAAAGGCGCAGGTTCCACCATCCAGGACCGGAGACGCAAACCGATGAACGAAACCACTCCCCCCACCCCGCGCGTTATCGACTGGATGGGCGGCGACTCGTACCGGCCAATCTTGACCGGCGCCCCCGAGACACACGGCATGCGGTCCGGACGCGTTGAACTCGCCCAAGGCGAGGAAATCGGCGAGCATTCCACCAAGGACCACGAGGAAACCCTCGTCGTTCTGGAGGGGGCCGGCGTGGCCCACGTTGACGGGCACGAGCCGATGCCCATCCGGGGCGGCCAGTCGGTCTACATCCCCCCGCACAGCACCCATAACGTGCGGAACCCGGAGTGCCCGCTGCTCCGTTACATTTACGTCGTTGCGCCCGCCCGAGGGGGCGGGGCGCCACCGGCACACGCCTGAGCGACGCGATGCGCGAGACGGCCCATCACGCGCCTTGGAAGGGAGTGCCACACGGTTTCGGCACAGCCCCGGACGGTCCGCGCCCCGCCTTCACGCTGGTCGAACTGCTGATCGTGATGGCCATCATGGGGGTTCTGGCGGCCCTGCTCGTGCCGGCCGTCAGCGGGGCCTACCTGACGGCCCGGGTCACGCGAATCCGGTCGGACCTCCGGCAAATCGACCTGGCGGTCCACGACTACTGGCTTCACTTCGAGGCGTACCCGCCGTCGCGCACGTACTGCATCGCGGGCAAACGGCACTTGTACCACTGTCTGCCGTGGGAACTGTGGGAGTGCCACTTTCTCGACGAACCGCTGTACGACCCGTTTGACCCCGACCGCACGTACCGGTTTGCAGCCGTCGGGCCGGGCTTCTGCAACGACAGCCCCACGCAGGCCGTCCTGACGGTCCCCGATACGTTTCCCGAGCCGGGGGGCGACATGCGGATGTACGGCGACCCGCGGAAATCACCGGTCCGGTGGATCGCGTGGAGCGCGGGGCCGAACGGCCCGCCCGCCAACTTCATCCAGACGATGCAGTTCAACCCAGCCGACCCGGCGGCGTGGTATCCCCGAGCACCGCGCGGCATCGTGTGCCGGTATCATACGGGGCAGATGGGCGTCTCGCCGGAGTGAGCCGGCGGGCGCTCCAGGGGATCACTCCGCCGCCAGGCGTGCCGTATCGCGGGCGATCATCGCCTCCTCGTCGGTCGGGATGACCAGGATGCGGACAGGCGAGTCGGCGGTGGCCACGTCGCGCGGGCCGTCGCCGGGGGCGGCGTTCGCCTCGGCGTCCAACACGTAGCCGAGGGGCGCCAGGCCGTCGCACGTTTCTTGGCGGATGTGGGCGGCGTTTTCGCCGATGCCGCCCGTGAAGACGAGGGCATCGACCCGGCCGAGTTCGGCCGTGTAGGCCCCGACGTACTTGCGGACGCGATGGCAGAAGATGCGAATGGCCAGTGCGGCCCGCTCGTTGCCGTCCTTGGCCGCCTTCGTTACCTCGCGCATGTCGTTGGAGACGCCGCTGACACCCAGGAGGCCGCTTCTTCGGTTCAGCAGGTCGTCCACCTCGTCCACGGTCATGCCAAGCGTACGGATGAGGTGGAAGATGATGGCCGGGTCCACGTCGCCGCACCGGGTGCCCATGACGAGGCCCTCGAGCGGCGTCATGCCGAGAGAGGTATCCACGCACTCTCCGCCGCGTACGGCGGCCGCACTGCACCCGTTGCCCAAATGCAGCGTGATGAGGTTGACCTCCGACGCCGGTTTGCCAACCATGCCGGTGGCCGCCTGCGCCACGTACCGGTGACTCGTGCCGTGGAACCCATACTTCCTCACCGCGTGCTCGGTGTACAAGGCGTACGGCAGGGCGTAGAGATAGGCGTGGGGCTCGAGGGTCTGGTGAAAGGCCGTGTCGAAGACGGCTACGTGCGGCACATGAGGCATCAGGCGGATGGCGGCCCGGATGCCGGTCAGGTTCGGCGGGTTGTGGAGGGGGGCCAGGTCGGCGAACAACTCGATCGCCTCGATAACCTCGTCGGTGATGCGGATGCTCTCGGCAAAACGTTCGCCGCCGTGGACCACGCGATGGCCGACCGCCTCAATCTCGCCCGGGCCGGCCACGACCGCACCGGGGCCCGCCGTCAGGGCCTCGACCATCAGGTGAAACGCGGCCTCGTGGTCCGGGGCCGCAACGTCCCGGGTATCCGCGGCGCCGGGGGCCTTGTGCGTCAGGCGGCTCGTCGCTTCGCCGATGCGCTCGACCAGGCCGGACGCCAGGATGCTCGGTCGAGCGTTGGCGTCCGCGTCAAACAACGAGTACTTGATGCTGGAGGACCCACAGTTCACAACCAGGATGTTCACGTCACGACCCTTCCCAAACCGGATACCCCCCGAAGGAGTGCTATGCGGAGGCGGACGGTGCCGCCACGTGGAACGACACAGGATGGCGCGCGGTGGGTGTGGTCGCCGATCGCGCGCACGCGTCTTATCCGCAACAGGTCAGGAGCCCCGCTGGCCGGGCATCCTCGGCCCGGCGATGCTACGCCATTGACTTCCGGACCCACGGGCCGATCCACACGTACTCGAAGTCTTTTCCGCTGGACGTCTGCACGGCGCCGACGATGGCGTAGATCCAGGCCGCCGCACTAACGACAAGGGCTAACAGCATCGTCAGCACTCCAACAAAGACCAGCATCAGCGGCACCGAGATGATGCCAAGCCCGAAGGCGGCGACGTTTGCCCAAATCTGCCACCACATGGACTGCTTCATGTGGAACTTGACGTACTCGCTCGAATCGTCCTTCTTCACGAGGTACAGAATGAGTGGCCCGAGAAAGCCCACCAAACCCAGCAGGTGGGCAATCATGGCCATGGTCCGATCATCCGGAGAGGCGTTTGCGGCCGCCAGTGCCGGAGGCAGGGGCTCGATCCCCGTACCGCCGGGCCCCGGGGCGGATTCGCCCGGTGCGAAGGCAGCCTCGTCGCCCCCCTGGACCTCGTCGTCCGACCGTTCCGCATTCGCTTGCTCGTCCATGACCTGTCCCCTTCAGGGCTCGATGAACTCCCGACGTCCCATGTGCCACGCGATCTGACAGTAAGTCGAGTATAGAGCCGCCCCGCAACCGGGTCAACCCAACAGGCATCCGTGCGGTCCACGGTCGGCAGACCGTCGCAGATAGTACGTCGGCCAAGGTGTGTTTATTCGCGTGCCCGGTTTTCGTGGGCGGAATGGCTCAACCCCGGGTGTTCCGCGTGCCGATAAACTCGCAGAGGGAGCGAGTTTCCCGGCTGCTCCGGTCCACGCCCAGTTGACCCCGCCAGACGGATGGAGAGGAGTCCGCCTTGCCGCTGACGCTGCGCCGCGTCTCCTGGCTCTGGCCGGTCCTCATCGTGGCCGGCATGATGGCGGTGGTCATGGTTCGGGTGTGGTCGGGTTGGGCCACCCGGCCGATGGCGGCCTCGACGAACGTGGCCGAGGGCATCGTCGAGGGTGAACGCGCGGACCTCGCCGCCTGGGGCAGCCGCGTCCGCCGCCTCCAGGCCCAGCTTGACCGGACCCGCCACCGCCTGATGGGCCTCCAGACCGACGTGGTCATCAAACGCGAACAGGTCCGGACCCTGGACACCATGCTTGCCACCGACCGGTTGACCCACTGCCCGGACTTCCTCCGTAACGAGACCACGGTTCGGGCCCTGCAGAAGATCATCGGCGAGGCCGCGGGCACGTCGCAGGCGGACACCGACCGGTCGTCGCGGCTGCACACGGCGGCGGCGGTGGCCCGCGAACGCCTTCGCGCCAAACTCACCGCCCTTCGCAACAGCCTCGCCACCCAGGTAACCGACCTCCAGCAGCAGGTCACCGCGCTACGGCACCAGTTGCACCTGCAGCGCGCGGACCTCGGCCGGCTCCAGCAACAGGTGCAATACCGGCTGGATAGACCGGCCGGTCCGAGTGGGTGACGCGGGCGGTCGATGGTCGGCGGCCGGGCCGCCCGGGTACGCCTCATGCTTTCTTGTCGCCGCGTGAACGACCTCCTATAATGCGTCCTGGGTAAACGCGTTCGGGGCCGCCCCCGGACGCTCCCATGCGGCGCGGCACCGGGGAGGACTTCATGGTGACCAGCAGACGCAGCCGGAAAGAGCGTCGGCAGCACCCACGGTCGGTCGTGGGCATCCCCGTCGAGATGGTCCGCCGGAACCTGCCCGAACAGGATCCGAATCGGGTCATGGGGCTGCATGTGACGGACTTGTCGCGCGGGGGGGCGAGGGCCGTGTCGCATCGGCCCTTGCCACGCGCCGAGCCGGTCACCATGTTTTTCCCGCCCCTCGGGTCGGCTCGGGGCGAGGACACCGTCGGCCAAATCGTGCGGTGCGACGCGTGCGGAACCTGCTGGGAGGTCGGCATCGCCTTCGAAACGCCCTCGGCCGACGACACAAGAATTCCGGCGTCCTGACGCGGTTTTCCCTGGCGAGGCCGAAAACTTCTTCGTATAGTACTTATGAAGGTCGGCTGAACCAACCGTTCGGTTCGCCCGGCCATTCGGCAATGCAGAGCCTGCCTATCCAGCGGCGGGGCCGTCAACAAGGGGTCGGACCCGCAGGGCGCTGTCCCAGAGCCAGCGGGGATCGTCTCGGCCCCTGGGACCGGGGGAGTGGTCGCCATGACGGCTCGTGGCCCACCGCTGGCCTTTTGTCTGTTCCCTTTTTCCATCCCCGTGCCGTGTGTGTGCCTCTGCGTGGCACCGGGTGACCAGAATTCCGGGGTCTGGCGTTTGCATTTAACCTGTTCTGCGCCATAATCCCATGGAGGACGTGAAGAGCGAGGGCGTCTCCTGCCGATAAGACTGTGGAGTGTCGTTTTAGTCCAGGCCCGCATCCGGACGTGCAGGACGAACGCCTTACAGGCAGGGATAGAACCCGATGGCAACGGACCACAGAAAGATTGGTTCGACGGACGTCGCGGAGCGTCGGCAGTTCGGGCGATTCGCCACCCGCGTGCCTGTCTGCACACACCGCGACGACCTGCCCCGGCACGGTCAGGGCAAGCGCCCGGCCCAGTGCCAGCTTCAGCTGCGCGATTTTTCCCTGGGCGGGCTTCGGGCTGAAAGCCCCATCCCGCTCAAGATCAAGGAGCGGCTGACACTCCGTCTGCCACCCACTGCCCAGCACCAGGCGGTCCACGTGACGGGACAGGTCATCCACTGCCGGCGCCACGAGGACCGGTACCAGGTGGGCATCAAGTTTCATGACGGGGGCTCGCGGGCATCGCCGTACCGCCGGTTGCCGCGCCTTTTCAGCGTGGCGGCCGACTTCGCCGGTGAAGTCCGCGAGGTATCCAGCAGCCGCTAGACCGGCTGCCGGATATCACTCAACCCGCCTCGCTCGGCACGGCATCGTGCCCGTGCCCGGGTGTTTACCCTTCTGTGCGTGTGGTTCGTGCATGCCGCGGATTACCACGTCCCGGCCGTAAGTCTCTTGCCTGAAGCCTTTCCCGTCGCTACTATAGAAGTCCCGTGAATACGTGCGGGCACGATTGGGAGTACACTCGGTGAAAATACTACTGGTTCAACCGCCACCGCCGCCGGACTGGGTTGGTTTCCGACGAACGGCCCTTCCGGAACCCATGGCGATGGAATCCATCGGCGCCATCGCCGCCCCCAACCACGACACCCGCCTGATCGACATGCGGCTGGGCGACACGCTTGAGGACACGCTGAACACGTTCCAACCCGACGCCGTTGCCGTCACCTGCCTCACGACCGAGGTTTACAACGCCCAGGACATTCTCAAGGCCGTGAAGGCCTGGCGCCCGGACTGCGTGACGATGGTGGGCGGCATGCACGCCAGCCTGTTGCCGGTCGATTTCCAGGAGCCGTACGTCGACATCATCGTCGTGGGCGAAGGCGAACGCACGTTCGAGGAACTGCTGGCCGCCCTCGACCGCACCGACAACCGCCCGGCCGATGACGCTTTGGGCGCCATTGACGGCCTGATATGGCGGGGCGCAGACGGGCAGTGGATAACCAACCGCCAACGCGACCTCATGCCGTCGCTGGACGACCTGCCCCTGCCGGCCCGGCATCTGGCGGCTCACCACGCCGACGAGTATTACTTCCTGTTCGACCAGCCGCACGCCTGCATCGCATCGAGCCGCGGCTGCCCGTTCCGCTGCAACTTCTGTTCGATCTGGAAGTTCTACCACAAGCGGTGCCGGTACATGTCGGCCGAGCGCGTCGTCGCGGAGCTCGAAACCGTCCAGCCCAAGGCCGTCAGTTTCGTGGACGACAACTTCCTCTCCCACGTGCCGCGGGCCTGGAAAATCCTGGAGCTCATCCGGGAACGCGGCATCCAGAAGACCTACGGCATGCAGGCCCGGACGGACACGATCTCGAAACACCCCGACCTCATGGCCGCCTGGAGAGACGTGGGCCTCGAAACGATCCTCATTGGCTTCGAGGCCGCTACCCAAGAACAACTCGACGCCGTCTCGAAGGGCGCCACGGTTGAGCAGAACGAGCAGGCGATGGACATCCTCAACGACCTGGGCATCCACATGTGGGGCGCGTTCATCGTGGACCCGCAGTACACCGTCGACGACTTTCATGCCCTGAAACGGTACCGCGAGGAAAAGGGCATCATTTATCCCCAGTTCACCGTGCTGACGCCTCTGCCCGGCACAGACCTGTACGACCAGCGCGAACACGAACTCCTGACGCGCGACTACCGCCTGTTCGACGCCCTGCACGCCGTTCTGCCCACCCGCCTGCCCCGCGAGGAGTTCTACCGGCAATTGGCCTCGCTGTACCGCCCGGACAACCTGGGCCTGGCGTACGAGTTGATATCCTCGGGGCGCATCACCATGGAGCGGGCTCGTAAGGCCCACAAGATCCTGTCGGAACTTGGCGACTACCGGAACTTCCTCAAGGGTGAAGAAGCGGTGAGCCGGTCCACCGCCACTTCCTGACCGCCAGGGCCTGGGCCACCATGCATGAAGACGTGGAAATGTCGTTTGGCGACCACCTGGATGAACTCCGGCGGCGCGTCATCTACGCCGTTCTCGGCCTCGTCGCCGCCGCCGCCTTCTGCGGCTTCAACTACGATTTCCTCCTGAAGGCCCTGATGCGGCCGTACAGCCGCGCCTACAAGAACCTCATTGCCAGTAAACTCGACACCGATAAGCCGGAAGAGCCGCCCGGCGGCAACGTGGGACGCCCGCCGCTCGATATCCCCGCCGACTCGCCTCTCGCCTCCGTTCTGAAGGCCATCGATAAGCGTCTGGCCGGCCTGGAGAAACGGCTCGACGTCATCGCACCCGAACCCGAGGCGGGCCCCGAGGCCTCCGAAGACAGCATCGCTTACGCCCAACGGTTCCCCGCCCCGCGGGTTATCCAGGGCGGGCCGCTCACGGGCTACGTCACGGCCATCCTCTTGTGCGTCATCTGCGGCATCATCCTGGCCAGCCCCTGGATCCTGTACCAGGTCTGGGCGTTCATCGGCGTAGGCCTGTATCCGCACGAGCGGCGGCATGTGCACGTCTACGGGCCGTTCAGCTTCTTTCTGTTCGTGGCCGGGGCCGCCACATTCTACTTCATCATGTTGCCCACGGCCCTCGGGGCACTGATGGCCCCGACGGCGGGTATCCTCGTGGATGGCATGCCCATCATCGACCCCAGTTTCTTTCTGAACGACTACTTCAAGTTCGTGGC
>Ga0272442_10008485_pt1 | contig 13009 bp, 11 predicted proteins | sample SSMForm2O_FD_200262 | JGI IMG/M metagenome (GOLD analysis project Ga0272442, IMG submission 200262) | Marine sediment archaeal communities from Little Sippewissett salt marsh, Falmouth, MA, United States - SSM-Form-2O | ecosystem: Environmental > Aquatic > Marine > Wetlands > Sediment ...
GAAAAGTGAAAAAGATAGAATTTGAAGAAGTAGAGGTCATAACGGAAGTTCCTAAAAAAGTAAGAGAACTGGACAAAGTTCTCAAATTCAATATATTCCCTACAAAAAATCGGAGTTAAGGTTGTAAGTAATCTTCTTTTCAAGCTTAGAGACAGAAGAAACAATGCGGACTATAACCTGAATGCTCAAATCAAAAAGGGAATTACTATTTCTTCCATAAAGTCTGCACAGATGGTAATAGACGAAGTTCGTAAATTGTGAGCTTGAAAAGCTTCTTACAGGCATCGTTTCTATTAACGACCACTCTTCTCCCCATCACCCTCCTCAAGCAGCCAGTACCACAACGGTACATACCTTATCCTCTTCCCGTCAACAAACTCCTCGTCAAAAAGGTCCGATGTGATGATTGTCCCCTCTTTCATTTTGAAGTTCTTCATCCCGGCAAGCAGGCCGTTTACCTCGCGTTCTTTTGTTTCCGGGTCGGACAAATTCGAGCAGACCTGTATCAGACGGGTGGGTTTGAGCCCTTCCTTTGTTACAAAATCAACCTCTAAGCCCTTCCGGTCCTGCCAGTAGTATATTTCGTTTCCGGAGTGCAGGAGTTGGATGAAGACGAGGTTCTCGTATAATCTTCCGGTATCGGAGGAAAGCTTGAAAGAAACGGCATTTATCATGCCAGTGTCGATGCAATATAATTTCCTGGGTTTGCTCATTTGCTGTTTCAGCGATTCGTCATAATGGCTGAGGCCAAAGAGCAGGAAGGCATCTTCAAGGTACCCGATATAATTGATTATAGCATCCGTGCTGAGGGAGGAGTAAGTGGCAAACAGCTTCCTGAGAGAGTTGTAGGTGTGCGGTTTTGCGATGTTCGATATGCAGAAGAGGGCAAGGTCCTTGAATATCAGGGGATTCCTTATTCCGTGCCTTGAAATGATATCCCGGTAGATGATGTCGTCAAAGTATGACTGCAGGGTTTCCCGGTGCTGAACAGACGGATAGACTATGGTCTCGGGAAATCCTCCTTTTTCCAGGTATTCGTTGAACCTGCGTTTGACAGCTATCCTGTCTTCCGAGTAAGGGAGGGTTTTCAGATCAAAGCTGACCGAATGAAAATCCAGGAATTCCTCAAAGCTGAAAGGGAACATCCTGGTACTCAGGTGCCTGCCTGTCAATAAGGTGGATATCTCCTGTGAAAGCAGGGATGCGTTCGACCCGCTGATTACAATCTTCACGTTCTGCATCCTGTCGTAGCTGCCTTTAACCCACCGTTCCCATGAAGGGAAGTTCTGGATCTCATCAAGGAAAAGGTACAAACGGGATTCTTCGGAGATCTCCTGCGTTTCCCTGTAAGTTTCTATTAACAGCTGCAGTTCATCTCCGTTTAGCGGCTGCAAACGGTCATCATCAAGGTTCAGGTACAGTATATTGCTCTTCGGCACACCCCGCTCAAGCAGTTCCGAGATCAGCTGATACATATAATATGTTTTGCCGCATCTCCTCACACCCACGATGTCATTTACATGCGGAGCCGCAATGTTAACCTCATACCTGCGCTTCTGAAATGGCGGTAATGCTCTTCCCTGCCACTCGATAATTACACTCTTCAACTTCTCCCTTGTATCCACAAAGAATAATCAGGAGTTTTTGGTTTATATATTTATCGAGTATAGACGATAAAATTTGCGTATTTTGTCGTGTATAAATGATAAAATCCAGTAATTTTGTCGCATATAGACGACAGATTTAAAAGATTATATTTTGGAAGGTTAAAACCGGGAGTTTGGTTTTAGGTCGTGGGAGAAAAGTGTAATAATGTCCGCTAACAAAATCCACTAAAAAAAGGATTGCAAAATAAGCATTCTCATCTTTACTTTTCAGAAAAAGCCGTCCACCCCGCTTCGCTCTGCAACCGGTAAGAGCCCCGGTACCCAAAAACAATTAGCAGATTTGACAAAGTATCTTTGTTTGCAAGGAAAGCCGCTTACTCTCACAGATAACTTTTTTTAAGGTCTACAATACATATATACATCACATACCTATCATATATGTGGTATATATGGTTCAAGCAACAATTCACATAAGCGACGACACAGATCATATTATAAATGTCGTCAAAGCCAGGCATAAATTAAAAGATAAGAGTGCAGCTATTGATTTTATAGTTGCTCAATATGGAGCAGAAATGCTGGAACCTGAATTAAAACCTGAATTTATAGAAGAGATGCAACAGAGAATGAAAGGGGAACATAAAGGACCTTTCAAAAATGTTGATGACTTAAAAGCATACATCGAAAGTTTACCTGATGAGGAAGATGAACAGTGTACGAATTAATGATCAGTGAAAAGCTTTCGAAAGAACTAAGAAAATTGCAGAAAAAGAATATTGTACAGTTTAATGCGATTTTCAAGAAAGTAGAGGAAATCCAAATAGACCCACACAGGTATAAAAATTTGAGATCTCCATTAAACAATCTTAAGCGTGTACATATTGATTCACATTTCGTACTACTTTTTTCTGTCGATGAAGAAACAAAAACGATAACGTTAGAAAATTTCACGCATCATGATTTCGCTTATTAAACCTGCAAAAGTCTTAATTTTAGTCAACTCATTGAACTTCTTTATATTTACATGAGAATATGCAGCTAATCCGGCAAAAAAATCACTAACCCCTCAAAGACCACTCTTCTCCCCGCCACTTTCCTCAAACAGCCAGTACCACAACGAACGACATACCTTATCCTCTTCCCGTCAACAAGCTTCTCATCAAATATCACAACTATTATACAATACAAATCGAATACAAATTGACCACCTCAATCAACTTTTTTAATCAACTTCTTCTAAACCCGGGCTCGTGCTATCTATTTTAAAAGCATTAAATATCTGCCGAATGTGTATATATATGCATATATAAAAATATATTAATAAATAAAAACTATATATATAAGAGAAAATATAAACAAATGAAAATACATAAATAATTTAAAGAAGACAGATAAATGAAAGCATATAATTAAATAAATATATATAGATAGTTAGAAATGGCTATAGATACCACCACATAATCAAATATCGAATGGCCTTCTACAAGGAATAGGAACATTACGAAAAGGAGACTGCGAAAATGGATAAAGAAGATTTCGTACAAGATCCTGTGACAATGGAAATGCGGAAGAGGGCAAAAGAGCTTGGAATCCGAACTGTTTGGCAGAGGTACAAAGAGAACCATGCCCGTTCGAAGGACGCCCCGTTCCAGGCGACTTGCACGACCTGTCAGCAGGGTCCATGCGTAGATGTGCACAGGACCGGCGTATGTGGCATGACGAAAGATGTCATCGTAGCAAAGAACCTGGTTTCTGAGACCACCATCGGGGCTGCTGCGCATGTGGGACATGCAAGGCGAGTTTCAGCCATCATGAGAGGCATCGGTGAAGGGTCCATAAAGGGCTACTCTGTCAAAGATGTTGAAAGGCTGAACGAAGTGTACGATGGTCTGGGACTGAGTGGTGCACAATCAGACAATGAAAAGCTGGTTGAAATTGCAAAGACCATCCAGGACGACATATCGAAGATTGATGGCACGCCAAAGATGCTGCAGTTCAGGTCTTTAGAAGATCGAAGGAAACTCTGGGAAGAAAAAAATATACTCATCGACGGCGGTTCTATAGAGATAGTGGAGGCAATGAACCGGATTGCTATGGGAATGGACCACGATATGGAAAACCTCCTTCTGGGAGCATGCAGATTGGGCCTCGTCGATGCCTACTGCGGAATGCACCCTGCAACCCTCGTTCAGGACATTCTCCTCGGAGTTCCCGAGCTTACAACGATCAAAACAAATCTCACAGTCCTGGACGCCGACAGGATCAACATAGTGCTGCACGGCCATAAACCATTCCTGGCAGACGCGGTCATATCCGCGGTAGAGGAATACAATGCGGATCCGAACAACGAGCCAAAGATCAACCTGGTCGGAATGTGCTGCACCGGCATGGAAGTTCTGATGCGAAATAGCGTCAACTTTGCAGGAGACATCCTCCAGCAGGAACTCGTTATGGCGACAGGGGCAGTTGAGCTTGCGATTGTGGAGGTTCAATGTACACAGCCCGCAATAGTGGATGCAGCAAAGCACTTCCACACGAAGATCGTAACCACAGATCCGATGGCCAAGATGGAAGGAACGACATATATCGAGTTCAAGCCTGAAAGAGCTGAGGAGATTGCCAGAGAACTGGTAGAGATTGCGGTTGAAAATTATGCCAACAGAGATCAGGACAAGGTTTACATCCCCGACTACGAGCCAAGCGAAATGCTTGCCGGATTTTCCACAAAGCAGCTGGTTGCATGTCTCGATAAAGCAAAACCTGGAGACCCCCTGGGCGCCCTTGCAGACAACATAAAGAACGGGAATATACGTGGTGTTGCCGCAGTAATCGGATGTGTTAGTCCGAGGGACGATTACGGATACAGGACTGTAAATCTCATCAAGGAACTGATTAAAAACGACGTTCTGGTCATTCTCACCGGCTGTGTCGCAACAATAGCTTCCTACTGGGACCTTCTGAAACCTGACCCTGCATATCCCGGTGTTGGCAAAAACCTGGCAGCGGTAATGGACGCAATCGCCACAGCCAACGGAGTTGAGGCAGTTCCTCCATGTATTTTCATGGGTGCATGTGTCGATAACTCGAGGATAGAAGAAGTTTTGAACGCAACTGCTAATTATCTCGGCGTGCGGATTGATCAGCTTCCTGTTGCGGGTTCTGCGCCAGAATATATCGCAGAAAAGGCAGTTCCCATAGGGTTCTGGACGGTGGCGCTGGGAGTCTTCACACATATAGGCGATCAGCCAAACGTAGCTGCAAGTGAAAGGGCAGTTAAGTGGCTTACCGATGACGTCGAAGACATCTTTGGCGGAAAGTTCTACGTCGAAGCCGATCCATTCAAGTCGGCTGAGAAGATCATTGAGGTCATCGAGGAAAAGCGAAAAGCCCTGGGCATGTGAGCGCATAACGGCGAGATAAATTATATTGCTCTTCGTTTTTTTGTGTGGAAAGCCATCACAAAAACCATCAAAAAAACAATCACGGACTTCAAGTGAAAATCCCCCAATCCATAGAGAATGACGAAGAGTCAATTGTATTAAATTTTTTATTTTTATTTTGTACAGGGTAGAGGGGAAGAAGCGATAAGTCTGATGATGTTTTTTGAATCCAATCTCTTTTTCTTCTTCATTTTCCTGAAAGAGCCGTTTTCATCACGTCCTGTTTATATAGCCATCGAATATAATCGATAAAATTCGCTTATTTTGTCGTGTATAGACGACAAATTTAGGAGATTATATCTATAGTCAATAACCCAAATTCTTTCATAAATCTCAGGTGGGAATTTAACCACAGAAAGCACGGAAAACACGGAATGAAGGAAATAAAAGCACAATCTTTCCGTGCTTTCCGTGTCTTCCGTGTCTTCCGTGGGTTTAATTTAAGTGTAAATATTTATGTTAAGGACTATAGAAGCATAATAATCCAGGTTAAATCATGAATCCAAAAAGTATTCAAATCCGGGAAGCAAAGGAATCAGACTTCGACGACGTCATGAAAATTGAAAAAGAAGCCTTTGGTCAGGAAGAAGAAGCGGAGTTAGTAAGCCAGCTTCTGGAAGATAAAAGTGCAGAGCCGGTAATATCACTCTTAGCCTTCAAGGACAATGAAGCTGTTGGACATATTTTGTTTACCAGGGCAACTTTTGAAGCAAATGAACGTTCTCCATCAGTTTCTCCATCAATTGCTCCATCAAATGCTCCATCAAATGCTCCATCAACCGCTCCATCAATTCCACAATCAATATACATTCTTGCTCCGTTAGCGGTTAAACCCGAATACCAGCGGCAGGGAATCGGAGGAATGCTGATCAACGCAGGATTAAAAAAATTGAAAGAAATCGGTGTTGAGATGGTTTTTGTTCTGGGGCATATGGATTACTATCCGAGATACGGCTTTATACCCGATGCAGGACGCCTTGGCTTTGCCACACCTTACCCCATACCCGATGAGCACGCAGACGCCTGGATGGTACAGGCATTGACTTCCGAAGGACTGAGCAAAGTTAAAGGTAAAGTGGTGTGTGCAGACGCCTTAAACAAACCTGAATACTGGACAGAATAAAAGAAAAGGCGTATCAAATCAAGAATTCACTCTCTGGAATAGATAAGATATTCCATAATTAATGTGAACAATGGAAACAAAACACTCAAAACAACAGATGTATCTTTTCCGATATTGGTTATCCCGAGAATGAAAAATACAATAAATCCTAAAGTGAGTGCCTGTAAGGTTCCAAAAATGTAAAAAAGGTTTCTGTTTTGCACATTGTTAAATAAATTATTTAAGTATATAAAACCTGGTGGTTCGGTGTTACATGATCAGTATTATGGAACACTTAAATGCTAGAAGAGACGGGTATGTGAGGACTAAAGATATTTGACCTTTAAATTCCCATTTACCCGGAAGTCTTCCAAATTTCAGGTCTCACAGTGACGTTTTCCCTTCAAATCAGATAAAGAAATGCTACCGACTTACTAAGAAATTATACTTTTTAGCAAATAAATATTTATAACAAACAAAAGAACTAATATATGTAAAAATATTTTTTTACATTTTAAAAAGGTTCGGGAATTTGTAAGAATAATTATAGGTGTAGAAACTGGGATTTTTAGGAAATGCTAACAAAGTTGCTAAAAAACGGGATATTGCAACTAAAAATTTACTACAGGTAAAACGTAAAAAAGCTAAAAACAGAAAAAATGAAAAACAGAAAAGTAAAAAACAGAAAAGTGAAAAACAGAAAAGTGAAAAACGGAAAAAGGGGAAAAAATTCGCTAATGGGGGAATTGAATGAAAATACGTGTGGTTAGTTCCAGGGAAGAGATTTTTACGCTTAATCCTGACGAAAGAGTGGTTCATACGGCGTTTCGCCCTTCGAACAAGGACATCTTTACGCTTATGGAGACCTGCCCGAAACTTGAAGTGATCCAGCTACCTAGCTCTTACCGCCGGACCATCTCAAAGTCAATCGAAATGTTCCTTGAAATGCATAAAATCCAGCTTATCGAAGGAGACGTATGGGGCCACAGGAAAGACATCAGTGAATACTACAACGTCCCGCCTGCCGTTATCAAAGATATCAGGGACCTTAAGCTGGTAGGCACACCCGCCGAGAAGATAGAAGAAAAGGTTGCAAGGGAAAGCAAACTGAACCCTGAGATGGTTGCCTACATTCTCGCAAGGGATGTTACAGTCTGAGTCCGGCTGCTTGCAGCCAGCTCAGTAACTAATTTTACTTTTGAACTATTTTTTCTTTTTTTTACTGATTCGACTTTGGAACTGAGTTTACTTTTGAACTAATTTTCTATTATATCTGTTCATTAAATGGTAGTTCCTGAGCCAGGTTTTCTTCCATTTCTTCCCCTTCTCCCGCCCCATCAAGATACGGACCAACAAATGAAAGGGCCAGGGACCTCATATTCTTATCCTTAATACTGGAAGCTAATTCAAGGGCCTGTTCTATAATCCATTCTTTTCTTTGCCCCTTCAGGTATGGGATCAGCAAAGAAAGAGCCTGCACCCTAAGGTACTCGGATTGAATCCCGGATGCCATTTCAAGGGCTTTTTCCATAAGCTTTTCGTTTCCAAGCCTTTCGTTTTCAGACCCGTCATTTCCGGACCCTTCCAGATGCGGGACAAGTGAGGAAAATATTTGGAATTTTGCATCATCATATTGAATGTAGGGAGCGAAGGCAAGGATATCTTCAATAAGTACTTCTTTTCCGGGCCCACTCAGGTGAGGGTCAAGTGAAGAAAGGACAGCGGCTCTTTCGCCTTCATCGTGAATAAGGGAAGCAGAGTAAAGAGCTTTTTTAATGAGTTCTCCCTTTTCCGGCCCCTCAAGATGCAGAACAATCAGGGAAAGAGCCCGGGACCGTGCATCTCCATACAGAATCCTGGAGGCAAAGTTGAGGGTTTTATCCATAAGTTCTTCTTTTCCCCTCACGGAATTCGAGCGTTTTGAATCCTGAACAGTAACATTTTTTGCTACTAATTCTTCAAGCAGCTTATCAAATTCTTCAGATACTCTGGTTTTATCATTTGAGTTCTGTCGAAGGGCTTTCATTCTCTGTATTAGCTCGGCTTCCATGAAAGCCGAAATTTCTTTAGCAAAATCAGGGTTTTTTTCAAATAATTTTAGAATTTCCCGGACAAAAACCTGCTTTGTCTCCGGGTCAGAAGGAACAATAAGCATGTCTCCTGCGGCTTCTTTCAACTCAGGATAGTCTCTCGAACACAGTTTATCCCACAGCTGATTCTCAAGCTCCCAGAGCTCAGGCCCTGCTTTTTTGCAGGCTTCTTCAGCCGCTTTTTTAGAGCCGATGAGCAGATAAGAGATTACAGGTTCGAGAAAATCTGTTACTGTTTGTGCCATTTGCTTCATTTTTTCATTCTGTTGCCGCATTTTTTCGTCCTTCTAGTTAATCAAATTATCAAAGTTGCAGGTCCTTATCTTTCCGGTTAAGTTCTGAAAAGGCCTGGAAAATTTTGGAAGTTTTGGGAAGTATCGGGAAGTCCCTGAAAGTATCGGGAAGTCCCTGAAAGTATCGGGAAGTCCCTGAAAGTATCGGAATAAAGTGATATTCGATAAGTGTAACATATGTAGGAATATATAATAGATGATAAATACTTCGCCGGACCAGCCTTCTACTTTCCTGATTGACTGCTCCTGATTGACCATCACACAAGTCATTTTTTTAGCTCATAACCTCAATATTTACAAGACATCAGGTCTTCAAAATTTGATATTATCATAAAAATAGAACAAAATCAAAAAATATATAATAACTTATTGAAATAAACCTACTTTTACTAAAATAAAAATATAATTTAGCTTTTGAAATGATACATGATTTGAAATTGGAGACCTAAATAATGGCAAAAAAATTATATTTAAAAATAGCAAAATTTGCAGGAATTTTTTTCTTACTGCTTACTTTATGTTCAGTCCCCGGTGCTGCCGTAGAGGAACTGGAGCCCGGTACCTGGGCCTGTGTAAGCGATTCCTATTTGAAAGAGCTTGAATGGGACCACTTTATAGGGGTCGTATCAGACCATTACTTCACGGAAGGCCAGGAAAAATACGTGCTGACCCGCCCCGCAGATGGGGTTTCAAAGGAATATAATGCATGTGATATTGTCCCCTTACTGGATTCGGGTGTAAAGCTCGTACTCCCCCTGCAGGCTGAATATTCAACCCCCTGCATACAAAAAAACCGCCTGGGGATTGTTACGGCGGTAAATGAAGCAACCGGGACCTGTGATATCTTCGTTACGTGGTCCGGAGGCGCCTGTACCGGGGAAACCCTGAAGGAAATCCCGATCTGCGAACTTAAAAGGTGCATAATTCACCCCGCAGGCAGGAGGATGTTCTCGGAAGGATATCTATTGTAAACCGGGTTTCTCAGAAGCGACCTCAGAAAAAGTAATTCAGAAAAAAACCCCTAATTAAAAACCCCTGCCACCTAATTTTAAGTTCATCTGTACTCACAAACTCATCTATACTCACAGACTCATCTACACTCACAAACTATAATTTTTCTTCCACACCTGCCTGCTACATTCAACGAAAAAGGTTGAGATGCATTATATTCTCACTTTCTCTTTCATTTTCCGGGAAAAGCCGTCCGCTTCGCTACGCTCGCGGCTGGTGAGAACGCCGGTACTCGAAAAGCAATCGAAAAAATGCTGTTCTGTCTTCATTCCGGCAACTGTACAGCCACCGCCAGCACATCCTCAAGCCCTATCACTCCTGTGATATGCCCTACTTTCATTTTGCGCTTGCATTATCCAGAGAGTCTAGCTTTGCTGCTGCTTCTGTGAAAAAATAGTCCCCGAAGTCGTTTACTTTCCACAGGGGAGCGTGGATATCCACCATGATGAAATATTTATCTTTAGCACATTCCCCGTGGAGGCACATGAGTTCTTCACTGGATCGGGCAATGTAATAAGTTCCGCGGCGGTCGATAGGAAGAAAGGCTCCGTTACTGCTGTTGTCCCAGTAGATTTCCATGTTGGCTGGCCTGCGGGCATTTTCTTTATAGCCTTCCCAGAGCCAGAAAGTAAGGTTCCCGATTTGCAGAGGTACCGTATTCCAGCCTTTCCCGGTAGTATAATAGTTCAGGACCTGACTGGCTGCTTCGGGACTCTCCATTTCGTATATGGAATATTCAACCTCATAATCGGTCTGGACAGAGTCGCTGATATACAGGATATTTGCCTGATCCAGCACCAGGGATTCAAATTTTCCTTCGGTCTCCACATTCATAGGGTCCATCAGGAGCTTCACACGCCTTGTTTCCGGGACGTTATCAGGAAACAAAGCGGCAAATTCGGGCTTAAGCTCAGGTTCGGGGATCTCGCCGGAGTACAGCACAGGCTCAATGTAAACGTCTCCCTCAAGATTGGGATTTGAGGAAGAATCCGGGCTGAGTACTCCGCTCAAGAGCAGATATACGATAAGCAGCGACAGCGAGGCAAAAATAACCAGATACGGGATATAATCTTTAAGTGTTTTACCCGGTTTTGCTCCCCCACCATATTCATCATTAAGGGAATTTGAAGAAGTCTCTTTTGTTTTCTCGTTTTTAGTCAAGTTGATCACTGCTTTAGAGATATTTGCTGGTTAAGAGATATTTACTGATGAATTAACTGATGAATTAACTGATGAATTAACTGATGAATTAACTGCACATTACCAGAAAGATCTATTGTATAAATATAAAATTGTTACATTACTATAAGCTTTTCTCATTACCAGTGTTCCCGACAGCTAATTCACCAAGTGGTAAATTGGAGATCAGGATGACACTCAATAAACTTAATAGAGTTGTAGTCACGAAAAGAATCGGATAAAATATCCAGTTATCAGTATAGATGTAAAAATGCTCTAACTGGATTGTTATTAAAGTTATGAAGAAAAAGTGGACTAAATATATTCCAAAAGAATGCCTGCCCAGAGAATACATTATTGATGCCAGCAGATTATCTTTTTTCATGATTTTACTTGATACCCCGAAGATGAGGAGGAATATAAGAGGATAGTATAAGACCTCGAGAATTACCGGGATGGAAAAATATAGTCTGGACATGGAATAAAAGGAATCAAAACCCTTTACGTAATACCCGAAACCAACTATCCAGAAAAATGATATAATTATTGTAATGAGGGCTAAAATCAAAAGTAATATGGTTTTATATTTTTTCATTGATTCCAGGTAAACGCATACAGAATGAAAATTCTTACTAACATAAATCCCTAAAACGAAATAAAACAGGTACGGAATAAAGACTCTTTTTGCCAGATATATGAATAATGGATCGTATCCACCGTTTTCAATAATGAGTACCGATATGGACCATGTAACCTGGAAAATTAATGAAAGCATCAGAAAAGCAAAGAGCTTATTCCGCTCATCAAAATAACTGTAAATAGCTATTATAAGCGGATAGAAAATATAAAAGCCCGCTATGGTTAAAAAAAACCACATATGAATGGCGCTATTTGCCGTAATTATTTTCAAAAAGATTTCAGAAAACAACGGGAACTTACCGGATAGAACCGCAAAGAAGGAGATGTACAAAATTGAAAATATGAAATATTGCGGGAGAATTGACATCACTCTTTTTTTATAAAATTCCTTTACCGAGAAGAGCCCGTAATATTTGTTTGACAATACGAACCCTGATATGAAAATGAACAGAGGAACCCCATACTGGGAAAAAACATCAATGACCAGATTAAATATTACCAGGGAATTTAAATAGAATATTTTAGAGAAGTTTGTAGATGTATGAATTGCTATTACTGCCAGGATTGCAAAAGATCTTAAAAAATCAATTTCCTTTATCCGGGCATTCTGATATGAACCGTTATCACTATTTTTCATACTTTCCTTCCATATGCCCTTCACACTACAATTTAATCCTTAATAGTACAATTTTTATTTTAAACTTATTTGAAAATAAATACTATAAAACGTTGACTGTCAGGCTGTAAATACAACGTAGGTAGCTATGTCACTTAAAAACTAAGATTAAAAACTGGCTTCAGGACTTCAAATTTAAGAAATAATTTTTGGCAAGTTATATGGTGAAATTGCAATCTTAAATAAGGATTTGAGATACAGATGCCTGGAAGTTTTTCCTGCAAACATACGCTAATTTTTTATTCACATATCTGTACTTTTTATAAGTGAAGGAATAATAACTACTTAATACTTTTATAATAGATATATAGTAATAATTATATTAAAATGCATGTGTGTAACATGCGGCAAGGTATAGAACAACATTTACTTTTTTGCAATTTTTTTGATATGTACAAAAACAAATGGGTGGAAAAAATGAAAACGTGCAAAGGAAAAATTTTAGCTTTCCTTATGGCTTTTATAATGATATCCTCGATTCCGGGCCTGGCTCTAGCTGCCCAGGATCAAGGACAGGATGGCAAAGATACAAATACACATTCAAGCTTTGAGAACTGGTGGCTCGGGGTTCTTGGGATACAGACGAAAATAAGTAATATAGAAGAGCAGATTGCTAATCAGCAAGAACAAATAGACAACTTTACCCAAGTAGAAGAACAGGATCAACTAAACCAAGAAGGTATAGTAGGGCCGCAAGGACCGGCAGGACCACAGGGTGAACAGGGACCACAGGGTGAGAAAGGCGAAAAGGGTTCAAAAGGTAGTCGAGGTAGTGAAGGACCAGTAGGACCTCAAGGAGAACAGGGAGAACAGGGACCGGCAGGACCACAAGGTGAACAGGGACCGGCAGGACCACAAGGTGAACAGGGACCGGCAGGACCACAAGGTGAACAGGGACCAAAAGGAGACACAGGAGCCCAAGGACCAGCAGGACCACAGGGAGAACAGGGGCTAAAAGGTGACACTGGAGCC
>Ga0272442_10008488_pt1 | contig 13007 bp, 9 predicted proteins | sample SSMForm2O_FD_200262 | JGI IMG/M metagenome (GOLD analysis project Ga0272442, IMG submission 200262) | Marine sediment archaeal communities from Little Sippewissett salt marsh, Falmouth, MA, United States - SSM-Form-2O | ecosystem: Environmental > Aquatic > Marine > Wetlands > Sediment ...
GCCCACGAAACCGAGACCGACCTCTTCGGCGAGCAGACGGTCCTCTGCGGCGGCATGACCCAACTCATCCTCGCCGCCTTCGAAACCCTCGTCGACTCCGGCTATCCCCCCGAGCTGGCCTACATGGAGTGCTGCCAGGAGGCCAAACAGATCACTGACCTCATCTACGAGCGCGGCCTTGCCGGGACCATGGACGCCATCAGCAATACCGCCGAATTCGGCGCGCACAAGACCGGCCCTGGCCTCATCGACGACGCCGTTCGTGCCCGCATGCGCATCGTCCTCGACGACATCCGCAACGGCGCCTTCGCCGCCGGCCTCCGCGCCGATCACGCCGCCGGCTTTCCCTGGTTCAACGCCCGCCGCCAGGCCCTCCGAAACCACCCCATTGAAGCGGCCGGCTCGACCGTCCGCACCTGGCTCCCCTGGCTGTCCGATCCACCCGCCCCACACCCCGACCGCACCTGACCGCTTCACGCCCCCCTCCTCCGTGGCGGAGGCTGACCGCTGGCGCGCCGGCAGGTATCCGCCCTTCCCACGCCGGCCTCGCCCGCAGAACACGGTTCACAAAAAAGCACTACCATCCCCCGTTTTCCGCCTTCCCGGACATCTCTTTCCCCTTCCATGCCTCCCGACCAGCTCACCATCCTTCACGCCATCATCCTCGGCATCGTCGAGGGAGTCACCGAATACCTCCCCATCAGTTCCACCGGCCACCTCATCATCACCTCGGCCATCCTGGGCCTCGATGAGCCCCCGGAGCAGAAAGCCGCCGTCGACGCCTTCAGCATCGTCATCCAGGGCGGCGCGATCCTCGCCGTCCTCGGCCTCTACTGGAAGCGCGTCCGGCAGATGATCCTCGGCCTGCTCGGCCGCCATCGCACGGGCCTGCGGCTCTTTGCCAACCTTGTCATCGCCTTCCTTCCCGCGGCCGTCCTCGGCGTCCTGCTGGATAATTGGATCGAAAGCACGCTCTTCTACCCCGTTCCCGTCATGTCCGCCCTGGCGGTGGGCGGCATCCTCATGATCGCCATCGGCCCCTGGCAAAAAAGACGCTTCCATGGCGATGCGCGCGGCAATGCGCACGATGCCTTCAGTTTCGTCGACATCGAGCACCTCACCTGGCGGCGCGCCCTCGTCATCGGCTGCCTCCAGTGCATCGCGATGTGGCCGGGCACCAGCCGTTCGATGATCACCATCGTCGGGGGCATGCTCGTCGGGCTCCGACCCCGCCAGGCCGCCGAGTTCAGCTTCCTCCTTGGCCTGCCCACCCTCGGCGGCGCCTGCGTCTTCAAGGGCGCCAAGAACATCCTCGCCGACGGCCCGAACATGTTCGAACAACTCGGCGCCCTGCCCCTGGTTATCGGCATCCTCGTCGCCATGATCGCCGCCGCCCTCGCCATCAAGTGGCTCGTCGGTTACCTCAGCACGCACGGTCTGGCCGTCTTCGGCTGGTACCGACTCATCCTCGCCGCCGTCATCGCCCTCCTCATCTACGCCACCGGAACCCTGCGCATCGCCCCACCGGAGGAGTTCATTGCCCTGCCGGCTTCCTCGCCTCACGTTCTCACCGACTAAATCGGTTGACTTGCCACCCCGTTCGGCCGGCGGTGGTTTCACCAAACCCGCCACCGACATGCATCGTCCCCTTGCTCTCCGACCGCGCTACACGTGAACCCCCAACTGCCTTGCGGCCGCGTCTGCGGTCTGATCGATCAGCGTCGCGATCGTCATCGGTCCCACCCCGCCCGGCACGGGCGTGATCATGGACGCGATCTCGACCGCCTCGTCGAAATCCACGTCCCCGATGTTCCCCTCGTTGTAGCCCGCATCGATCACGACCGCACCCGGCTTGATCCAGTGGCCCTTCACGAACCTCGGCCGGCCCACCGCCGCCACGATCAGGTCCGCCCGCCGCACCACCCCCGGAAGGTCGCGCGTCCGCGAGTGGCACACCGTCACGGTTGCATGCCGGTTTAACAGCATCGCCGCCATCGGCTTGCCGAGGATCGGGCTGCGCCCGATGACCACCGCCTCCATCCCCTTGAGTTCGACGCCGTAGGCATCCAGCAGCTTCATGATCCCCGCCGGCGTGCACGAGCCGTAGGCGGGCATGTCCAGCGCCACCCGCCCCAGCGTCCCCGCCGTCACCCCGTCCACATCCTTTTCGACCGGGATCGCCTCGAACGCCGCCCGCTCATCAATCGTCCCCGGCACCGGATGCTGAAGCAGGATCCCGTTGACCGCTTTATCAGCGCCGAGTTCGGCAATCTTCGCCACGAGCTCTGCGGTCGTTGTTTCCGCGGGCATTTCCACCCGCACGGACTCCATTCCCGCGTTTTCGCACCGCTTGCGCTTCATGCGCACATACGTTGCCGAACCCGGGTCATCCCCCACCAGAATCGTCGCCAGCACCGGCGTCACGCCTGCGGCCTGCCGGATCTTCTCGACCTTCCGCGCGGCACGTTCCAGCACGTGCTGCGCCTGCGTCTTTCCATCAATCAATTGCGCTTTCTTCATCGTCGTCATACCGGCAGCATAGCCGCATCGGCCGCCGCAATCACCGTTCGCAAGCCCACCGGGTTCACAGAACCCCGCTCACGGCGAATCGCGACCCCCCGTTCCGGTTAGGGCCTCCCATCCTCACCGGCTACACTACCGGCATCATGCCCGGCCCGAACCTCATCGCGATCAACGTCGGCAACACCCGCAGCCACATCGGGTGCTTTCGCGACGGCAACCTCGAACAAGCCGAGAGTTTCCACAGCGGCGAGCGACCCGCCATCATCGAGCGGGTCGTGCAGTGGTGGCGCCAGATCGCCCGGACGCCTCAGGCCGCGATCGCCATCGCTTCCGTCAATGCGGAAACCGCCGATTGCCTGGTCTCGGCACTGGAGGATCAGCTCTCGGTCGACGTCTACCGCGTCGGCGATGACCTGCCCATCCCCATCGGCACCCGGCTCGATCCAGAGACCATCACCGGCGTCGATCGCCTCCTCAACGCCGCCGCCGCCTACGAGAAGATCAAGCAGGCATGCATCATCGTCGATGCCGGCACCGCCGTCACCATCGATTTCGTCGACGGCGAAGGCACTTTCCACGGCGGGGCAATCGCCCCCGGCGGCGCGGTGCAACTCAAATCCCTTCACGAGCATACCGCCGCCCTCCCCGACGTCTCATTCAAGCGCCCTGATGACGACACCTTCGGCCGATCCACCACGCAGGCCATGTTGCACGGCGTGTACCACGGCATTCGCGGCATGATCTGGAAGCTCGTCGAACTCTATGCCGAACGCTACGGCGCCTATCCCATGGTCATCGCCACCGGCGGCGATGCGGAGTTGCTCTTTGAGGACGACGAGCTGATCGACCGCATTGTCCCGGATCTCACTCTGCTCGGGATTGCCGCCGCCGCCAAGTACGCCCTCGCGACGGATGATCCCGCGGACATCAGGCCGTGAGCACCCCCAACGACGCTGCCGTCTCCAGCTCATCTCCCGCGAATGGCCGTTGCTTCTGCCTGCTCGCCACGCCGTACGGTCCCGGCCCGATCGCCATCATCCAATTGCACGGCGACGCCCTGCCCGTCCTCCAGCGCCTGACCGGTCGAGACGATTGGCCGATCGGACACCTCAGGCTCGCGCCCTTCGCCGACATTGATCAGGGACTCGCCGGGCGTCTGACGGACCAGTTCGCGCAGCTCATGCCCCACGGCGGGCCGCGGGTTGTCCAGCGCCTTCTCACCTGGCTCGCAGAGCACCATGTCGCCCCCGTGTGCGAGCAAGAGGCGGCGGCATGGGACCTTTTTCCCGAGGCCCGCGATGAGGACCAAGCGCTCATCCTCGCCATGCTGGCCCGTGCCGCCAGCCCGCTGGCAATCGACTTCCTGCTCGAGGCGGCTCGCTCCGGGGATAAAGAGCCGACGGGTCCACGCACCGCCGACCCCCGGCGCATCGCCCGTTTAAACCGGCTCATCGAGCCGGCGACCGTCGTCCTCGCCGGTCCGCCCAACGTCGGCAAAAGCACGCTCAGCAACGCCCTGCTCGGCCGGTCCATGTCCGTCACGGCACAGCTTGCCGGCACCACGCGCGATTACACCGCCGGTCTGATTGACCTTGCCGGACTCGTCGTGCGGTGGTACGACACCCCGGGGCTCCGCGACACGGACGAGCCCGTGGAGCAGAAGGCGGCCGCCGTGGCAGCCCGTCTCATGCAGCGCGCCGACCTGCTCATCGCCATCACCGACCGCCGCCACGATTGGCCGAAGCTGCCGCGCAAACCGGATCTGCGAGTCGCGGGCAAATCCGATCTGGGGCCTCGGGATGACGCAGACCTCGCCGTCAGCGGGTTGCACCGCCTCGGGCTGCGACGGCTGGCGGTTGCCGTGCGAGATCGACTTGTCGCTCCTTCAGATCTTAAGAGCGGCCGTCTCCGGCAACTGCCAGACGGCCCTCTTACGCCGTAACACCCTGTCTGACAAGCCTTTAGCGTGGTCTCCGACCGATCCCGGTCGGAGGCCGCCTCGAGGCGGGATTAAAACAGCCGCACACATAGCAAATAGAAAAATTGAAATATTTGGTTGATTGTATTGACACTGCGCAGTAGCTTACCCCTGACGCATGTCACTGCGTCCATCCAAATGGACGCGACGTGCGTGAGGGCGCGGAGGAGCGCCCTCACCCTTGGCCGGAAAAGAGAGAGGCGAATTGTGGTTGCTGGGTGACGCCATCGCGCCACCCCGAGGTTGGAAGGATGACAGGAAGCGGAGCGCGACGCCGCTCCACATGAGAGGAAGAGCCATGAAGTACGGGAGCTTTGTTTCGGCTGTGGCAGGCCTGTCGCTTACCGCTCTGGCATGTGGGGAGTTGGTCATTCCACTGGATGGCGGATGGCAGGCCACGGTGCTCGATGACGCGATGGCGGATTTGTCGGTTGACTTCCTCGGCGAGGATCTGCTTGTCCTGGAGAAGTTTGCCGAGTTCTGGAAACTCGACGACATGACCGGTACCCCGGTTCCCATCCGCATCATGTTCGAGCAGGTCGCCTCGGATGCTGAGACGGTCAGTCGTATCGCGATCACCGATGAGATGATCATCAACCACACGGGTCTGGGCTGGCTCGACTTCCACATGGAGCTCCTCAGCCCCATTGCCGTCTGGAATCCCGAGGATTCGGCGGACTTCAGTTACGACCCCTTCGAAACGATGGCATTCAGCGACGATCTGCACAGCGTGGACTTCGACGATGGGTTCATCCCGGACGACGGGGTATGGATGCCGGGCATGACGTCCGGCGCCCTCTACATTGACATTGACCTGTCTCCAACTGACCCGGTCTGCTTCGTGTTGAAGGAGTTCCCAACGCCGGCCCCGGGTGCGTGGGCATTGCTCGCGGCGGGATTCCTAGCAGCACGTCGTCGCACAAGCTGAACGACTAATCCTCTTTCCAATGATCCAAAGAGGCCACCCGTTACCGAACGGGCGGCCTCTCTGTCCCTTGGGAGCGCAATTCACGCTGGTATAAGAGGTTACGCTGGATCGACCGTTTGCGGCATCACGCTGTTGGCCTCTGCGGGCATCAGGGCGGCTGTAACGGCCCGCACTATTTGCACAAACCTGACGGATCGGACTTGCGATTCGGCCGCCGGACGCTAGGTTGTTTATCTGAGGAAAGAGTCGCAGACGCAGGTTTTCCTGCGGGCTGGTCCGGCGCGACGCCGGTTCGGCGGACACGAGAGAAGAGAGAGGTTGTACATATGCTCAACAAGCAATGTAGTTTGGCGGCTGCCGTCCTTGCGCTGGGAGGGTCGTGCGGGGCTGCCATGATCGAGCCGGATATCGGCGGCGTGCCGCTGTATTCGGAAACCGATGCGTTCAGCGGATCGCCGGTGGTCGACTGGGGGATGACCGCGTACTCGTACGTGTTTGACAGCTCGTCAGACCTTCCGGAGAGTTTTTCTCTCAAACCCGGCCAGATGCTCTTCATGTACTTGCTGGACGGCGATGATTCAACCATCGTCTCGGTGGACAAGTTCACCGTCGGCAACCCCGACGACATCCCGATCACCGAGGTCGGCTTTGCCACCGCCATCGTGCCCGAAGGGTTTGACAGCACCAGCTACGAGGATCCGTACCTGTACTCGTACAGCCAACCGGCGCAAGCGATCGTCTATACGTATGCCGGTGATTTTTCCGACCCCTACTCGACGCTCGACCCCGACGAATGGTCGCTGGTCTGGTACATCGCCGAGGCCGGCGGATGGACCCTCGGCAGCGCCACCGCATCGGGCGGAGGATACGGGGATACGGAGCTTGTCCCGATTCCCATCCTTCCCCAGCCGGGCGCGGCGGTCCTGCTCGGCTTGGCCGGCACCGCCTGGCTGCGCCGACGCGGCCGCTGAGCCCCGGCGGCGGGTCTCTTTGCCGGCCATCACCGGCGGACGCGTGAACCGCGGCAAGCTGTCAGAGTCATGCCGCCTGCACTGGCGGCGGTATGCGTGTCCGGTAAGAACCGCTCAGAACCGCATCCGGCCTCCTGTTTGGACGTCCCACGCACACGGATCACGGCCTCTGAGCAATCAAAAGCGCGAAGTTCGGCCTTGCCTGGCTCGAACCTCACGATAGCTTGGTATGTGAGGATAGATCGGGTCGCATCTGACCCTTGCCTGCCAGCCTGCGGCCCCAGGCACATAACGGAAGAGAGAGAAGAGAGAGGTTCCCCAATGCGGATTCCCAAATTCGGCCTCGTTGCCGCCGTCATCGGTAGTCTCACAATCGTCGGAGGCGCTTCGGCCCAGCCCGACATCGGCGGCATGCCGATCCACACCCAGGAGAACGAGTTCAGCGACGGCAGCCTCTGGGGGATGACCGTCTGGTCATACGTCTTCGACGCCGACTCCGCTCTCCCGGAGGGATTCATCCTCGATCCGGGCGAGATGCTGTTTGCGTACTTTCTCGACGGCGATGACACCAAGGAGGTCTCCGTCGATTCGTTCTCGGTTGGAAACCCGAACCTGATGCCAATCACCTCCGTGGGATTCGAGACCGGCATTGTCCCCTCCGGGTACGACGCGGAGGACGTCGAGGAGCCGTTCCTCTTCGGCTACAGCGGCCCGGCCCAGGCAACCATCTACACCTACTCCGGTGACATGTCGGACCCGTTCTCGACGCTGGATCCGCAGGAGTGGTCGCTGGTCTGGTACATCGCCGAGGCGCCCACGTGGTCCTTGGGCTCGGCGACGGCCTCCGGCGCCGGGATCAGCGACAACCACGATCTTCCCGTGCCCACCGTTCCGTCGCCCGGCCCGGTCGTGCTCCTCGGGCTCGCCGCCGGATTGGTTGGATTCGGCCGGCGTTCCCGCTGAGCAGGCGGCGCATCCGGGAAGTGGCGTTGGTGCCGGCGCAAAGCGTTGGCACTGCAACCGTTTACGCGCGCCAATAGACACTCCCCGCCGGCTACGCTCGCCGGAGGGGCGATCATTGCATCGCATCGCATCGGTGACGTCCCATACTCCCGACGGCACAAACCGGGAGGCTTATCTATTTTCACAAATAGCTAAATAGCTCGAAATCTCCCTTGTTCAAACCCTGCTATTGACATATTTTGACCCTTGAGGAAAAAAGGCGCGGGCAGCGCAGAGTTTGGCACTGCGCGCCCCTTGTCCCGCCCAAGGATCGGGCTCGAGGAGAAAGGGTCGTTCCGATGCATCTGTCAAACGCTCGGTTGGCTGCCGCCTTCGTCGGCACGGTCGCGATAACGGGATCCGTCTTTGCCCAACCCGATATCGGCGGGGTCCCCATCCACAGCGAAGAGGACTACTTCAGCAGCAATGATCTTTGGGGGATGACGGTGTGGTCATATGTGTTCGACACCACCACGGATCTGCCCGAAGGGTTCATGCTCGGTGAAGGTGAAATGCTCTTTGCGTACCTGCTCGACGGCGATGATGTGAAGCCGATTTCCATCGACACGTACTCGGTCGGAAATCCGTACCTGATGCCGATCACGAGCGTGGGATACTCCACCGTGATTCTGCCGCCGGGGTATGACATGGCACTCCGCGAAGATCCGTACCTCTTCGGGTACAGCGGGCCGGCCCAGGCCACGATCTTCACCTATGCCGGCGATTTCTCCGATCCCTATTCCACACTGGATCCCGACGAATGGTCCCTCGTGTGGTACATCGCGGAAGCTGCGGATTGGGACCTTGGTCCCGCCACGGCCTCCGGCGCCGGAATCGGCGACAACCAATTCGTGCCGGTTCCCATTCCCGCTCCGGGCGTCGCCGCCGTGCTCGGGCTGGCCGCTGCTTTGGGAATCCACCGCCGACGCGACTGACCCTGACGCATCCACCATATGAAGGTATTCGACAGAACGGCCGCTTCACGCGGCCGTTTCCCGTTGGCCGGCACGTCCCTCCCTCGGCCGCGGCCTCATGCCGCACCGCCGCTAGTCCGCCTCGCCTTCCACCAACGGCGCGGCACCGATCATGGCCGAACTCGCCTTGCCAATGCCCGGCAGGGCCACGAACCGCGCCTCCGGATCCCAGAGCGGCCCGGTCAACTCGATCCCCACAAGCTGGTCACCGATTCCACCGACCACATCCCTCACCAGGGGAACGGCGCCCCGGCTGTGAAAGCGCCCAACAATCTCGAACGTCTTCAGGTTCACCTCGCCGGTTCCGCGCAGCTCCAGCAGCAGCGCCTTCTGCTGCGTGCTCTCGAACAGCAACCGCTCGAACACGGCACGATCGCCGTCGATGAAGAAGTCAACGTCGGCATAGTCCAGATTGTCCACCGGCGAAGAGAACTGCAGGAGGTTCAGCAACTGAAGCACCATCGGTACGCCGGCCAACTCGCCGTCCAGAACACGGCCGGAGCCGCGGCCGTACCGCGTCTGCGGAAGCCCGTGTCGGCCCGCCAGATCCAGCGAGGCGAACAGCCGACCCGACGGTCGGTTGTCCGGCTGCTGCTGCGCGGCCCCTTCGTCGTCGCCGGCGGGGGAATGAAGCAGGAAGTCCGCCAGCGGCACATCGGCCAAGCGCGCCGACACGGTGTATTCCGATCGCTCACCCAAACCGAGCGAGGCCTCCGCCGTGGCGATGCCGTCCTGCGCCCGCGCGCGGAAATCACTCAACAAAACCTCCTTGCCGTCCTCGGTCAGACTGATCGACGCCTCGACCTCCGTCAAATGCTGCCCCATGGCCCGCGCCGCGCGCGGTCGAGCCTGGATGTCGACCACCGGCGGCTGCCCCGGCGTGCGCGACAGGTTCAACTCGAACGGACCGGTCACGTCGTCGAAAGTGAGACCCGCTTTGAACGATGCATCCTGCACCGTCACCCGACCGCTGAAGTCCACCTCCCACGCGTTATCCGACCCCGCCTCCCCCTTTTCCTGGACACATCGCAGCACGGCACCGCGGATTCGGCTCGGCCGGCCTTCCTGGAAATCGATGGTCCGCAGAACATCCTTGACCGTCTGGGGGAGAAATGCAGACGCCTGGCTGCTGAGCAGCCGACCGTCGTAGTCAAACGCCAATTCGGCCTCGATGTCCGGCGACGTGACGATGCAGCCGGACAACTCGAACCGATCCGCTCCATGCCGACCCCGCAATTCGGACAGCCGAATCAGTCCGGGCGAGAATACAATCTCGGATGGGGCGTCCAACTCAAAATAGAGGGGCGATCCGTTCAACTGACATGCCACCGTCTCCGGTTGCGCCCGGAGCTCGTATGACGGTTGCGCGCCGTCCCGCCCGGAGCGGTAGGTGAACCTCGCGTCGAACGATCCCTTCGGCTGATACGCAGTGTAGCGGCGGGCCTGGTCCTCGGCCCCGAACAGGCGCAGCGCTTCGCCGATGAGAGGCGACTGGAAATGCCCGTCCGTCCACCCGCCTTTCACGTCCGTGGCATCGATGCCCTGCGCTTCGCCGATGCCGTAGGCTCCGGTCAAGTCGATGACACCATCGTCGCGGTGCCCGCCCGTCACGTGCACAACGAGCTCGTCGAATCCGACCTGCCGGTCACCAACCAGCAACTGCCCGGCCGTCGGCGTCAGCATCACCGATTCGTCTCCAACGGCGATCCGAATCGGTCCCGGACGAACATGCGCGATCACCGGCTCCACGGTGCCGGCCTCCCGCCGGTACTCAAGCTCCGCGTCGAACAGACCGTGCGGCTGATAACGCTGCCACAACGTCTCGGCCGCGGAAACGTGCGATGCCGGTAGCAGCTTGATCAGGTAATCGGCGACCTGTGTCTGGCAGAGGTTCACCTTGAGTTGCATGTCTGCCGGATCGTGCCGCGGGTCGATGCGCCCCTCGATGGCAACGGTTCCGCGTCGATGCCGGCCGGTGAACCGATCCAGCGTCACCGCGTCGCGGGAGACGCGCAGCGCTCCCCAGCACTCCTTGAGCCGCCAATCCTCGGGCTCCAGCAGCCCTTCCCCGCCGAGCACCGCCGCCAGCGCCGGCGCCGGATCCGCGCGGCCCTCCATCAGCTTGATGTCGACGGTGTAGTCGAGCCGATCGTCGGCATCCGTCGTGATATGCGCGTTGAAATCCAGCATCCCCTCCAGGTCGAAATCGTCCAGCCATCGCGCGCTTCGCGCCAGCGCGCCGCCGGGCCATGTCGCGCCCGCCGGCAGCGCCGCCCGCTCTTCCCGCGTGAGGGGGATCGCGGCGTACAGCGACTCGTTGACGACATCGCCGGCGATGGTGAGCGTGAGGTCCGGCCGCAGAACCGTCTGCCCCTCCCGCCGCGCCAGATCGATGCGCCCCGTCAGCATCCCCCTCGCCCCCCCGGCGGTGACAAAGGGCAGGCCCCGGCCGGCTTCGTCCTCCACGATCACCACCGCCTCTTCACCCCAATCCAGCGTGCCCCCCAGCACACTCAGCGGATAGGGGAACCGTTCGTAGATCACGCCCAGCGACTGGATCTTCACCGTGCCGGTGGTGATCGTTCGTTTGTGTCGACCTTCCGGGCGCTCGATGCGCAGGTCGAAGTCCACCGCACCGCCGAGCTGAAACGGACCGGCCTGGACGAGGTGCTGGGCGCGGAGGAGCTCCTCGGTCAGACGGGCCATCTCCTTCGTCACCTCCGGCGTCTTGTCCCCGACCGCCTCGCGCAGGCGTGTCCGTTCGGTCGCCGCCTCACGTCGCCGTCGATCGGCCTGGGCAACCGTTTCCTCATCGACCAGCAACCCGGCGTCCGACAGCGCGGCAAAGGACGGCTTGTGCAGCAGGGCGTCGAACACGCGTTGCTGCGCCGGGCGCAGCGCCCCCCGGAGCACCTCGTCCACGGGGATGTCCGACGCCGTCAGCCGCAGGGAGATCGCCGCCTCCATCGTGGGTGGGGCGATGGTGCCGCTGAGCCGGATCGTCCCGCCCCCCGGGCTGCCCCCGGTCAGGTAGCTCACCAGCACACGATGATTGTCGAATTTCAGATGCGCCTCGATCCCCTCCAGCGGGTAGCGGAAGTTCTCGTATGTTCCCGAGGCATCGCGGATGAACGCCTGCCCGTCCGTCACGATCTCACGGGCCACGAGCTGTCCGGACTCGTCCCGATGCGGCGCCTCGCGGGTCACCACGATCGACGTGCTCAGCAGCCAGTCGCGGAAATGGAATCGTTCGAGTGCGCGGGCGATGGCCAATGGCAGTTCCACCGCCGGGGGCCGCTCCTCCCCCTCGCTGTGCACCCGAAACGCGTCCGCCAGGAACGTCATCCTGAACGGCGCCGTCGCCAGCACCGCGTCCATCCACGCTTGCTTGCTCTCCCAATCAAGCGCCGGGATATCGTCGATCTCGACGGTGACGTTGTAGGGCACGCCGACCGATTCCTCCTCCGGATCCTCGCTGAGCAGTTCGCCCCGGAGCTTGTCCAGCACGACCGACTTCTCGGTGATGCGGATGGCGCCGCTGTTCACGTGCATGCGCGGCCGGCTTCGGACCGTCTCGATCTCTCCGTCCCGGTACCGCGCCCACAGGTTCGTCGTCTCGATCGGCAGCGTCAGCCCGATGTCCTCCACGTCGCCGTCGATCCGATACCGCTCCCCGGGCGTCCAGCGCACCTGGAGCTCCGACACCCGCCCCGCCAGCTTCATGCGCTCCCACCACAACGCCGCCACCTGCGGGCACATCGCGTACGCCCGATCGTCCAGCTCGACCTTCTTGATCCGGAACCGATGCTCGTTCGTCCCCACGTTCCACCGGCCCTTGACCACGATCCCCGCCTCGCCCAGCACCTCCCCGCGCTCATCCACCTCCGCCAGCGTGAAGTCATACCACCCCTCTTCACCCTCCACGGGCGACATCGAACCCGACAGCGCCCGCAGGCCCTTCATCTCGTAGTCCGATCCGTCGTGAACCCCCATCTCCACCGAGGCGCGGTCGATGCGGATCGTCGGCGGCAACGCCGGACCTCCTTCGGCGCTCGTCGACCATTGCGGCTTCAGCAGCATGAAGTTGAAACTGCCCGCCTCGTGGAAATCCTCGCTCAGGCGGACGATCACCCCGCTCAGCTTGACGTCCTCGATCTCCGCTTCGCCTGTCAGGATCGACTCGATTCGGGCTTGCACCCGGGCCCGGCCGAAGCGGCACACCTCGCCCCCCGGGCCGGCAATCCCCGGCACGCGCAGGACCACGTCGCGAAACTCGAACCACCCGTCGCCCCGGTAGGCGCCGTGCCCGATCTCGACCTCGCCGCCCAGCAACTCGCCGAGCACCGGCTCCACGCGACTGGTTATGAACCACGACCCGGTGACGATCCACAGCGTCACCGCCCCCACCACGCACAGCACCCCCAACACACCCACCACCACAACCAGCCGGCGAAGCAGCCGGCGTCGTCTCGGTCGGGGCGCGTTCCTGGGCGTCGCTTTGGCCATGCGTCGATCGCGTGGAAGACTCGAAGGGCCGGCATTGTATTCCACTCGCCACACCACCGTGCCCCGACCCCCCGGCCGCTGGATCCCCGCACCACGCCTCGCCTGACGATTTCACCCATCCGCCA
>Ga0272442_10008489_pt1 | contig 13005 bp, 1 predicted proteins | sample SSMForm2O_FD_200262 | JGI IMG/M metagenome (GOLD analysis project Ga0272442, IMG submission 200262) | Marine sediment archaeal communities from Little Sippewissett salt marsh, Falmouth, MA, United States - SSM-Form-2O | ecosystem: Environmental > Aquatic > Marine > Wetlands > Sediment ...
TGGGCAGATACACTACATTGGATCAACAGTAAAAATGTATCCACCTGTAATTGAATTAAAACCCGGCGAAGGCAGCATGGTTATAGTAGATTTAACGCAAGTAGAACTAGGAAATGACAAAGAATCAATAAAACTTGAGGACTCAGGCAGATACTCAGTTACTGCAGAATACAAGAGTATAGAGCATGCTGGACTAGCTGCGGATGTCTGGTGTGGAGAACTTAGTTCACAAACAGAATCCTTTGTAATAGAGTGATAAAAAAACATAAAACCTTTCCTCTATTTTCTTATTTTTATATATACTTTTTAAAATTCTTGTAATTAATTCTTTTTTTACGCTCTTTTACATATATTTACTAAAAAACGTAGAGTTTATATAATAAATTATATATATTAGAATGAATAAACATATTAATGGAAAAAACTATTCATTACTATAAAACTAAAATATCTACTTAGTAGATGATATATAAGTGAGGGCATATGTTTAAAAAGATATCTCCATCAAAAAAAGCTTTTAACAAGTCCATGAGTATCCTGATTGTTTTTATGATGCTTTTTGCAGTTTTATCAACAGTTACTGCAGGAACCATCTTTAACAAAGACAATGAAAATACAACAAATGATAAGACAAAAATAAAAATGCTTACAAATTTTTTAGAAGAAAAATATGCTAAGATATATGAAAAATTTAGTGCTTTCTCTGAAAAAATAAAACAAAAGATAAGCAACTTAGATACAAATAACGAAGACGTTTTAGCTAAATCTACAAGTATTGTAGAAACCAACAGTTTTATTTCTCCACTTGATTTTTATACAAACTATGATGGTATTAAAAAAACATCTACTCTAAGATTTTTTAGAGAAACAAAAATTGATGTAGACGGTGATTCAAAAAATGATATCGCAGCATCTTTAAAATTGTATCCTGGAATAGTGCAACCCCTTGCCCTTTCAATAAATTATAAACTGTCTGTCAGGCAACTAGACGGTTTCGATGATCTAGATTCTGATGCATATTTTAAGGTTACATCAAAGCTTACTTTTCCCGGGCTTTTATCTAGAAATTTAACAGGTGATGCACTTGAATATGGATATGAATCACCTGCGGGTGAGACAATTCCTGAGAAATGTGATGTAACATACAAATTAGTGCCACACATATTTTCTATAAGAAAAAAACCTGATCATCAATTTGAAATAAATCCAGATGCAGCTACTGATGGCTCTGCAAAATTAAATCTAGTTTTTTCCTATAAAGAAGCAGATGATGGTGCAGAAATACTTACAAAAGTATCATATGACCCAGTGGTTGACTCTGAAATAACATTCAAAAGAAGCAGAGAAAATGGCACGCTATCTTTTGATTATGAAAGAACTATTTCAACTCAGACAAATGTTGATTTATATCTTGCATATATAAAAGGTGAAAACAAAACATATGCTTATGCACTTGATCTACCTGATTCTGTCGGCTTTTCTTTAAAACTAGGAAAAGAAGGAAAAGCAGAGTTTAGCACAGATTCAGCAATTTCAGAAATAGGTCTATGTGATGATATCGATAGTCCCAAAAACAAGGTTTATTTTTCAAATATGTTTACAACAGCAAAGCTGGAGTGGACTCGTGATCCTTTCTTCTTAATGACAAGTGGTAAGTTTAACGCTAGTGTTTATACTGAAGGTGCGGGTGTAAGCTTTAATATTCATCTAGAAGGCGTGTCTGGTGGTACTGCTGATTTTGGAATAAGCCCAGATGCAAATATTATCGATGCATCACTTGAGCTTGATTTATCAGAGGGTTATTTCAGGCTTAATAGAAACGAGTTTGACTTGTTTGTTTCGTTTTCTGTATCTGTTCTAAATGAGTCGATAAGCAGTTTTCTTTCAACACTTGATGGCTCCTTTACTGTTGCTCGCCTAAGTGATGGTCCTTTTGAGATTTACTTTGATGATTTATTTGATGGAGATGTAGAAATTTATTTGTCGGGTAAATCCTTTGAGCTTTACGATGTAGATATTACTGGTTTTTCAGAGTCGATTGGTGGAAACTTCTCAGTTTTAATGGATAGTTTTGTAAAAGAGACAAATGGTTTTGTAAGTATCATAGTTGATACTCAAAAAGATGGAAACAACGTATCAGGTACTTGTTATGTTCAAATCGATCATGGTGTTGAAATAGAAAACCTTGATCTTAAATTCAATAGTATTGTATTTGCTCGTGATAGTATTAGTACTTCACTTAGTATAACAAGAGAATATAGTTTTTCAATTTGTGTATCAATTGTTGAATGGAATGTCTCAAGTGATCTTTCAAATGGTACAATTGTTGTTAGAGGTAACAGTTCTGCTATGTTTTCATTTAATTCAACTTATAGTAATGGAAGCGAAGTAGTAGGCCGTGTCCATGGTACAATTCAGCTTAAAACAACAAGTGATCTTTTCAATATTTCATGGGAAACAATTGATGGTAATCTAAGCTTTAATATAGATGGTGCCGTACTTCTCGGTCTTTCTGATTTTTATTTGTGGGTAAAAGACAAAGTAGAAGTTTCTATTCCTGAAATTTCTGTAAACTTTGAACTAAATACAGTAGGTCAAGAAGGCCAGTTAGTGTTGTATCTTGATGATAACGTCATTTCTGCTAATGTAAACATAAATGATATAAACATTACAGATTTGTTTAATATAACCCTAAGATGCTCGATTGCTTTAGATCTTGATGCAACAGCTTCAGGAACTATTATTATTGCTTGGAATGAATCAGGAAAAACATCTGTTGGTGGAGATTTTGGTGCCGATGCAACAGGTAGTATTGATATTACTGATTTTGAGTTTAACTTTAAAGGATTAGTAGATGTTTCAATGACCAGACTATTTATAGACGGCGGATTGAATGTTGATTTTAGCAGTGTTGATGGCAACATTTCACTTTATGCAGATGTTGATTTAACAGATATTGTTATTTCTCAACTAAGTATATACAGTTCTATTTCGATCCCTGTTGCATTTAGTGCTGATATGGATGTTACTTTTGACGGTAGCGGTGTAATCAATTTTACAAAAATCAACGATAATCTAAAGATTAGCGCAGTTGTTTATGGTGATTCGGATATTATAATTAACTCATTTTGGTTCCAAGTTCCTATACCTGATTTACCTGCTCAAATTAACATCGAATCGTTGCAAATAACAGATTCTATAACTCTTACTATAGATATAGATATTTCACAAAATGTACCTTTCGTTCTTACTTTTGAATCAGAAAGTGAAATTTCTATTGATGTGTTCTATTTTGGACTAGCACCGTATCTTCAGATTTTTGTTTATGATTTTGTTGGTGGTGGAACAGGTGGAAGTGTAGGTTTAGGTTTTAATATTGCTACTTCTCAGCCTGTTATTATTTTGGATGATACTAGTTTTTCAGTAGGTGCTTTTGAATTTGTTGTCCAAGGTAGCGCTATTTCCCTTTCAAATATATCTATGTCTGGAACGGCTCACATAGAAGCTATGCTAGATATATTTGGATTTACTTATGCTTATATTAAAGGAGAGGTGTTAAAAGATACAACGATTACTCTTAAAAATGTACAAATTCCGATTTTAGGAGCTTATAATATATCAATTGTTCTTGAACCTGGTGAGCTTGATCTTTTATTACAACAAGATCTGTCCGGAAGTGGAAATTTGTATCTTTTGGGCTATAGCTCTGGTTGGATTGATGTTAAATTTGATGAAACAGAACTATTCAAAGCAATGGGCTTATTGGACTTATGGGTTTATTTTAACCAGGCTAGTGATGGAACAACATCTGCAATAATTGATGCAAAAGAAGTTAGTGCAGCTGTTGTTGTTTTTGACACTCTGAGAATTGCAGGAGAAATAAATGCTCTTGTAGAATTTAGCATAAAAAAAGTTGAAGATGGAGGTAGCACGACCTATTCGGATCTTTATGTAAATGTGAGTGGAGAGGTCTCTGCAGTTGTTCAAATAAAATCAAATGATACCGATTGGTTCCCAATTATTCCATTCAGTACTTCAGGTCAAGCATTGATATTCCGTCAAGGCTCCGGGCTTATGTCTGCTCCAAATATTGCAGATGATTTTGAAGTACCAATTTCGCTGGGTTCAACTAATCTAACTTTTGAAGTATGGTATGCTCCACCTCTTGGAGAAAGTACTGAGGATATTGGTCCTTATACATATAATGTAACATTTGGTGATGGTACATATTATGAAGTAACTACTGAAGATACAAGAATTATTACAGATCCTCATGAATATAGCTTAGGTGGATATGTTTCATCTGTAACAGTTACACCAGCCGATACATCAATTGATATTGCTGAAGATTCTTTATCATTTGAAGTAGTTGAAAAAATTATTACTAAATTTGTTGAGGTTTTAGATCAAGATTCCCCGAAAAAATTTACGTATAATGATGTTGGTGATGATGGGCGATTTCATACATGGTTTGAAATAATTAACAAAGATGACGATGAGTATATACTTGAATGGGAGGCTTTTGTTGAACAAGAGAAGGCTTGGGATGAACTTGAAGATGCAGATCCTACGGCTGATCCTGAAACTGGTGTTTTAGGCCCTGGTGAGACTGTTAGAGTAAATGTTTCTATTCTTCCACCATCTGATTTTAATGCATATGGTTTTTATCCAGGTGCAAACAATACAAACTATTCTGGCCCTGGTGATGATAGTGGTTATTATGTTTGTGAGATCGTGCAAAGTTTCAGCCTTGTTCCAGGATCAGTTTATCTTCCTTCTTTGGCTCCTAATGCAAGCATTACTTCTTCGATATGGATTTGGAATAACAAAAAAGATGAGGCTCTTAACTGGGATTTGTTAGAATATCCAAATGAAAACTATAGTTTTCCTGTTACATCTGGAACAATACCTGCAGGTGGCGCAGAAATTGTGCACTTTACAATAACAGCACCAGATGAAACAGGAGTTGATCTTGGTGGAGACATAGGCATAATAGATACTGATGATCCTGTATTTCACAGCTCAGTACCAATTTACGTTAAAACAAAAGGTCAGGGTTCATCGACAGGAGATGGCAATGTAACAGTGACAGAAACTCCGTCAGGCAATGTAAGCATTGCAATAGGTGGCTCTAATGAAATACATCTAAACTCCTTCCAATTTGAAATAAATGGAAGAATAGGAGAAATAAACGGGCATTTCATCTTTGATACGAACGATTCATATGTCTATATCAACTTTTCAAAAGATGATTATAGTAATTTCTCAATAGATGGATCTGCAGAGTTCTCGGTAGACAACTTCAGATTCAGATATGGGGATGGAATCCTAGTTGAAGTGAGCAAATTAATTACTGGTGGAATAGAATGGCGAAAGGGGCGAAGTGGAAACCTAACACTTACTGTTGATGATACCTTTAAAGATGTTGACATAAATGTAAGTATAAACTTTAATGAAAGTTCAAACTTCTCAATTACTGGTAACTTTGATATAGATGTTGATAGTGAAATGAATGGAACCATATGGTTTGACTGGAATTTTACTAATGGTATTTCTTCAGATAATCTAACTATTGGCGGAGATTTACTTGGTTACAAATACATGAACATAAACATTACAGACCTTCTGATTTCAATAAATAACTTTACATTTGGCACCGATAGAATATTCTTCAACAGGACAGTGAATATATCAGTTAATGAGACAGGTCTTCATATAGAGAGTGGAAGCATTATTGAACTTGGAGATATTTTCTTTGAATTTACCACCGGGGACTGGCAGATTAATACAGTTAATGCAGATATTATAATAGATGGTAGTGTCACATTCCAGTTTACACCTTGGGGGAGTGGTTGGATGTTCTGTATAAATACTACCTACTTTGAGATACATGCAGATTTGTTCTTACCAGATATCTCTGGTTTTGGCTTACCTGATCTTTTAAGTGGGGCTGTAAGCGGTAGCTTTGACTTAACCGTTACAGGAGGCTGGTGCGTAGGTCTTGAGTTGGGTTAAAAAATATTAAAACTTACGACAGAAATAATTACTTGTTTCTTTTTACTTAAATTATCGTATATTAACTATTTTTAAAACTGTTTTAAATAATAAGATATTTTTGATAACATTTATATAATAAACTATATATACTATTAATTACAAATATCTAAGTATAAATATATATTTAGCGCTAGATATTAGTATATAAAACCTGGGGAGCTTTTCATATGCAAAAAAAATCACGTAAAAAAAATGCCATTTTTAAACATAAAGATATAAAAACAAAACTAAGTATTTTTGTTGTACTTCTACTGATTTGTTCTTCTTTTTCAGCTGTTGTAGCTGATAGTAGTCTAAATGATGAGGATAAATCAGGGTCTGATGATAGTTTAAATGATAACTCAAATCCTGATACCTACGATATTTTCCTAACTTATACTTTTGACGCTCCTGTTTACACGGATGTTACTGTTAGTGATATAGACTACAGTGTAAATAATTCAAACAGCTCCCTTGTAAATGATACTGTTACAAAACCAAATAGTTCTGCTTTAAGGTTTACAAATTATACTTTTGGCAGGCTAGAAATGGATGGTACTACTACTTTTAATGTTCCTGGCGCACCAGTTCTTCCCATGAAACCACTTCAGATTTTAATTCCTTATGGTTATACTATCGAAGATATTGTTGTAAAATATGATAATAACACAATGTCTGTCGATAATATTATCGAACCAGGTAAACAGCCGATTTCTTTTAATGATATGGACTTGTCAACATTTGAATATGCTATTGATCCCGAGTCTCCCCTCTCAATTTCTGAACAATATGAAACAAAAACAGAGCAATATAGTTCTTCTGTTACTTTAGATGAAAGTATATATGAAGACTTTGAAACATTTTATCCATATCAAGTAGTAAAAATTGGTGGGGATGAACCCACTGTAAAAGAGACAATAGGGTATCAAGTTGTAACCTCGCAGAAAAGCCGCGGCTATAATATCCTGTTTTTAAATTTGTATCCTGTAAGATACAGATCGACACAAGCAAAAGACCCAGATGGAAATATGGTTGAGGATCCCTATGGGAAATATTCAGGAAGATTTGGTAATCCTCCAGCGGAAATCTCTTATTCAACTTCTATGAGTGTTAAAATCTCAACAAAGCGCTCTACTGAATATAATGATGAAACATTCAGGGGATTAGAATCAGATAAAGATTTAATAGTAGATAAATTAGAAAACCCTGAGTTAATTGACACATATTCTAATAAAGAGATCTCATTTGAAAACACCCCGTCTTATCCGTATCTTATTATTACTAGCAATAATCTTAAAAATTATGAGGATAGTTACAACTTCCAGAGGCTTTTAAACTACAGAGGAGTACAAGGGCTTTCTGGAAAAATTGTAACAATAGAAGAAATAGAAAATGATTTTGAGGGTGAGAATCGAGCTGAAAAAATCCGTAATTTTATTTCATATGCATATAAGAACTGGCATACAGATTATGTACTTCTAGGTGGCGATGATGAAATTATTCCTGCTAAAGAGTTACATTCCCGTAGTATGGATGTTCCTTCTGATTTATACTACAGTTGTCTTGATGGTGATGGCCCTAGTGGATATGTCGATGATATAATGTCTGAAGTATATATTGGCCGTGCTCCTGTAGAAACCACAGAAGAAGTTTCCAATTTTGTTAGAAAGACTCTTTCTTATGAAGTATCTAGTGTTGATGATGGTGATGATTATCTAAATAATGCTCTTTGGAGTGGTGAATATTTGTGTGGTCCTCAGAGTCCTTTAGAACCATATGGGGTTAATACATGGGGTAAGGACTATAAGGAAGAGACTGTTGGTGATGAAGGCCTTCCTGTGGGAGATACTGGTTTTAACCTTGAAACACTATATGATAAAGATGTTTCAAGTGAATATAGTGGTGGCTGGGATTCACTTGAGATGATTGATAAAATAAATAGTGGTGTAAATCTTGTCAGTCATGTTGGTCATGGTAGTGTCGAATCTGATTTGAAAATTGTATCATCTTATGTTAACAGTCTTACTAATTATAACGAAAACTTTTTTGTTTACTCTCAGAGTTGTCTATCTGGTCGTTTCACAGAAGATGATTGTTTTGCAGAAACACTTACTGTTAAAAATAATGCTGGTGCTTTTGCAGCCGTTATGAACACAGGTAATGGTTATGGTGTATCAGGCTCTACTAATGGTCCTTCTCAGCAGTTTGACAAAAGCTTTTGGAAAACTGTTTTTGATGAAGAAAAAGCACCTTCTCTTGGCGTGGCTCATCAGATTTCTAAGGAAGATAACATTAATTTAATCGATTTTAGTAAAATGAGAGATGTTTATTATAGTTCTACTCTTTTTGGTGATCCTGCAGTTGGTATTAAAGGCACACCTGGTGAACAATCTTCTCCCTCTTTAGGAGATAATGTTCTACTTGGCACTAGTTCTACAAGTGAGAATAACGGTATGAATTCCCAGGAGGGTGGTGATGAGCCTGTTGAGGATGATCCTAATACTTACAAGATTTATGTTGATCCAGAGTATGCTTCTTATGGTGCAAATACTAGTATTTCTTATAAACTTAAAAAAACAGATGGTGAAAGAGAATGGTCTTGGCAGATAATCGATCCCGATGGTATTACACAGGCAAATGATAATTTAGAATATTGGACTGTTAGTTTTATTTCCTCGTTTAAACCAAGTAGTTACACCAGCTCTTATGTTGGCACATGGGAGATTAATTGTTCTGATGATTATGGTGGTTCAAAGAGTGTATTTTTAGAAGTAGTAGAGCCTGAAGATGAAAATACTACAGGTGTTGATGTAGATGGCGATGGTGTCATTGGTGGTCTGGGTGAAGATGATGATGACGATGTTGAGGATAGAATCAATTTTCCACCAGATAAACCCGAAATAGTGGCTCCTGCTGATGGAACGGGTGGTTATGATCCAAATTATGTAAGTTGTAAACCACTGCCGGAACCTAATCCAGGAAATGAGTCGGTCTGCAAACCAATGGCTGTATCTGTAAGAGTTTATGATTTAAATGATGACAATATGGATGTTTATTTCTACAATGAAGAAGATGATAGTCTAATCGGTGTTGTCTACGGTGTTCCCAGTGGTGGTTTTGCATCTGTTGGATGGCTTGGGCTGGATTATGGTGAGACATATAGTTGGTATGCAATCGCAGATGATTATAACTATCAACCTGAATATAGATATGGTACTGTTTTTACTGCAGTATCTGACGTTGCTAGTTTTTCAACAATTGAGAATAGTTCTGATTATGTTTCTCATTGGTGGAATAACAGCTGGGATTTTCGTAGGCCTATGTTTTTCTCGCTTGGAAGCCATATACGTGATACGTATACAATAGGTAGCTATCCTATAGATCCAGAAACTGGTGATTATTTACCAGAAGTAAGTAACTGTAACTATCTTGGTGAGACTGGTGAGTTTAATTTTGAGTTAACAATTGACAGGCAACCTGGTATGAGAGCTGATTTTCAGGATATCCGCTTTGTTTTATATGATGATGATGAGACAGAAGTGCATTACTGGATTAAAAGCTACAATGATACTTGTGCTAAAATTCAGGTTAAACTTGTTGATTGTTTTGTTACAATGTTTATGCCTCGTGCATGTGTTTGGATGTATTATGGCAATGATGATGCCGAGAATGTTAGTAGTTATGAATGGTTTTATACAGGTCTTGAGCGTGAATGGACAAAGACTGGTTTTTCAGAGTTCTCGCGAAATTCATTAGGTAACCATGCTAGAGGCGGAGTTTATGCTACTCAGGTCGATGTGGATTCTGAAAACAACATTATAATTGTAGGATATAATAAAAGGTGTCCTGATGAGAGAGCTCCAAATAGTTGGGTTGTTATAAAATTAAACTCAGAAGGTGAACTTATATGGGAAAGACAAACTCCAACGTTCCCTCCCTCTTGGTATTGGAATCTTCCTGCTTCTCAAAGGCCTGGTGCTTATAGAGTTGATCATGGTGGTGGAGATACTGGTTGGGCGTATCCTATTTATCGTGAACGAAAAGCATATCCTGCAGATATGGCAGTTGACTCACAAGGCAACATAATTGTTGTAGGTGGAGAGCTTGACAGACCTTTAGTCTTTAAGTATTCATCAGATGGAAACCTTCTCTGGTCTGATGGACTTGGCTCACAAGATGGTTTGGAACCAGAGGTCGTAACAACTTCCGTTGCAGTTGACTCACAAGACAACATTATTGTTGCAGGTGGTCCCATTCGTGGAACACATGAAAGTGGTTTTGGTGACCAAAGAATGGGTCATATATCTGTATACAGCCCCGATGGTGAACTTATTACCCCTGGAGAAGATTCAAATTCATTACATGGAATTCAACTTTATGTAAATAATGGTTGGAATACTAAAGATATTAGATATGTCTCAAGTATTTTTGATATTCAACTTGACTCTGATGATAACATAATTATATCAGGTAGTTGTGAAGAACTTACATCTGGAATAGGTGCTACTTGGGTAGATTCTGGTCTTCTTCTCAAACTTTCTGATTTTAAGGATGCTGGTCTTAAAACTTATAATCGTGATATCGGTGTTTTTTATAATGATACATGGCATGTTTCAGAGTTAAACCCATCAAGTGATTGGTATAACATGACCGGCCTTGATGTTAGTGATATTTACGATATGTCTGCTAATATCTATGATTTGCGTAATGAATCCAATTGTTCAAGTGCATTAGATTTACTTGATCTAATCTTATCTGAACCAGTGACTCTTAGGTATGGTATAAATGTTGTAAATGATGGTCTTTTACCTCTTGAAGATGTTGATATCCCATTGAATTTTGTATCATATAACGGAAATTATGTATTTGACAACGTTTCAAATGTTCAATCTTCTTCATATTATATAGACAGTCAGCTTAATTTCACCGAGACTTACTGGTCAGACTATGATGAAGTTGATGCTAGATTCATTGAAATAATGTATCAAATATTGTCATATAAGCCTCCTTCTAATTTCAGTATTAATATATCTGATCCTTCCCCTTATTGGTTAAATTATTTAGAAAATTTCGAATCAAATTATAATTTTGATTTTTCAGAATACTTCGATAGTATTTCTGATAGTGTTTTCTGGAGTAATTTTGAGTATATAACTATTGATCTTATTATGAAAATGAGTCATAATGGTTTCCAATATATGGATCCACCAAACTTTAATATTCATCTTGATACTCTTGGTGTAGGTCAAACTGCAAGAATTAGTTTTTTTGTAAAATTAAATAATACTGTGATAATGGAAATAATAAATGATCTTTATAGTGATGATTTATTAGTCGAAGGTAATCCTTTCCATTTTAATAATGTGGGGATGAACCTTCCTTCAACACCACTTCTAACATACTATTTAGATGAAAATTTGAACAAATCCCTTGGTATAAAAATATTTAATTATGATGTCACTGCTAACTCTAGAAAAGGAAGCCTTTCAGTTTCAGATTATGGAGATATTCTTGTTTTAGAAAACATCCAAGATACTGGAGTGATGGATACGGTAGGTGAATATTTGCCTGAAGATCCATTACTTGATGGATTGGTAGAGCATAGAGGTGGATGGGATTATGGTATAATTATTCCAGATCCAGTAACTGTGCAGCCTTACTGGAAGAAATATACATATAGTGGTCTTTCAAGGATGTGGAAAAAAGAAAATATTAAAATCGGTGGACAAAACACATCGGTTATTGAAGATATCGTAGTCGATGGTGATGATATTATTGCAAATTATAATGGTCGAGGTGGTATGGGTGCAGGTACAGCAGATATAAATGGCGGAATCGCAACATTTAGCGTAGAATATGGTTCTCTTAAGTCATACAAAGCAGAAAATATTAGACCTGTTGCAATAATTGATCAAGCAGTAGAAGTAGAATCCTCTTGGCTTTACCCAGAACCAAATAATTACTTAAATATTGAGGCTGTTGGGCAATTATGCAACCTTTCTGCATATGAAAGCTATGATCCTGATGGTCAAATAATTGAATATAGATGGTTCAAAGGATATGAAACTCAGATTGGACCTAATGCTGCTTGGGCTCATCCTTTTGTTACAACGGAAAAGATGTTTGCGTCAGGAAAAACTGTCTCATTTGATCCATTTTTGAATAATCCTGAAGGCTTCTCAGTTCCTGACTACATCAGACTTGAGGTAGTAGATAATAGCGGTGAAGTAGATCGCCTGGGAAATACAAGAGTATCTTATCCTGGCGATTGGAGAACGGTTAATTACAAACAAGGTCTTAATAGTCCTAGTCTTATTCATCTTAATTTTATGCAAGCTATTGGGTTAATGCCATGGGGTGGAGATGGTTGGAATCCAGTCCAAGAATGGATTAGTGGAGACTTTGATGATAATGGTCAGTGGGTATCTGGACATTGGGCTTGCTTTTTAAAAGATACCAAGATTGAAATGGCTGATGGCACTCTAAAAAACATACAAGATATAAAAGTTGGTGATTCAGTACTTTCTTATGATGAAAATAGTTGCGAGTGGAAAAGCGGTGAAGTAACAGAACTATATCATCACAGCCCAGATGAGATGACTGATTATTATCTTGTATTAAACGATGATCTTTGTGTTACTCCTAATCATCCTATATTTGTTGATGGTGAATGGATTAATGCTGAGGAACTAGAATTAGGTGATATTTATGGTGGAAACCTAATAGCATCTATAGAACGAGTGTACAGTCGCGAGCCGACTTATAATTTTGAAGTTGAACTTTATCATACATATGGTGTTTTCTGGGGAGATAGTCGAATTCCTTCTATTGCTCATAATGAAAAGGGAGGAGTGCAAACACTAAATGGTGGTGGAGGCGGCGGCTCAGGCGGAGGTGGAGGTAATCATGACCCTCCTGATCCAGACCATGATGTATTTATAGCTATAAGGGAAAGAGAACAATTAAGTT
>Ga0272442_10008490_pt1 | contig 13003 bp, 8 predicted proteins | sample SSMForm2O_FD_200262 | JGI IMG/M metagenome (GOLD analysis project Ga0272442, IMG submission 200262) | Marine sediment archaeal communities from Little Sippewissett salt marsh, Falmouth, MA, United States - SSM-Form-2O | ecosystem: Environmental > Aquatic > Marine > Wetlands > Sediment ...
CTGGTGAGCGACCTGAAAAAATAAGCCCATCTTTTTCAAGTTCTTTAACATAATCAGGATTGACCTCATATCTATGTCTGTGTCTTTCAAAAACCTTATTTTTCCCATATAACTTATGTACAATTGATCCTACTTTTAGATTAGCCGGATAAGCACCTAATCTCATTGTTGCACCATACCGAGATTCCTGAACTATTTTGACTTGGTCTGGTATAAAGTCTATTACGGGATGAGGTGTTTTTTTATCAATTTCTGTTGAATGAGAATTTTCTATACCGCATACATTCTGAGCATATTCAACAACTGCAAGTTGCATGCCTAGACATAAACCAAGATATGGTATCCCGTGCTCTCTTGAATACTGTATTGTATCGATTTTGCCCTGAATGCCAGAAAGTCCGAAGCCACCTGGAACAATTATTCCATCCAGTTTATCAAGAGTAGAGAGTTTCTTTGGGTTCTTTTCAAATATCTTTGAGTCAATCCATCTAATATCAGGCTTTAAATTATTATTCCACGAAGCATGTTTTACTGCTTCAATTACAGATATATATGAATCAGATAGTTGGGACGTTCCAATATCAAAATACTTCCCAACAATTCCAATTTTTACTGGATTTTTAAGTTTTTTAACCTTTTTTAAAAACTTCTCCCAACCTTCCAGGCCATTATGACTCTTTCTTATATTCAATTTTCTAAGTATCTTCTTACAAAGGTCTTGTTTTTCAAAAAGCAGAGTTACACCATAAACATTATCTATATTTGAGTCAGATATAACATCTTCCTCATGAACATTACAAAACATTGCGATTTTTTCCCTTCTAACATTATCTAAGGGTTCCTCAGAACGAGTTATAATAAAATCTGGTTGAATTCCAATTTCCCTTAGAAGCTTTACTGAATGCTGAGTGGGTTTTGTCTTTGCCTCACCAAGTGTATCAAGTACGGGAACGTAAGTGACATGAAGGTAGATTACTTTATCTCCTTCAAGTTTCATCTGTCTTACTGCCTCAAGAAACAAGACATTCTCATAATCTCCAACTGTTCCGCCAATTTCAACCATTACAAAATCCCAAGATTTTTCAGTTGAAGGTCTTCTTATTCTTCTTTTAATTTCATCTGTTACATGAGGAATTGGTTGGACGGTTTTGCCAAGATATTTACCTTTTCTTTCTTTTTCAATTACCTTTCCATAGACTTGGCCTGTTGTAATATTATGATATTTAGGAATATTGATATCCAAAAAACGTTCATAATGACCAAGATCTTGGTCTATCTCGCCACCATCTTCTGTTACCCATACCTCTCCATGCTCTGTTGGTCTGAGTGTTCCTGCATCACAGTTCATATATGGATCGATTTTCATAGCTGTAACTTTATATCCATGAAGTTGGAGAATTTTTCCAATAGACGCGGTTGTTATTCCTTTTCCTAAACCAGAAATGACCCCGCCAGTTATAATAATGTAATTTACCATCCCTTTCAACCGGCAAGGTAAATATAATTTGTAATTTAAATTCTTTCCCATAATTAGAATTTTTTAAATGTAAAAATTTTAAACTGATTATTAATTACAAGAAATAAAAATAAAAAAAAAAAGTTGCAACTAACCTATAACCTTAATTAAGGTTTCGTATACTAGTTGCTTTGCTATTTTAATTGAATGCTTTGTTTATTTCTTTGTTGTTAAAGCTATTTCTATCGAAGATACGTTGGAATTTCTTCCTTCTTCGTTTGTTATGCTTTCTGTTCCAATTTTTATTTCTTTTATTTTTGCGTTTTGTACAAATCTGTTTCTTGTTATTTCTGCAGTATCAACAGCTCTACTAATAGCTCTGCCTCTTGCTTTTATTATTACTTCATCAGAGCCGCCATTGAACTGTGTTACTACTGCTAGTACATAGCTCATTGGTGGTTTGTTTCCAACATATATTGTGTTTTCGTCTGGATTTACTTCCTTTTCTGCCATAAATTTTTCCTCCCTGATATTACTATAGTTTTCGGGTCCACAAACAACAATCAGCATATTTATAAATCTTTCGACCAAACAAATATCTCGAATTTTTAAATTAATTGTTCGTTAAAACTACCTGCAAAGCAGTTCCAAGATAGAAAAAATCAAAGTAATCTCTAATAATTTTAATTCCAGTAAATCCTATAACTAAACCCGAAAAGCTACCCGACCAAATTTTTTTTCCAGAAGCCCCTAAAGTGTATACCCATCCTTCTGCTGGATATTCATCATAACTAAAAGGATCAAAATTAGGAAAACCATAGCCTATTAATGCACCAATTTTTAGCGGTAATAAATTAATACTTGTAGCTAAAAATAACCAAAAATACAGTCGTAACTGATATATTTCTCTAAATAACTCCTTAAAAATATTTGATAATAGCTCTCCAATTTTAGAAGTTGAAGACACCCAATCTAAAATTCTATTTATCCTGTTGATAATTAATACATAATGAATTAATGATAAAATTGGAACAGACCCAGCAAAGGTTGTTCTATTAGAATCACCTAATATTAAACATAAAATATTTTCATTTTCATTATTTGATTTCTTTTTTTTAGAATATTTTTCAAAAACTTTTTTTATCAAAGGACTCTGCTCTTTATCTGTTACTAGTCTTTGAGCATATTCAATACTAATATTTTCAGGAAATAAACCAAACTCGTTCAAAGAAACTAAAGCATTTTTATATATTAAATCCGCATCAACTGAACTATCAATAGACTCTAATTCATTTTTAAGAGCATCAATTATATTTTCCAAGTCTTCAGTTTGTTCGGCTGTAAGCAAAACAGTATGATTATAGATACTATCTGCTTCACAGAATTGTATCGTAATCTCCTTCATTTCAAAATTATCCCCTTCTTTTGCAGCCTCTGCAAAAGCCGGTTGAATACCAACTCCAAAAAAAAGAGCTATAATGCAAATTATTAGAATTTTACTTAAAAGGTTATTTTTTTCGGCCAATTTAAAATCCTCCCTCAGCTATTCCCCAAATATAAGTAATAAAATTACACATATATATAATAATTGACAGAAATGGTTAAGTTTTTTATATTTTGACGAATATATGGGCTTTATGACCAATATAACTCATGAAGTACTAAAAACACTTGACAACAACCCAAGCATTAGAAGATGTATGAGTCAAGGACTTATCAATACTACTGCACTTGCTAAATATATAATTAAAGAAAAAAAGATAGAGGCATCTTTAGATGCAGTAAGCAGTGCTATTAGACGTTATAAATTAGACAGATATGATGAGATATTTGATATAGCAAACAGAATAGTGACTTTTGGTGAACTATCAACAAAAAGTAGACTTGCAAATATTGCTGTTATTAAAGATTCTGAAATTCAAGAGCTTCTTCCAAAATTATTTTCAATAATACAATTTAACAGAGGAGACGTTCTTAGAATTATCCAAGCAGATGAAGCAATAAAGATACTTGTCAATGAAAAGAATTTGGAAAAAGTAAAAGACCTTTTACCAAAAAAGAAGATAATAAAAATAGATAGAAATCTAGCAGAATTAAATATCCATTTGCATCCTGAAGCAGTGAAAACCCCAGGAATTATTGCAATAATTTCTAATGAACTTGCTTTAAATAACATAAATGTTATGGAATTTATGAGCTGTGTTCCTGAGATGCTTTGGTTTGTTAAAGAAAAAGATATTCTCAAAGCACATAATGTTATGTTTAACCTTTGCGGACCTAATAATGAATAATTATTTTTTTAGGAAAATGGATTAATGTATAATTCAGCCTCTATTTAACTCACCTAAAATATTTCTATATAAATTAAATAGATTTTCAAGTAGTGGGAATCCTTCTAAAAACCTATAAAATAATGAATTGAAAACATACTTTGATCTTGGCATTGTCACATTTAAAGTTGCCCATCCACTTTCTAGATTATTTATGTCTTTTACTTTTGCTTCAATAACAAATTCGCCTTCGTTTGAATATGTATGAGATATTTCAAAATCTTCTCCCGATAGATGAGGACCGTCCCATGTTTCAACATAGCCATCGCCCCATTTTATATAATAAAACAAACTGTCATTATCTGGATCATCTGCGCTAAATGTAAAATTATAAGGAGTATTTGCGTTTCCACTTGCGGGTCCTTCAATACTAGGTTTTCCTGGAGCTCGGTTACTATGCCCAAGTTTACAAATCCATGTACCCCATCGATTTTGGCTTCCGTTGGGTGAATGAGCATATTCTTGAATGGTCCAAAGAGAGAATTCATCAGTAGGATCAAGAGAACAAAGACTGTAATCTCCCCATCGGTTTCGACCATAGCCATCGACGAGATTATATGTATCTTCTCCTGCTTTGAGTAATGTAGGAGGATCCATTTCGCCTGGAGGATCGTTTGCTAACCGGCTAGTATAATATGCAGATGCATATTGTTCAGAATTTGACCCAGTAAAGCCCATGATTGCATTTCCATCAGAATTTACCATGATTGAAGGGAAGAAGTAATACATTTCTGAATCACTGATTGTACCATAGTCATCAAGCACAATTTCAGAAGCATCAATCTTATACCAACGAGAGGCAGCTCTTCCATTCAGACCTATACAATGTGCAGTCCAGATATAACCATCACGATAGACTGCATTCATAAGTCGGTGACCTACTGTATCAAGTGGAATCGTACTTCCTAAAGCTGGAGCATCAGGTGGTTCATAATGATTAGGAATAGTTACACAACCTAACTCTGTTAAGGTGGGATCTGTTAGAAGATCAGTTAAAAGTCGAACACGGAGCCCTGTTGCAGACATACGGGAAACAAAATATTCTCCTTCACAGGAACCAAATGAATGAACTGGTTGAATTGCTCCTTCATAAGGTAGTTCTCGAAATGCATAGATGTCACCTAGACTAGGTTCAGGTGCGATTAAGGGAGCTTTTTCAAGGACAAAAATACTCATCCCATAACTTCCTCCTATCATATATGCGGCAGTATAGATTCCATCCTCATCCACACCAAGTGTTGGATAGTCTGGCCACTTTCCGGCGTCACTACCTTGTGATACAACAAAATCACATTTGAACCAATCTTGCGTAGGATCATCTGACATTGAAACAGCAAGATAGATTTTTGTAGTAAAATCGCAGACAATAACAAACCAGCGATTACTATATTGGTCATACAGAACTCTTGGATCGCCATTACTACCAGGTAAAAAAGCTCCTAGGAGTATGTTTATCAACTCTTCCCCTGTTGATTTATCATAAACAGCAAAATTTCTGTTAACTGTTTCAACAAAATGATTAGGACCTATAGCACCACAACTATCAGGTGGATATGACCAAGATTCGGCATCACCTCTAATAACTCCTTGGAAATCAAAAAATTTTATTTGTGAGATTTTAGGAATGTCTTCTAGGGAGTCCTTAATATTATTATCCTGTGCAGGTCCATTCTTTGTATCATTGTAAAAAACGCCAGTTCCAGTTTCCCATATCAATCCACCATAATTTGTTTCATTTAGGTCTTGTTTATAATAGCAATCTTCAAAATCAAGAACAATAATGCTAGAACCCTCCTGTTCATTTTTTAAAGAATATGTAAAATCATCCATTGCATACCATCCTGCACCATTAAAGACAGGTATTGCTTCAATAACAATTCTATCTATGTCCTCAAGGTTCATAGCAAACCATGAAGGAGTTTCATCAATGTCATCAAACCAATCAGTAGTTTGAGTGAGTTCTCCATTTAAATATCCAATTACGCGGATATTTTCTGCCCAGGCACCTTCACCTCCACCCTGACCCGCAAACCATGCACCATGTAAATCAACTATTGATGGAAATTTGATTCCCATCTTTGTATCGCCCCATTTATTTACTGCATTGTGTTCTCCTGAGTAAGGATAGTATGTAGCTCCTCCAGATGGGATAATCCAGATGCCATGTTTATCATTAGAATCTATATCTAATTTAGATCGTAGAACTTCATCTCTTTCTATGCACATATCCATATGTTCTATGTAACCTTCGTCATAATCATTAGTCTCAAGCTTTTCACTTGAAATTATTTCATTTATATTAGTAATGGTAACTGGTTGTTGAGATGAAAAATCATTTTTCCCAATAAGTGCATTATCATCATCCAAGTTATATAGATTTGATAAATCTAAAGCTGGTGATAATGATGTTATAAGATACAAAACTACAATTGACAGTATTACAATTTTATTTAATAATTTATATTTCATTTTCTACCCCCTTATTATGAATCATATCATAATATGCTTATTTAAAATTAACACATACTATGAAAAATAGAAAAAAATTATTAATTTGATTCTTCTGGGCCTATTGATAAGAAACTTAAAGGATTATTTTGGTTAATAAAAGTTGTATGAATCCAATTATCATCTCTTTGAACAGTTGACACTCTAACCTCATCTATCATCCCATTGAAATAATCACTGTGATGTTGTTTATAACCCACACTGAAATGGTCGTTATAATCTCCCATGGTATTTTCATAGATACAAGAATCTTTTAGCTCCCCATTACCAAATAATTTTACATTGTCTTTCATATCACTCCAAGTTCCAGCAACATAGTACCATGTGTTTAAAGGACAAGATATATTATCCCGGGTTTCAACTCCAGATCCATGAAAGTCAAAAACAATTTGTTTAAACTCCCAATTTATTCCAAAATACCAAGAAGTTTCTTGTGTTAAAATCATACAGTGGGATGAATGCGGTTCAGGATATTCTTTTAGATTAATCCATGCTTCAACTGTCATTTCATCAAGGCCATCAAAAAAATCTTCGCCCTCAAAAGCCTCGTTATTGTTTCTATCAAAATTAATAGTATAACCAATTTTTCCAATTTGGTGAAAATCTGGAGAACCTAAAATTTTGATACAATCGTTATTATAGATGGTACTATCAATTAATCCACCACTTTCATAATTCATATGATATACAGCTTTATAATCGAGATCCCAAACTCTTTCAGGTAATTGTTGTGCACTACAACTTGGATTGCCATAATAAACATAGAATGTTGTATCCTCGTTTGCTGAAATCTGATTAACATTTACCCATGCAATTAATTCGCCTGTATCACCATTATATCTTTCCAGTTCATGGTACATTTTCTCTGCTACACCGGTATCATACATAAATAAAATATCGTCTCCATCGCTTTGTGCTTTATCTCTTATATCATCATCTATTGAGCTTATTAGAACGGGAAAATTTTCAAGATTTTCATTTACCTTTGTATGGTCTATCTTTATTTTTTTTCTAAACTGCCATCCTTCATCAAATGGATCAAATGGAGGACTAAAACTTGTAATAAAACTAAAGGTTTTTTCAACGGTATCTTCACCATCAGATACGCTTACAGTCCAACTATAGGATTTATCATATTCAAGTCCGCTAATTGGAATAGAGTAAATACCGTTATATCCACTACCTTCACCACTACCAATGTCTGGACTTGTTGTTACAGTATAGCTCAATAGGTCTTTATCAGGGTCACTAATACGAAAGCTAAGCTCAGATAATGAAACAGGTATGTTCCATGCGCCGCTTGAAGGATTTTCTTCTGAAATTATTGGTTCTTGATTTAATGGATAGTTATCAACATCATCTCCTCCAACAAATGCTGCTAAAGCATAACCACCGAAACCAAAAGATGCAGGTTCACCAGGTATTGCAAATGATATACCAATTCCCATAAATCCTAATGCTATTCCAAACTGAGGACCAGATGCAACAAATCCCCAACCTGTTAGAAGATTTGCAGCCATAGATTGAGCATCAATTACTGATGACCATACCGTAGCTAAACGCGGTCTAGGAATCATTATTGGTATAAATAATAGTCCATAACCACCGCCTGCAATACTGCAAATAAAGGAAGATCCTGTATGAGAAAATGGCCCTGGGAGAACTTTTTTTCCAGAATTTTGTTGCCATCGGGGTTTTAGTAAAGAAAAAACATAATCTTTAGGAATTTTTTCTGAAATTAGACCATTTGTATCAAGCATTTCTACAAATTCATTTTTCAATATTTGAGTCTCATCACTATTTGGATCACTTATAATTTTTTCTTTTAACTCATCGAACAATTCAGATATATCTTTTGCAACGTCAGTTGATAGTTCTGCCTTAATTTTTTTTGTACCCGCTCTGTCAAATGTATAAAATGTCAATTTTGATGTGTCTTGCTCACTGTTATAATCACCTGTAATAGAAGGAACTAGACACGTTCCAACGAACAGACCTAATATTCCAATCACTAGCGTTCTATTAATTATATTATTCATTTTTTCCATATTGTTATATTCCTCCCTGATATGTATGGAAATAATACCACTCCAATAAACAAAATAAATATACCAACAACTGTTACTTTTTTATATTTATAATTGCTCATTTTTACCTCCTCTCTAATAAACTATAAAAAATGAAACGAATCTCTTCTATAAAGATATTTTGACAGAATATTCACAAAAAATATTAGTTTTGACGAATATTTAACATTTTGTTGCAATTTACACAAATATTTAAAATTAGATTTTTAACCATATACAAACAAATTTTTTTAATTAAAAATAATTATTTGTAAAATCTAATGAGTTAGATTTATATTCTGTACACTTTTACAAGTTTCACGCCCGACTGACATTCTCTGATTAATTTAAGGGAGGTTTTAATGATGGAAATATTAGAAGATACACCAGGTAAACAGATTCTTTTATTAGGAAATGAAGCTATAACTAGAGGTGCAATAGAAGCAGGAATTGATGTTGCAACAACTTACCCAGGTACGCCTTCTTCAGAAATTGCAGATACTTTTTCATTAATAGCAAGATCTTTTACAAAACAAAAAAAAGAACCAAGTTACTATTTTGAGTATTCAGTAAATGAAAAAGTAGCACTTGAAGTTGCAGCTGCTGCATCAATTACTGGCCTTAGGGCACTTACTTGCATGAAGCATGTTGGTCTAAATGTAGCAAGTGATGCTTTTATGACTTACCTTTATGTTGGTTGTAAAGGAGGTCATGTAATAATTTCAGCAGATGACCCAACCTGTCATTCTTCACAAAATGAACAAGATAACAGATATTTTGCTTTGTTTGGTAACGCACCAATGCTTGAACCATCAACTCCAAATGAAGCAAAAGAAATGACAAGAATAGGATTTGAGTTATCTGAAGAATTAAGATTGCCTGTACTTCTGAGAACAACAACAAGGCTAAATCATGTAAGAGGTCCAATTGAACTTAAATATATACAAAAACCAAGAGTTAAAGGTCATTTTGAAAAAGACCCAATGCTTGTTACCGTTCCAGCTGTTGCAAGAATTCAGCATCCAATTCTTTTAAAAAAGATAGAACAGGCTGAGAAAATATCAGAAAAATCAAAGTTTAATAAAATAATAAATGTTGGTAAACCTAATGAATGGGGAATTGTAACTTCTGGAGTATCTTATAATTATGTTAAAGAAATTGCAGAGGATATGAAACTAAATGTAAAAATTCTAAAACTTGGAATGACACATCCAATTCCAAGAAAGATGTGTGAAGATTTCATAAAATCCTGTAAAAAAATAGTAGTAGTTGAAGAACTCGAACCAATTCTTGAAAATCAGCTCAAGGTAATTGCTCATGATATAAAATCAGATGTTGAGTTTTATGGAAAATCAACAGGACATTTTTCACGATTATATGAATATAATTTAGATATTGTAGCTGAAGCTTTTTCAAAGATATTCAAAATAAATAATCCCATAATAAAACCAAAAGAATCAAAAATTAAACTGCCAAGCCGGCCTCCTACTCTTTGTCCTGGTTGTCCTCACCGAGCCACTTATTATGCAGTGAAAAAAGCTGCACCAAAAACAACAATCTATCCTACTGATATTGGATGTTATACATTAGGTAAGGCTCCACCTTATGAGGTTGCTGATATGCTATTATGTATGGGTTCTAATGCTGGAACTGCATGCGGTTTTGCAGTTGCTACAGATCAAAAGATTATTTCATTTATGGGGGATTCCACCTTTTTCCATTCTGGAATTCCACCAATAATTGATGCCGTTCATCATAATCATGATGTTGTAATTACCGTTCTTGACAATAGAACAACTGCTATGACAGGTCATCAACCGCATCCTGGAAATGATTTCGATGGAATGGGTAGACCTGCAAAAAAAATACTGGTTGAGGATGTTGTTAAAGGATGTGGTGTAAAGCATATTGAGGTAGTTGATCCAAACAAAATAAAGGAGACTACTGAAGCATTTAAACGAGCTCTAGAATTTAAAGGAACATCAGTTGTTGTTAGTAAATCTCCCTGCATTCTTTTAGAAAATAGAGACAAGAGAAAGAGAGGCGAGAAAATCTATGTTTATGAAATCGATCAAGAAAAATGTAAGAAATGTAAGATTTGTATTTCTAGATTTAGTTGCCCCTCATTTTACTATGGTGAAGATGATGCAATTTTCATAGATTCTCAGCAATGTAATGGATGTGGTAATTGTGCTGACATTTGTCCTTTTGAGGCAATTTCTCCAAAGGAGGCTAAAAAATGAAAGGAAAAATAAATATCATTTTGACTGGTGTTGGTGGACAAGGTGTTATTACTGCTGCAAATATTCTCGGAAAAGCCGCCCTTAAAGAGAAAGTAAATGTTTTTGTCTCTGAAGTTCATGGTATGGCTCAACGTGGTGGGTCTGTGAATTGTTCGGTAAGATTGGGTGATGTATCAGGACCATTGGTCTCCTCAGGAACTGCTGATGTAATTCTTAGTACAGAACCAATTGAAGCATTACGCTATATTAATTATTCAAATATGAATACAAAAATTATTACAGACATAAACCCCGTAGTACCTTATACAGTTTCTGTTGGTGAGGAAAAATATCCAGAAATTGAAGAGGTTTTTAAGGAGCTTTCAAAGTATGGTAAATTATTCAAGCTGGATGCGGTAAAATTATCAAAAGATGCAGGGGCATTAATAACTAAAAATATTGTAATGCTTGGTGCTCTTGCTGCAACAAATGTCTTACCTTTCTCATCAGAAAAACTTTTAGAAACAATTCTTGAAAATGTACCTAAAAAATTTGCGGCTATGAATAGAAGGGCTTTTGAAGGTGGTTTAAAAGCTATTAAGAATGATTAATCTATTTAAAATCAAATCAAACTTCATCTATTTGTAAATCGGCGTATTATTATGTTTTGTGTAGAATGCGGCAGGGAAGGTAAAATATTTAGAGACGGAACATGTCTTAGCTGTTATCTTAAAACTCATACTTTTACTAAAGGTTCAGAAACTTTGGATTTAACAATCTGTCCTCATTGTGGCTCATTTAAATTCAAAAATACTTGGTATTCTGATCATACTGGAGAAATTCTTAGAAAAGTAATAAAAAGTAATTTTAAAATTAGTAAAGATTTGGAAAAAGTTGATATTAATACAGTATGCAAGGATACAAAAGAGGGTATGAGCTGTAAGGCTTTTATCTCTGGTTTTATAGATGGTGAGGAAATTAATGAAGAGCATGAAATCTTAGTTCATTTTAGTAGAACTGTATGTGACGTTTGTTCCAAACGTTTTGGAGGTTACCACGAGGCAATTGTACAAATTAGAGCAGATAAAAGAAAATTAAAAAGTGAGGAGCTTAAACAAATTGATAATTCTGTAAGAGGGCTAGTTGAAGATTTACAAGCTAAAGGAAATAGAGCTCTTTTTATAACTGATATTGCACAAGAACATGGAGGTCTTGATTTTTATATTAGTGAAAAACCTACAGGCTTATTAATTGCAAAAAAGATCCAAGAGCAGTTCGGCGGGGAAATAAAACAATCATCAAAAAATATTGGTATGAAAGATGGCAAACAAATATACAGAATGACATATCTTATTAGAATTCCATCTTATGAAAAAGGAATTTTTATTAAATATAATACTTCCTTTTATCAAGTTATATCCTTTCAGATTAATAAAGTAAAATTGATTGATCTATCAAAATGGATTGAGACAACAGTTGAATTAAAAACTATTCAAAAGGCAAGCAAAATTGGAGGGGAAGACCTTATCAAAGAAATGATTTTGATATCTCAAAAAGATGATGAAGTACAAGTGATGGATCAGAAAAATTATGAAATAAAGGTTATTAGAAAACCAAAACCAATAAAATTTGATTCTAAAACTATTAAAGTTGTTAATTTGGAGGATAGGTATTTTCTCTTGCCTATTATATGAAACATGAGAATTGCATTAAAATTTGCTTATGATGGAAGCAGCTTCTATGGGTACGCCCGTCAACCAAATCTTAGAACTATTGAAGGTGAGTTAATTAAGGCATTGATAAAGAATGGATTTATTGAAGATACTAAAGATTCATTTTTTAGATCGGCCAGTAGAACTGATAAATATGTTTCAGCATTCGGAAATGTTGTTGCCTTTAATACGACTTCATCTAAAAAAAATATATTAAGCGATCTTTCAAATGAATTTGAAGATATTGTTGTTTTTGGAGCAAATGATGTAAAATCTGATTTTAATCCTAGACATGCAAAGTTCCGTCATTATTGCTATTACCTTGAAATTGAAGACCTTGATTCTGATAAATTAGTTTCTGCATCATCTATTTTTACAGGTGAACAAAATTTTTCTAATTTTGCTAAAATTGAATCTTTTAAGGAGCCTGTTAGAGTTATTGACAACATAATTTTCTCTAAGGAGGGAAATTATCTATTAATTGATTTTTATGCTCAAACATTTCTTTGGAATCAAATAAGAAGAATTGTTTCTGCACTTGTAAAAATTGGAAATGGAAAGATTGAAAAAGAAATGGTTGTAGAGGCGCTTTGTAATCCAGATAAGTTATTTGATTTTGGTTTGGCACCAGCACAACCTTTAGTTTTGAATGATATTGTTTATGATTTTGATTTTAAATATGATAAAAAATTAGTAATTGAATTTGAAG
>Ga0272442_10008491_pt1 | contig 13001 bp, 10 predicted proteins | sample SSMForm2O_FD_200262 | JGI IMG/M metagenome (GOLD analysis project Ga0272442, IMG submission 200262) | Marine sediment archaeal communities from Little Sippewissett salt marsh, Falmouth, MA, United States - SSM-Form-2O | ecosystem: Environmental > Aquatic > Marine > Wetlands > Sediment ...
AGGGCAAAATACGGGTCAATATTTAAAAATACCAATGTGAGTTCCCTGATAGTCATAATGACTACCAAAAAGAACATACCATAACGAATGTAACGTAACCAATAATCGGCTTTAGGAGGAAGCAGGTGATTGTATCTTTTTCCCAATAATTTTTGACCGATTTTCCCAATAAATTCCTGAACCGTTCCCAGCGGGCATATCCAACCGCAAAATACAGGTCCGAAGAAAAGGGTGAGAATAAGAATCAACCACATCAAAGTAAAGGAAGATTCGTGGATTTTTTTGATATAGGTTCCCTGAGTAAAATAAGTATAAGCTGTTACTACGCCCCCAAAGGGACAAACGGCGTGCAAAGAAGGTGAACCAACGAGAATGGGGGATAAATTTAGTTCAACTCTATAGTGATTAAAGCTTATCAGGGCAATCAGCAAAAGAAAGAAAATCTGCACAAAAATTCGCAGCCAGTACATTTTTGTTCTTTTTCGCGGCATAACTAACACACTCCTTTCTATGTTTATATTTATTCAGAATCCGATTCAAGTTGTTTTATTATACAATAATCATACCATAAATTATCTAACATAATAAACATACTCTCCTATATTATATTTTGAAAAGAGAGAAAATCTTTTAAATTAGTCCAGGAATATAAGAGCCTGTCGATATCAATATAGCTTCATTAAAAAAACCATATTACTATAAAGGTAGATCTTTACGATTATCTTTTGAAAAAATTCTTCAAAAAATGAATTATGTTTTCGAATAAATGGGCAAGCTTTGTAATATAACCCAGAAGATAGTGGAATATCTTGGCTAATAATATACTTTGGGGAGTCGGACAGCTGTAACATTGACAACTGTCGGTTACGGGGATTTAGTTCCAACAACTGATGTAGCCAGATTATTTACTGCAATTTACATTTTAGTCGGTGTAGTTACCGTTTTTGCTTCATCAGGAATCATCGGAACTGAATTGATAAAGACCAGAGAACAAAAGTTAATCAAAAAGAAGGAAAAAAAATAGAAAGTAAATTTCTTTATGAGAACGAATTCTTTTTTAATTCTATTAAACTTATGGGGATGTTTTTACTGAGCATCAACAGTGGTTCCATGTTTCACAAATAACTATTTTCTGGCATATAGGAATAAACATCAATTACTTGAAGCTCTGGAGGGTAACCTATTTAAAATAATTTGACAGTAGAATGACATTTGTACTACACGTTAACTAAAAATTTTAAAGTATCAGTCCCTGCAAGACAGATACCAATCATGATTAATGGATAAAAAGAATTATTTATTGGAACTTTGCTGTTATATCATCTTCAATTCAATGAGTGGCCTTATTGTGAAAGATCCCAAAGATTATCGATGGAGCAGTTCATTTATCAAATGTATGTGTATTATGTGTATGTAAATGATTGAATATCTCGGGATATATCTCTACCATCAGTAAAGCAGTAAAAGAATGGAAAAATAAAAGTAATATGGTAAGAACTAATCTCACAAAAGAATGAGACCTGTACTTCACACTTGAAAAACTTTGACAAAAAAGACTGCCTTATTGTAAAATTAAGCTACCTACAAACAAATCCATAAATATAATATAATTTGTGTATTTATTAATATTATCTGCTGAAATAGATATTTTCTATCATCACTTTGAATTTTTATTAATGAATTAGGCAATAATCAAAGAATAAAATCAGGTGACAGATACTCAAAATTTGAAATCAAAAAATGATTTAATCAAATTAATAAAAATAGAAATTTTAGGAGATTGATTTATAAAAATTCAATGACCTCATTTAACACATAAAATCTCCAAAAATATTCAAATTCCAGATAATGGCTAAATCATTTTACAGATATTTCTACACTTTTCATATTATCAAAAAATTACTTAATTTCAATATTATCCAAATTAGTCTTCTTGAAAGAATCCGAAACTCTCTGTAAATATGCCCTTGAAATAGAGACAGTTCTTAAAAAAAAGAACTTACGGGAGGTGGTGAAATATAAGAAGATAAAATATCTTAAATGTTTTCAATGTTTATGATTTTTTGGAGGTAGGTAATATGAGTAATTTAAAAAATCGATTAACTTTATTGTTTCTGCTTTTATGTTTAACCGTATTTCTTTCAGGAATGATTTTTACTGCAGCTGCACAGGAAGTTGACTTACAGACTGCCAGTTGGGACGAGATAGTTGCTGCTGCCAAGGAGGAAGGGCAGGTAACTTTCTATGCTTGGTATTTCGCGGATTATTTTAAAGATGCAGCTCAGGAATTTGAGGATCAATATGATATTAAAGTCAATTTGATTGTTGGAGACCAGACTGCTAACTTCAATAAAGCCATATCGGAAAAAGATCGTGACGTAGGGACTATTGATGTTATGATTGTTGGGGGACAATGGGTGAAAACCACGATGGATCTGGACCTGTTCTATGGACCTATGAAAAACGTAATACCTGATGCAGACAAATTGGCTCCGGCTATCTGGGAGGTTCAAGAGGGAGTGTTGACTATGGGATACCTTACTCCCTTCCATAGAAACCAGACTGGCATTCTCTATGATCCGGAACGTGTATCCAATCCGCCCCAGACCTGGGCAGAATTAGAGGCATGGATAGATGCCAACCCCAAAAAATTCGGCTTTAACGATCCTTCAAAGGGTGGTTCCGGTCAATCCTTCGTTCATACATTGATCGCGCAGACTACTGGAGGTTTGGAAAAGTACAAGGGTGACACCGATGTCGTTCCGGAAAAAGTGGCGAATTGGGATCTGGCTTGGGAGTGGGTTAACTCCCGCAAGGATAAGCTGACCTTCACCGTATCAAACAATGACTCTATCACCAGGCTCAATGACGGTGAAATCGCTATGACATTCGCTTGGGATGATAATGTCAAGGATATGATGAATAAAGGCAACATCTTCACCAGAGCGCTCATGTATATCCCAAAAATGGGAGCCGCCGGTGGTGGAGATACCATGGGTATACTGAAAAACTCTCCAAACAAGGCCGCTGCAGCACTTTTTATCTATCATATCACCACAAAAGAGCAGCAGCTTAAGAAATTCGAGATGTTGGGTGCCTATCCCGCAAGAATCGATATTGCCATTGAAGGAACGCTGTTGACCGAAGAAGACAGAGCGACAAATGCGCTTACATGGTTTCCGGCACCTTACAAAAGTCATATGATTTCTGAATTTGTCAAGAATGTGTTGATGAAATAAGGCATACGATTGATGGAACCTGCTCAAAAATCAAAATTGCGGGTTGAAGGTGAAGCATCTTCAGCCCGCTAAAAATACTTGTTGGGTGAATACACTGTCACCGATTTTTAAAATTTTTTACAGTTTTATAGTTATTCAATGCAATACCAAAACTATTTAAGGGTTACGATTGAAACCGGGTAAAACTTTCTGAAAAGCGTTTTAAGCTGTAGCTTTTAATTTTATACAAATAGGAGAGGTCTTGTGTCAAACCTGAGAATAAAAAACTTAACGAAAAGATTCGATGAAGTCCTTGCTGTGGATAACTTAAGCTTGGAAGTGGCTGATGGTGAATTTGTCACCCTACTTGGCCCATCAGGCTGTGGGAAAACCACCACGCTGAGAGCTATTGCAGGTTTCTGCTATCCTGACGAGGGTGAAATATTTTTTGGAGACAAGATCATGAACAATATTTCCCCAAACAAGCGGGACACAGCCATGTGCTTCCAATCCTATGCCTTATTTCCCCATATGTCCGTGTGGAATAATATAAGTTTTGGATTGAAAATGCAGAAAATTCCAATACCGGAACAGAAGAAGAGGATTTCAAAAGTGATGGGAATGCTAGGAATTGAGAATTTGGAAAAGCGAAAACCCGGACAACTTTCAGGAGGGCAGCAACAACGGGTTGCACTGGCAAGAGCTATCGTAACAGAGCCCAAGGTTCTTCTTTTTGATGAACCACTTTCAAATCTAGATGCCAAGTTACGGGTACAGGTACGGGTCGAGATACGGGAAATGCAAAAGCGTTTGGGAATAACCACTATCTATGTGACCCATGACCAGGATGAAGCTCTGGCAATATCAGACAGGATTGTTGTCATGGACCGAGGGCATATTGAGCAGTCAGGGGATCCCTACACTATCTACCGGAATCCTGAAACGAGTTTTGTGGCTGGATTTATCGGTCTAGCCAATATCTATGAAGGGGCAATTGTCACCAGAGAGGATAACCGGTGTACAGTTGAAACCCCTTTTGGAAAAGTAGATATAGCCTTTGGAAACCAAAAAATTCCTAAAAAGGATAAAAAAATAAAGTTCATCTGGCGTCCTGAGGATATGAAACTCTATACTAAAGGAGCACCAAATAAAATTAAGGGAAAAATCCTGCAGGCTGTATTTATGGGAAATATTACAGATATTTTTTTAGATGTTCAAGGAAACAAGATGCGTGCTCAAATTGATGAAACCAAAAAACTCATTACAGGAGACGTCATAGAGTTTAGTATCCCGGAAGAAGCCTTCAGTATACTGAGGAGGTAAAAGATGAAAGAAAAGGAGATTTCACCCATACATATTCTGATGCTCTTCCCGGGAGTGGGATTCATCCTGTTGTTTATTGGTTCCTCAATCTTTTTGACTCTCGTGCAAAGTTTCGGTGTCTTTAGCATTACGGGAAATTCGTTGTTCACCCTTGAAAATTGGAAAGTGATATTGCAAACCAGAGAATCTATGGATTCCTTGCTCTTCTCCCTGAAAATGGGAATTTTAAGCTCAGTAGGTACCGTAGTAGTTGCTTTTCCTGTCGCATTGTTCTTTAGAAAGGGTGGAACCGGAAAAGGAATCCTGGGTTCTATTATCAAAGTGCCGCTCTTTATACCTGCCCTGGTGGCAGCTTTTCTCATTCTGAACCTTATTTCGTACCATGGATTAGTGAATACTGCACTCATGCGGTTTCATCTCATTAATGAGCCATTACGCATGCTCAATGACAAATTCGGCTGGGGAGTGGTATTTATTCAGATTTGGAAAAACCTGCCTTTTGTTTTGCTGATTATAATGGCATCCTTAGCATCCATCAGGGATGATACCATTGATGCAGCGAAAAATCTGGGAGCAGGTTACTGGTCGATATTGTTCAGAATGTATATACCCTTAGCCATGCCCGGAATATTGGTTTCTATGATTCTTATGTTTATAAAGGCCTTTGGAGATTTTCCAATAGTTAGTGTAGCAGGACCTATCTATCCCTCTTCCATAGCAGGTCGGATGCACATTATGGCAACCATATATCAGGAATGGGACCAGGCAGCTGTATTGGGAGTGATTATTATCATAACTGCATTCATTGTCATCTGGGCCTATTCACGATTAGCAGAATTTGTAAAAGGTGAGATCTAGTATGACTCAAACAGATAACAAAGTAAAAAGACCCCTACACCTCATCCAGGCACGAAAGATGAGGAATTACTATTTACTCCTGACGATTTTTTTCATGATAGTCATGATTGTATGGGTCGGAGTACCAATTCTTATGACCATAATGTGGTCTTTGGTTGATCCCAAGAATCCCTGGTCTTACCCTAATGTTTTTCCGCCAAGCTTTTCGCTTGCACAATGGAAATTTGTGTTCGATTATACCAACATCGGACGGGCCTTACGTACCAGTTATAGCGTGGCACCATTGGCAGTGCTTCTCTCGTTAGTCTTATCATTACCCACCTCTTATGTTTTGGGTAGAAGGAAAATTCCCGGAAAGAAACTTTTTATGCTGTTGGTACTTCTTCCCATCATCATGCCCGGAATGGTAGTGGCGCTTTTCCTCAGTAGGATCTTTACTACATTTGGATTAAGTCAAACATTTTTCGGTCTTGTACTTGCTCACACGCTCATGAGTATACCCTATATGATTCGAGTGATGACCACAAGTTTCCAGGCAATTCCTCAAGATGTGATTGATGCAGCAGAAAATCTGGGGGCAAATACTTTCGTTAAAATTAGAGATATTTTCTTACCCATGATTCGCCCTGGATTACTGGCTGGTATGATATTTGCATTTACTGTCAGTATTGAAGAGTTTAACCTTACATTTATTATCGGTACGCCTACTTTCGAGACAATACCTACCATTCTTTATTCATTCATGGGGTATAATTTTATACGAACGAATGCATCAGTCGTGGCTCTGCTCATGATGACACCAAATATTATCATGCTCTTTATCGTTGAGCGATTTCTAAAATCTGACTATCTGGCAGCCTCTTTGGGGAAGATGTGATATTTTGAAACCAGGGGAAACTATTATTCCTCGTTTTTTCTAATTCACAACGAATATCAGAAATAACTTAGATAAGATCAAATAATGAGTTTTTATAAGATAAATTCCTTTCTTTAAAGAAATTTAATGAATAATAGATAGAATACAATTCAATAAATAGAGAGGGATATAAATTTATAAGAAAGATTAAATTGTAAATGATGCAAGAAAGGAATATCTTCGCGAAAATATCAATAATTCATATTTAACTTTTTAATTGATTCCTTTATCTGTTTAAATAATTAATATTTTTGTCATTATTTAGGTAGAAGCATTAAGGGATATTTTAATAAAAATCCATATTCTTACATCAAAAAGAAAGGTGAAAGGTTATGAGATAGTATTGCCAGAAAATTTTATAATTTAAGTGCATTTTTTTAAGCGTAAGAAAGAATAATGGTTTTAATAATATGATTTCAAACTTTGCTGGTTCTGACATTTATAAAAAAAATTTAGTTAATAGGCCGGATTGTCTTGGACATGTTGGTTATGATATGAATACAGATTTACCAGGATTTTCTTATCAAAACTCCAAGAGAAAAGTTTGTATCCCGTTTTCACAAACTAAACAAAAACATCCTGTAGACTATCAGGGGAAAGATTTTTATATTGAAGAGTTTACTGATGCTAAAATTAAGAAAAAATGGCAGGAATTCTCACAAGATCCTATAGCTGCAAAATCAATTATTGAACTTGCCAAAAGTTTTGCACTTAGCGAGTTCAGAAAGACAGGAACCGTTTCTTCCATCGGAAAGATTGTACCTTACAATGATGTAAATCTACTTGACATTCGTAGACCTGCATTTTTCGGTCAATCTATTTATCGTGAAAATATTGCAAAGGTAGACCAAAAAACCTACATTGTAGAATTTACCGTACCTAGAGATGCCTTCGAAAAAATTCATTTAAAAAAATTCACACCAATAAAGCTTCGAGGATGGTTTATAAAGGGTGATGGCATTCCGGATAAAAGTGAACACAAAACGCATGTTATAGTTATTATGATTGGAGGAAGAAGTATAGAAACAACAGCGATTCATCACCCGAAAGATCCTCTCTATGTATATGAATCGGAGACTAAAAAATATAAAAAAATTAATTTTCCTAATAAGCGGGGCAGGACAGAAAAGTGGGGATTACGGCAATGGCGAGAAAATCTATATGCATTTAACCAGGTTGGATTTGACATACTGACCGTCGATAAAAGAGGCCACGGAATATCCGGAGGATTGAGTGCTTCAGATACTGGAGAACAAGCTGAGGACTTGTTTAGAATGCTTAATCAGCTTGAATCAGGTAAGGGACTGCGCGTTTTAACCCCAACCGGGGAAATGCTCTCAGGAAATAAAGCTGCCGAAAAACTGCTTCAGGGAAGTAAGGTAAAAAAATTCCCAATAGTAATCGGAGGTTCTTCGCAGGGTTCAATAGTAGCTTCGTTGGCAATGCAAAAGAACTTCAACGGATTTTTTCCCTATAATCATCCCGAAGGGGAATTTACTTTTCCCTATAAATATAACATTAAGGGAGCTTTGATGCTTGCTGATTTTATTGCCGGTATTGGATATGCTGACCCTGTTTACATGGTGCTTGAGGGATGTCTTCGTTCCATGAAAAATATCATGTTTTTTCCGGGTTCGGAAATGTTAGTGTACATAGATAAATGGCCGGCAGTGTTTTTTGGAAAAGGATTGTGGGATAAGTATGTAAGTATTGAAGGTACTTTCGAAGCATACAGCCGAGTATCCGGACTTAAAGAATTAGTATTTGTAAGAGGGCCACATTCAGAAAATGAATTTGGGAAAGAAAATGTTAATTATATGAGAAGAAAAATGGTGGAATTTGCCATTAGGGCAGTAGTAAATCCGGAAAGCAAAATAACGGGACCACCTGATTTAAAGTCCGCTATTTTTAACAGTCCATCTTATTGGGAAACATCTTCAAAACCAAGAAAATAATCTAAGAGTTGAACACTTAGGGATGAATCTATTAGTCAAGTCCGATTGAAGTAATTAAAGCCCGGCAATATTATAAATAAATTTTCTAATTTACTATTCTTGATTTATTGCAAGTTATTTTATATTGCCTAAAACAAGAAAAAATTTAAGATATGCTTATTTGAAAACAATATATTAAGTTTTAGAATATTTATTAACCAAACCAAGAAAGAAATATAATCTAAAATCAATTAGTTTTTTAAATAAGAAGAAACAGTTACAATTCTTTATTTCACAATCCTAGTGACAATATAAGCTAAAAAAAGTTAGCAAGTTTGTTAGAATCTGCTGATTTGCAAAATACCTCAGATTTTTTATTCCTTTCCCTACGCCATCGGGAGATATTATAATAAAAAATAATTCCCAAATGATTCGTCCATGCATAAAAATACTGCTATTTTAAAAAGCCAGAACATAAGTCGGAATTATTTACGTGATTTATCAATCAATCATCCAAGATAATCTTTACTTGTAAATTATTAAACTCTTTAAACCCGATTTCATAATCTGTTTTCTGAAAAAATTTTTATACATAAACGGGCATTTAAGGTTTTTCATGTAAATGTTTTTCATTATGGGTTTTGCTGCTATTCTGTATTGATGGTTGAATCCTGCCAGACCGTCCTCTAAACTTTTTGCCAGAAGCAAGGCGCTTTTCAATGCATAGCTGATGCCTTCTGCAGAACTCGGACTGATGAAACCGGCTGCTTCACCGATCAGGGCAATATTGCCCTCTCCGGTATAAAGATGTTTAATGCGAGTAGGTCTCAGAATAATTGCACTGTTTTTTCTTACACTTTTTCCTGATTTGTAACCATAAGCTTGTAATTTTTGTATTAAAAGTTCAAATTTGCCATTGGTTGATTTGCTTTTCTCCAATGCTGTTCCTACAATGGTATAATTTTCTTTTGGAATGGTCCATGAATAAAAATCAGTGATCTGTTGATCAAAGATTGCTCCATAGAAAGGAAAATCATCTTTTTTTTCAAACCATTCCTGAATTGCTGTATATTTTTTGGGCATTTGAAAACTGTTGAAGGATTCCCTTCGTACATTTGAAGAACCACCATCTGCGCCGACGAGTATCTTCGTTTTTTCCTCGAATTCCCTACCATGGTAAGAGTATTTCACCGAAATATTTCCATTCCAAATCCGGTGAGAACGATATTTGCATTCTGTTCCGATATCGACACTCTCTGGAATGAGCGATAATAACCATATGTCAAACTTTTCCCGGTTGATGTTAATATAATGCCGTTGATAAAAGCGTTCAATTTTGTTTTGTGCATCAATGGTCCTAACTGCAAAGATCTGTGGACTGATAAGTACGGAACTGGGAATACCTAATCCAAGCGTAGCCAACATCTTTTGGGCATCCGGAGCAAGTAAACCGCCACAACACTTTTGGTTAACAGGCAGGTTAGATTTTTTAAAGTCTCTTTTTTCCAGGAGTAGAATTTTATATTTATTTCCTAATAATCTTGCCAATGTAGCTCCGGCTGGTCCGCCACCAACAATAATTAAATCATACATTATTAAATCCTCTGTGTTAAATTATGCAGTTTTCTTAAAATAAGTCTATGTAAATAAATAGACTATACCATGAAATGAAGATTAAAAAAATAATCAACACAACTAAAATTATACCATCAATGTCAATCAATGTTTTTTTAGTACAGCGGGTTGGATGCAGTTTTGATCAAATCATTAAAAGACAGAGATAAAGATAGCAATGTAAGATTCAACCCTTACATCTCCCAAAAATATTTTCCGTGTGGAGGTATATATTTAGTGAGCTTTATTTCACAAAATAATGCTATTTAGGATAAAGCAGTCATTTTCAACAATTCGGTGGCGGGATTTGTCTAAATAATGCGACAATTGCTCCTGATACATTATTAACACTCTCTCTAATAGTGAGACTGGAGAACATGGATGCAATATTTTCTGCATATATACTTCTCCGTTTATTCATTCAAATACAATATGGACTTGACACTTCAGATTTGTACATCTTATTATAATATAAGTAAACAACTATGGGAGCCATATAAAATAAACTTAACAATAGAAAGGTATGGGCCTATTCATATGTCCAAAAGAATAAAAAATGTGTGCATTTATGGTATCGGAGGAGTCGGCGGTTATTTTGGAAGGATTATTTCTCATAAATCCACGAAAGCGAAAAGTGGAATGCAGGTTTTTTTATCGGTCGGGGAAAACATCTGGTAGCAGTACAGCAGCATGGAATCCATTTAATTACCGATACAGAAGAAACTCGTTGTATCCCTCAATATTGCAACAGATAAAGTAAGGTATATACCTTCCCCGAATTTATATTTGCTCTGTGTTAAAAAATATGACTTGGGCGGCGCCATATCTTCAATTGCTAAAAATATGCAAAAGGATACCATCATTCTGCCATTACTTAATGGAGTAGATATCTCTGAACGCATTCGTAATCAATTGAAAAATGGAATCATTTTTCTGGCTTATGTCCATATATCGTCATGCATTGAAAAGCCGGGCACTATCTGACAAAGAGGTCCGACGGAGCGTATTATATTCGGCAAAGACCCAAAATATCCGGATAAAAAATATCAGGGTCTACTGGAATTCTTAACTCAAATGGGAATCAATTATACATGGTCAGATAACCCTTATTCGGCAATTTGGGAGAAATATGTTTTTATAGCTGCTTTCAGTTTGATAACAGCATAAACCGGGAAAACGATTGGTAAAATAATCTCCGAAGAAAAATTGGGAAAGATGGCAGAGGACATTATGTATGAGGCGGTTTTAGTCGGAAAGGCAAAGCGGGTGGACTTTGATGAGGATATTATTAAAAGGAATATTCAGATAGTCCGGAAATTTCACTATGAGACTAAGACATTCTTTCAAAGGGATTTTGAAAAAAAGAACAAGCAGGATGAAAGAGATATCTTTGGAGAAACCTTGATTCGACTGGCGAAAGAATACAAGGTTTCTATAGCCGTAATTGCTGAAATATATGGAACTTTATTGGAAAGATGAAAGGGATATGGAATTTTATAAAGAGGGCAGCTGGTTGATTGAACGATGATGAATATTGATAGAATCATTACATGTAAACTTTTCTGTACTTTGAAGGTAATGATTCAGATGAATCCACATGAAACCATAAAAACAATTGCATTGTCAAATATGAATTTCTCAAAATCTTATAATTTAAAGAAAGTAAAGTTTGGTAAACCTGTATACTCTGAATTCTTTAGCAGAGAAGATTTGAAGATGAAAAAAATTATTTTCCTGTTTTTTTTCATTTTGCTTATCATGGCAATTGTATGGAGTGCCGGTTCATCTTCATGGTGCCGGCAAGATTTGGAAAGTCAAAAAGAAGAGACAAAAGCATGTCTCGCCACAAATATTTGGACGGATTTGAATGAATATGTCAATATTCAAGAAAAAAGTGATGAAAATAACCTTATAGACCATAGAATTATTATCTTAACAGGAATTGTGGATAAGCAAGGAGAGAATGTTTTAAAATCAAAAACCAGGATTATGATTACAGAAATTGAAAATAGCCTTGAAAAACCGCAATATGAAGTTCAGGTTGATTTGAATTCCAAATATATTGACAGTCAAAAATGGGAATTGGAAATCATTGAAAAGGCAGAAGAATACCCTTCAGGAATTAAAATCACGGAAGGGCAAATAGGCTACAAGGAAACGTCTTCCGAAAGCGGATTACTTTCCAGAATAGTCAAAAGAAGCATTGAAGGACGATTCTATTGTATTGAATTGGTGAGTGATGGAGCAGCGGGAACCATTTACACGCAATATATTTATTCCACCCTTAAGAAGGATAATCTTATTACAGTGAGTTGTGTGATACAGTATCCGCAGTGTATGAATTACAGCGAACCGCACAGAACTGAATGTGTAAAAGAATGCGAATCGTTTGATTTAGACCGGATTATAAGCAATATTGTTGAAAATCTGAGCGTGAAGAAAATTGAGTAAAATGTACTATTATGTCCAAAGTTGGAAAATAAATAATTTAAAAAATTGTGATTTAACCTGTCAAGACCTGATTCTAATAGTCAATAGTGTTTGGAAGAATTTAAAAATAATACAGCTTGAAACAAATCAATTATTTTTTAAATATATTCGTAAAAAGGAGATATTAAATAATGATGAATTTTGAAAGGATTATTACCTGTATCGATGCACATTGTGCAGGAGAACCTGTTCGGGTGATAACCAGCGGTTTCCCCCCGATTCAGGGAAAGACTATGTTGGAAAAAAGAGAATATGTGCTAAAACATTATGACCATCTTAGAAAATTGATGATGTTGGAACCTCGCGGACATAGCGGGATGTATGGTTGTATACTCGTTCCTCCGATAACGACAGATGGGGATTTTGGTGTTCTGTTTACCCATAATGAGGGTTTGAGTACCATGTGTGGACATGCAACGATTGGAATCACCAAGGTAGTTATTGAAACCGGGATTATTAATTCAAAAGATGGTGAAAATGTTGTTAGAATCGATTCTCCGGCAGGTAGGGTGACCGCTTATGCACAAGTAGAAAGCGGGAAAGTAAAAAGTGTCAAATTTCAAAACGTTCCTTCCTTTGTCCTTTATGAAGATATTCCCATTGAAATAGAGGGAGAAAAAGAAATCAGGGTGGACATTGCTTTCTGTG
>Ga0272442_10008492_pt1 | contig 13001 bp, 8 predicted proteins | sample SSMForm2O_FD_200262 | JGI IMG/M metagenome (GOLD analysis project Ga0272442, IMG submission 200262) | Marine sediment archaeal communities from Little Sippewissett salt marsh, Falmouth, MA, United States - SSM-Form-2O | ecosystem: Environmental > Aquatic > Marine > Wetlands > Sediment ...
TGCTCTCCCCTTACCTCGCCACCCTCGGGCGATATGTCGATTTCTCCGGGCTCCGCCGCTCCTCCCTCAAGCTGGCCGTGGATTCCATGCATGCAACCGGGGGCGACCTGTTCAAACAACTCCTTACCGATACAGATATCAGGGTCGTTTCCATGAGAACCGACCGCAATCCCCTGTTCGATATGGATCTTCCCGAGCCAGCCCCGCCCCTTCTCGATCCCCTGTCGGATCTGGTTCGGAGGGAAAAATGCGACCTGGGGCTTGCCACGGACGGCGACGCGGACCGCATCGGAGTGGTGGATCACAAGGGACGATTCGTCACACTCCATTACATCATGCCCCTCCTTTACGAATACCTCGCAAAATCGCGGGGATTCAGGGGGGATGCCGTGAGAACCACATCCACGGACAAGCTCCTGGACGATGTGTGCTCCTCTTACGGTGCCCGCAGCTTCGAGGTGCCGGTGGGGTTTACCCATGTGTGCAGGAAGGTGCTCGAAGAGGACATCCTTGTGGGAGGCGAGGAAAGCGGCGGCATCTGTTTCAGGAAACACATTCCCGAGCGCGACGGCATCCTTTCGGGGCTTCTGATTCTTGAAATGATGTCCTCGTCCGGTAAATCGCTTGCTGATCTCGTCAGGGATATTGGCCGCCGTTTTCACCCCGTTTGCTACCGGAGGCTCGATCGCGTGTTCGATCAGAAAAAGCTGAAGCAGAATATGAAGAGCCTTCGCGTTCGCCCACCGGGGAAAATCGCGGGTTCACCTGTGGATCGTGTGGATCACAGGGACGGGATCAAGTTTTTCCTGAAAAACGGCTGCTGGATGCTCATGCGTGTTTCGGACACAGAGCCCAAGGGCAGGATATACACCGGCGGCCCCGCCCTCGAATTGGTAAAGCGCACCCTTCGAGCCGGGGAACGGCTGTTGTTCCGGTAGAATTTACCTCCCATTTTTTTACGCCTGCCGCCTCCTAGTCCCACCTCTGGCGGGATTTGCCTGGTTAAGATTCTTTGCGGCTTTGCGTGAGATAAAAAAATCCTGTTTGATCCTGTTGATCCTGTCTGAAATGATTCTCTCTGTCTCCCTCTGTTCGCTCCATGGTGATGAGCGGGGGGCGGCTTCCGTATAGGTTCCTCGCAAGCTTCGGAACTCCGACGCCACAGGATTGCGTGAGGAAATATTCCCCACAAAAAGCCCCCGGAAGACAGATAATCAAACGAGAGATAAATATAGAGGCTGACCCCATTCCCCTCTGAAAAGAAATCCTGTAAATCCTGTTCATCTGTGGAAAAAAAAGGTTCCCCGTCTCACCCTCTCCCCTATTTTTCCGTGTTTTCCGTTTTCCGTTCCTGCCGTTTCTCCTGACTGAAGACAGGGTGAAAGCCGTGTGGAAAAAATTATTGATTGATTTTCACGGTCAGGAGAAAGGGTTTCCCGTTACGGGAGATGATCGTACGGACGCTTTCGGATTTCTCGAAGACAATGTCACTGCCCGGGACAAAGTCTGAGTATGGCCCTGTCTCGATGCCGTCAACGACAAACCAGCTCTGATGGGTTGTATTGTTTATTGCCATATAGGCAAAGTGCAGGCCGTCGGGACTGAAAACGGCATTGGACACTCCCGGGTACACCTTGCCGGGTTTACCGTCCAGGTAAAGGGCCTTGCCCCTTACCCGATTCTGCCGGGCGTCTCCCGTGAAGGCGAGGTGCCTGCTCGTGGGATCGAACATGAGGGAACCTTCCCGGAGCACTCCGGAGGCCACATTCCTTCCGTTGAGAATCACCATGTTCCCCCCCATTCCCTGATCGGCATAGGCGAAGGAGCGGCTGTCCGGGCTGAAGATCAGATCCTTGACGCTCCAGCACTTCCTTGGCTGCTCCTGACCGTCCACAACGACATATCGGCCTCGGAATCCCTTATCGACGATGTAGGCGAACCTCTTCCCGTCGGGGCTGAAACGAATGTACCCGGCGCCGCTGTCCAGGTTCTCACTTAGTCTCAATATTCGATCATAGTCTTTCCCGGGCATTCCGTTCACAACGGCCTGCATTCTGATGCTGCCCTTGATATTGGATGCACATACCCATGCGATCTGTTTCGAGTCGGGACTGAAGCACAGGGATCCTTCCAAGATTCCGGGAGTTATTTTATCCTTTATGCTCCGGAACTTCATATTCACACCCTCGACAGCGGGCTGGGTTGGTTTGCCGTCAAGTACTACGAACTGTGTTCCCATTTCCGCGGGAGTAGCGATATAAGCAATGTGCTTACTGTCCGGGCTGAATACGGGCGAGCTGACGCTGAACCAGGGTTTTCCCTCGACACCGTCAAGGACCAGCTTCTGCCCTTCATCAGTACAAGCCACCCAGGCGATTCGCTTCGAGTCGGGACTGAATCGAAGTGTCTCGTCGATAATTTGACTGCAGAACGGCGGGCATTCCCTACCATCGACAACAAGGCATGATTTCGGGGGTGAAGAACTGATTCTGGCAGAATAGGCAAGTCGCTTTCCATCCGGGCTGAATACCAGTCGACCGATCAGTTCATATGGTTTTCCCTCTTTCCCGTCAAGAACGGCGACAAAGTGAGACGTTCCGGGGGGCACGGCAACGTATGCCAGATGAGATCCGTTGGAGCTGCATGTCAGTTCTTTTGATGCGACTTTCTCGTTCCATGCCGTTCTCCCCAGTTGCATCAGTTTGAAGTAGTTTTTATGAGGGACGCCGTTAATGGAGACCCGGATCCATTCCGTGAAGGACTTCGTGGATTTGACGACGTTGTACACGCCGCTGCAGCGGGGGAGTGCGGCTGTCAAGGCAACCCGTCCGCCCTCGGGTGAATTGACACACGGAAGCGGCTCTTCAAGGGTTTCCAGGCGAGGCCGGGGGGGATCACTGGCGGGGGGCGGCCCGGTTTGAGAAAGAGCCCCGCTTCCTCCGGAAACAATTGTGACGGCAATCAGGAGTGCGAGCACCGGCAATCCTGTCAAAGTGAGGCATTTCATTCTTTTTCTCCTTTCGCGATTTTCCGATTCCGATGAGAGCGTCCCCGGAATCACCCTGTACTCAGGAATTCTGAAAGGACTACTACATTCATAAATGAGGATTTCAAGGATTTTTTTAGAATTGAGAAGAGAGGAGATCTGGATGTGAAAAATGGAAAAAAGATGTTCGTAAGACGAGGGAAGAAAAATACCCTCATCTTACCAGAATATTGATATATCCTCACTTTCCCGTAGGGTGGGGGGCGAAAATCCTCACACACTTGTCCCCATCTTACGAAACAAATGGCATTCTTCTCCCGGTTCTTCGCGGCTCTGTTGGAGGTTTGAATTCTCCCTTTTTTTCCGTGTTTTCCGCCTGCCGCGCCGGAGTCCCGCCCCTGGCGGGATGAAGGCGGGTGGTTTCGTGAGAGGTTGATTCCTGAAGGGCTGATCTTTTGTTGAATCAGTTCTCGACAAATCCCCCCAGGATCTTTTCCACATCGCCCTGGAAGCGAACCACGTCTGTTTCCTCGACGTCCCGGTTTCCATACATGACGTCCTGAAAAATGTGCGTGATTTTTTCCACGGTCTCCCATAAATCTCCGGAGGGCGCCTCAAGCATCCTCGAGTATTCGAAGGGCGTTCTGGAACTCTCCCTGGGATACCCGGCATCCCTCATTTCCATACAGAAACGGTTGTACTCGAGGATCAAACGATCCTTCGGACCCATCCCCTTCTTCCCCTTCGGGTGAAGGATCTTTTCCTTTACGAACTTCTGAACCCTTGTCATCACGCCTTTCATCCGGATCACGGTTGGGGGCTTCCTTCCCTTGAGTTTTTTCCGGAGCCAGTAAAGGAGGGCGAGGCCGATCATGAAAAGGACGGTCAGGATCACGGTATTGAGAACAAGTCGGGACAGTTCCTTCGGCGGCAACTGGAGCCTCGAGGCCGGGATATCGAGGTGAATGCCCTGGAAACGATATTGCCGGAAGATCGGCGGCAGGGTCCAGAAAAGAAAAATCCCGAGAAGCACCGGGGGAAGAACGTACTTGAACGCGATACGCCGGAACTCGATTGGCGGCATTCCCCGCGACTCCCCGTAGTCGCTCGCTTTGAAGTAAAAATAATCGAGCGACATGCATGAGGCGATCAGGAGAAAACCGCCCAGGATCCAGATGGGGGAAACCCCGGGCTGTTTCAATATCACCATACTCATGAGAAAAAGGTTGGATGCATAAAGCCGGGTGAAACTCTGCCTGTTTACGAGCGTGAGGGCCAGGAAGAGGTTCAGGGAAAGCAGGCAGAAGCTGAGGAAAAACCGCATGAAGAGAACAATGGGGATGCAGAACACAAGGACATGAATGAGGAGGAAGGCGAATCTCTCCCCGTAATGAAACTGCCTGAAAAAATCCGCCAGCACATCCTGGAGCACCATACCGATCAAAACGGCGCCCCCGAACAGGGTCAAAAGCAGGGGGACATAGATCAGAAACGAGAGTCCGGGTATCATTCTCCGGATCACGGGATCAAAGTGAAGGGCGCCGACCCCGATCCAGACGCACTGGGAAAAGGCAAACGCATAAAGGGCGGTTTTATAAGCTGCGCCCCCTTTGAAGAAATCCGGATCATGTCTTTGGATCAGTTTCATTTCAAAGGCGCCTGGAGTTTTTCAGCGACGTCGTCGCCCTTTGCAGCCATGAACAGGCTGCATCCCTCCCGCCGGAGGATCTCCTGGAGCTGCCGGATCGGGAGGGCCTTTTTCCAACGGAAATCCTGCTCCCTCCACATCTTGATGAACGACCGGTCGTCGATCAGGACCACGGTGGTGAGGATATTGCGATCTCTCATCCGCCTTACGAGCGGCGAGAGTTTTTCGGGGTGAATACTCGTGGCTGAGGCGATCAGAACCGCGGTGGATCCCCGTTTCAATTCCGGAATGTGAAGGGCCAGGTCGTGCTCGAACGCGCTTTCCCCTTTGGGACGAAGATAGGTCAGGCGATCCAGGATGGTTATGAGATGCTGGTATCCCCCCCCGAGGGGGACGTGTTCCTTATTTCCTCCCAGGGCGAAGAACTGGACCATGTGGGATTTATCAACGGCCGCCCGGGCCACGGCAGCCGCCGCCTTGACAATGTACTCGACACTGGTGATGTCCCCCACACCACTGAGGGAAAGTCGCCTCATATCCAGGAACAGGGTCACCTCGGTAGTGATATCCTCGCGGAATTCCTTTACGAGCAGCTTCTGGTTCCGCACGGAGGAGGGCCAGTGAATGTGTCGGGGATTGTCCCCGTAGTCGAATTCCCGAAGGCCCGTGAATTCCTCGCTGTGACCGGGTCGGAGAAGGGTTTCCATTCCCACCTGTGAGAGGGTGCCGTCCTCGAGCAATTCGAAGTATTCGAGATCCGGGGCGGTCGGGTATAACAAAAGATCGGTGATCACAGGCAGCTCGATCCTTCGACGATGAATTCCCAGAGGATCGCTGCACGTCATCTTGAGGGGGCCGAGAACATACACACCCCTGTGACGGGTGCATTCGGTGCGATACTCGACTTCCACGGTGGAGCGGCTGTCGATCGGCTCGGGCAGGAGGGAATGAATCCAGTAGGAATCGCCCGCGGGAAAGGTGTCGGTCAGCTCGAGCATGTAGAGGGGTATGGGAGTGCCCGGTTCGATCCGGATCCGGACGCGGATTTGCTCTTCTTCGAAAACGCGGGGGTAATGAAGTCTCTCGGCCTTGATATCCCGGAAGAAGTTATGTGCCGCGTGCCATGTGAAAACGAGGAGGAAAAGCAGGGTAAACCCGAAACAGATCATGAGGCGGCTTCCCACCATGTACCCGGCATACAGGTTGAAAAAGGAGAAGAACACAAGGATGGTTCTCTTGGTTAAGAGTCGATATTCCGGGTTCATGGGGGATTACTCCCGAATGCTACTGAATCCTGGTAACGGGAACACTGGTTTTATCGATGATATCCTGTATGATCTGATCAGGGGTGACGCCTCCGAGCCTTGCCTGTGGTTGAAGGATGAGGCGATGCCGGAGCACGGGACCGGCCAGGGACTTGATCACGTCGGGAAGAACAAAGTCGCCTCCGCTCAAGTATGCCATGGCCTGTCCCATCCGGAAAAGGGCCAGGGAGGCCCGGGGGCTGCCTCCCAGCAGGAGCTGGGGATGGGATCGCGTCTGTTCCACGATCTTCACGATGTAATCCCGGAGGGCTTCATCAACGTAAACCTCCCGCACCTTTTCCTGCATTTCAAGAATCTGTGAGATCTCGAGAACCGGTTCGATATCCTCGATGGGATGCCTTTTCCGCTGGGCATTGACGATATCCATCTCGGTGAAATGTTTGGGATACCCGATGCTGATCTGGATGAGGAAGCGATCCAGCTGTGCCTCCGGGAGGTGGTACACCCCCTGTTGCTCGATGGGATTTTGCGTTGCGATCACGAAAAAAGGTTGCGGGAGTTTATGCGTTATTCCGTCTGATGAAACCTGGCGTTCCTCCATGCATTCCAGGAGTGCGGACTGAGTTCTGGGTGTGGCCCGGTTTAACTCGTCTGCCAGGAGCACGTTTGTAAAAACCGGTCCCTCGCGAAATTCGAAACCCTTTGTTTTCTGGTTATAGATGGAAACGCCCGTGACATCCGTGGGAAGCAGATCGGGTGTGAACTGGATGCGTTTGAAATCCCCGGTAACGGAGAGGGCCAGGCTCCTTGCCAGGTAGGTTTTTCCAACGCCGGGGACGTCCTCGATCAGGACGTGTCCCCCTGCCAGGAGTGTGGCGGTCACCTGCCGGATGGCTTCCGTTTTTCCGAAGATAACCTGTTCCATGTTACGGATCAAACCTTCGATCTCGGATGGACTGCTCATATTTCCCTCTTTTTCGGAATGTAAATATAATAGGGAATGCCCCCTGAGGGGGATTCCATAAACGCCCGTTTTACGGGTTGATTCCTGTAATAGAGTTCATAATTTTCCCGCATGGACTCGATCGCCTCCCCGGTGTATTGCCAGAAATGGGAAGTGCCGTAAATATCCTGCCCGGTGACCAGGAGGGAGAACCGCCCGGTTCGGATATCCTCGAGGAACGCCCCCTGGTCCCATTTCCCCTCCTTCTGTAACTGGGCCATGATAAAGGGCTGGAAAAGAACCTCTTTCCCTGCAAGGAGCTGGAATATGGGTTGTTCACACAGGATGGGATCGGGAAATCGCCCGACGATATCAAGCATCATTCTCCCCTTTTCGAGGGAGGTCCTGTCAGGATTGGGACGGCTGAAAAGACTGCCGCTCGTTCGAACCAGCTGAACGGCCTGGAGATTCAACAGCACTGCAATAACAACGATGGCCGGGATCTGTTTTTTTACCCTTTCCCCTTCGAGGGAATCTCCAAGCATGGAAACCCGGATTCCAAGGTAGATGTAAAGGGCAATATGTGCCTCGATGAGGTAATTGGACGCGGCTCCCACCTTTCCGATGGCCAGGAAGGAAAGCCCCCCGAAAAGTGCGTAGATCGTGAAAAGATCGGGAGTCATCGAGCGTTTTTCGGTTCCCCGCCATTTCAGAAAATGCCGGATCGCGAAAAAAATAATCGTAACAAGGGAAAAGGGATAAAACAGGAAAATATGCCTCAGCCATGCTTTCACCTGCCACCAGTCGAACACGTTGGCGTTGTAAACCACGGTATGCATGAAGTACCGCCCCCCGGTGACAAGGTTGAGGAGCAGGAAAATGCCGAAAGCGCATCCCAGGAACCACGCGGTGAAGCGAATGCCCGTTTTCCTCTCCCGTAAAATGAGCCAGAGGCACCCGGATGCGGGGGCGAACAGCTGGATCTGCTTGGTGTAAATCGAGACCAGGAAAAAAACGAGCGCTGCGGTCCTGCGTGGTCTACCCTGCCCCGATGCCAGGATGGCCAGTCCCAGGATGCCGAAAAAAATCGCCGGGAGATCCACCCTGGCATACCCGATCCATTCATAAAGGGCGTATGTGTTGATCAATAGAAGGGGCGCCAGGATCGCCGGGAGGATTCGCCCGGTCCTTCGGTGAATGATGAAAAACATGGCCGCGGCAATTCCCAGTCCCGAGAGAAAACAGATGAGCCGACCCCAGAAAAGCGAGGGTCCGAACAGGAGAAAAAAGGGCGCCTGCATGAGGGGATAAAGCGGTGGGTAGTTTCCCACCAGGTATGGGTAATCATTCAGCGTGGGATAGATGCCCTGTCCGCGGCTTATCATGTGGGCCTCCACCGCGAGAAAACCCTCGGCATAATCCAGCTGGAAGGGATAGGCCATGGATCGGAACGCGCGATCCAAGGGCTGGAACGCCAGCACGGCCAGAACCACGCACGCGGGGATCAGGAACCAGAGTTTCAGTTCTTTTTTCAAGGGGGAAGTTGGCACTTTTCACTTCCGGTTGGATTGCAGATTCCGGATGCAGGTTTGGACTGCCTTGTAAACCCGATCGGCTTTCAGATCCTCCATGCAGCTGGGATGGCGGTCGCAGGTTTTCAGGTAGCAGGGGCTGCATGGGAAATCGGACACGATCTTTTCTCCCCTTCCGTAAAGATCCACTTCCTGGTGACAGGTGGATCCGAAAAACACAACCGCCTGCTTTTCAAGGGCGATGGCGATATGGGCGGCCAGGCTGTCCGAGCTGACAATCACATCGCAAAGGGACACGATGCCGCAGAATTCCTCGAGGGTATTATGGCATCCCGTATCGATGAGGGAAGCATCGCACGCTTCGAGGAGGGAGCGGTTGAAGTTTTCCTCCCGCCTGCCCCCGAGAAGGAGGATTTGGCAGTTGCCGCCGGAATCGAGTTTTCGGGCCAGATCGCAGAAACCCCGGCTGGTCCATCGTTTGGTTTCGAACACCCCCCCGCACCCGGTATTGAGTCCGATCGTAAATCGATCGTGGGAAATGCCGAGGCGTTCCCGGGTTTCGCGTGCGAACTTGACGGATCTTTCCGAGAGGGCCAGGATGTATTCTTCTCCGGAATAAGGGATTTCCGCCATTTCGTAGATGATCTGCTGGTAGGTTTTCGTGTTGTGTTGAAACTTGAGAGGGTCGTGCAATCCAAGCTGGAGTGCGTAGAGGGCGGCATCGTTGGCAATGGAAAGGGTTCCTGATTCGGAAGCTGCGAATCCGCGTTTTGTGGAAGCTCGAACCGCGTCCATAAGGGCGAGGGCGCGATCCTCCTTTTCGAAATTGAGGGCGAGGTCAAAGCTGAGTCGGGTAACCGTTAAAACGCCCGATGCGTCGAAATCGTAAAGCACGTCGATCATGGGGTTGTTTTCCAGGAGGGGACGAGTGGAAGGATCCGTGATCCATGTGATGTGGCTTTCGGGATATTGTTTTTTCAATCCGGGTAAAATGGCGGTGGTGCGAAGCACGTCCCCCAGGGCGGCCAGCTTGATCACCAGGATTCTTGTTCCCATGGGTTCGAACTTTTCGCAATCCAGGCAGAATTCGGAGAGGCCGCACGGTTTATATCCCGAATAATGGCGGCAGTCGAACCGGATGTTTTCCTTTTTCAGTTTTTCCAGTATTTTTTCCATATAAGCTGCTTCCCGTAATTTGATGTCTCACATGAGCGGGAGAATCCGCTGGAGTTTCACATAGATGCGGAGTAGTTCCGAAACGCTCCATGCCTGGGCGAAACAGCCTCCCGGGCGGTGGGGCGGTTCGGCGTCGAAAACCTCCGATACACTCCCCAGGCCATCCTGTTCCAATCGCTCGAGGAGGGGTTTTATATTCTCCATCGCCTTTTTCGCAAGCTCGGGATTTTCCCCACTATACCTTATCAGGGCATCGATGTACGGACCAATGAGCCACGGCCAGACCGTTCCCTGGTGATAGGCATGATCCCGTGCAACGATATTGCCCCGGCAGCTGGTTTTATAATCGGGATGACCCGGCGCCAGGGTGCGGAGTCCGTATGGGGTGAGCAGGAATCGATCGATGCACTTAAGAACGGCCCCGGCCTTATCCTCGGGAAGGACCGGGAAGGAGAGCGAGATTGCGAAGATCTGGTTGGGCCGGATCGAGGGATCGGGCCTGCCGTCCTCCCCTGTTCGATCATAGAGTCCCTGCCCGGTTTCGTTCCAGAAGGTCTTTTCGAAGGATTGTTTGACCCTTTCAGCATGCATTTCATAAGCTGTAAAGGCCTCTTCGTCATCCAGAAGGTCGGCAAGGAAGGCGGCGATCCGGAGGGCGTTATACCACAGGGCGTTGATCTCCACGCATTTTCCAAAGCGGGGTGTGACGGGTTGACCCTCGACATGGGCGTCCATCCAGGTCAGGGCCACTCCCGGCTCCCCTGCCGCGATCAGTCCATCCTCATCCTGTTTGATTCCGTATCTGGTTCCCCGGATGTACTGATTGATAATGTCCTTGACGGAATCGTAAAGGGGCATCCGGATCGAGTCGATGTCATGGGAGGCGTTATAATACTGATACACCGCCTGGATGAACCAGAGGCTCGTATCCGCGGAATGGTACAGGGGCGTCCCGTCCTTTTCGGAAAAGGTGACCGGAATCAGGCCGTCTTTGTAGTGTTTCAGAAGGGAGAGGAGCAGGTTCCTGGCTTCCTCGAAGCGTCCGGGTTCGAGCAGGAGGCCCTGGATGGAGATCAGGCTGTCCCGCACCCATTTGTAAAACCAGGGATAACCCGCAATCACGGACACGGCGTCCTTTTCCTTCACAACAAAAGTGTCGGAGGCGTTCACAAGGAGGGGGAGGACGCTGTCTTTCTTTTTCCAACCGGCGGGATAGGGATTGACCCGTTTCAGGAGGTTTTCGATGCGGCGGGTTTCCTCGCGTTCTGAAAGGATCGATTCCCCGGGGTCATTCTCATTGATAGTTGCGATGATATGGCCCGGTTTTTCCGGGGCGATCTTGAAGAGGAACTCCCCCGCACGCAATAGCGCGTCCATCGACTCGTATCCCCGGTCCTTTTCCCTCGGATACTCGAACGACCGCCATTCCGAGTTATCGATCCGGACTTTGGGGGCGTTATGGATGAAACAAAGCTCGGGCAGATCCTCCCCTAACCGATACCGGACAATGTTTTCTTCCATGGGCTCGACTGGTTTTACGGATTCCGCGGCCGCCTCCCGCACTTCATGGATGTTCCTGGATGTGATAAAGGGGGAAACGCGGATATGGCATTCCCCCTCCCCCTCGAGAACTCGATATCGCACGATAACCGCATTTTTCCCCCGGGGCATGAAGATCCGTTTTTCCAGCTCGCATTCCCCCGCGAAATAGGTGAACACGGGAAAGGGATCGAGCCGGAAATTCACCAGGAAGGATTCCCCCCCGGGAGATTCCGACGGAGTGGAAAGGAGATATTCGCGATCTTCTTTGACCAGGGTTTCCTCGAAACCGGCCAGGAGGAGGCGCCTTTCCCACGGGGCCTTCACCGGGAGGATAAGGAGTCCGTGGTATTTCCTGGTGTTTCGTGCTTTGACGGTTGAGCTTGCGAATCCACCCGAGCCGTCGGCGATCAGCCATTCCAGGGATTCCGCAATCGCGGGATCCTGGCAGATTTCAACATCAAGGTCAATCAGAGGTTCCATGGATCCGCCTCATCGATAATGTATAATACCTATGATTCCATGGATAAAACCCCGCAAATGCAAGGGATTTTTTCAAACGGGTTTTTATTCCTCCGCCGCAATGCTCCAGCCGCAGGGGATATCCGCGATGATGTCCGGATTGTGGAGTCGCCGGGTGGTAACATGAAAGGAGTCCTTTTTCAGCCTCCGGTCGAAAATCCGCTCCGGGTGATCGCGGTCCCTTATGATCAAACTGATATGGTAACGGCTCCGGAGCAAAAGGAGCGGATCGAGGGAAACCAGGATCCGGCCCTTCCCCTTTATCACGTCCGGGGTAAATCCCAATTGTTCCGACAGGAATTCGGCGATTCTGACGTTATCCTCCCGTGTGACAAGAATCCTGACGGAGGGTCTTTCCACGGGACGGTCCCCGGTATCATAGGAGATCTCGATACACATGGATTCATTGGTTTGAAAGGAGTCGTTTTCCTTTTTGTCGCGATCCAGGAGACGTATTCCTGTGATGATGGGATGGACGATGGCTGCCGTTTTTTCGAGATCGTCATGTTTGCCGTGAAAGCTGGAGCGATACTGTCGTGTGATCTCCCTGGCCGGTCCGAAGCCTCGAACCAGGCCGTCCTCGATCCATACAATATCGTCGCAAAGGTAGTTCACCACGTCGATTTCGTGTGAAACCAGGAGGATGGTTTTTCCCTTTCTCTTGAATTCATTGATTGCTGCGATGCATTTGGACTGGAATTCGAGGTCGCCCACACTGATCACTTCATCGATGAGGAAAATATCGGGATCGAGGTTTACGGCGATGGAAAACCCGAGCCGCGCCTGCATGCCGGAGGAGTAATGCTTGATGGGTGTATCGATGAATTGTTCCAGGCCGGAAAACTCGATGATGGAGGGGAGGAGTTTCATGACCTGCCTTCGGGAGAAACCCAGGATGGCGCTGTTCAGGAAGATATTTTCCATGCCGGTGAGTTCCTCGTGGAAACCGGCCCCGAGTTCGAGCATGGCGGCCACGAGCCCGGTGGTTTTCACCTGTCCGCTGGTGGGTTTCAAGATCCCCTCGATGATCTTTAAAAGGGTGCTTTTGCCGGAACCGTTCCTCCCGATGATGCCGAGCATTTTCCCCTTTTCCACGTTGAAGCTGATGCCCTTGAGGGCCCAGAAATCGCGGGTTTTGGATGAGGAGGGCAGGAAGGAGCGGGTGCCGCCCGGGGCCTCGAGCGGCAGGTCGAACTTTTTCTTTACATCCGTGATTTCAATGGATTGCATTTTTTCGGTTCGATTTCGCCTCTTATGACTTTTCATCCGATACATAATCCGGGAAGGCTTTTTTAATCAAGGGTTTTAAAAAAAGTGTTGCGTTTTAAATCAGTGAATTCTAGGAATATTGAGGTCTTTAATAAATGTAATTTTGCCTTTGAAAAAGATC
>Ga0272442_10008493_pt1 | contig 13000 bp, 3 predicted proteins | sample SSMForm2O_FD_200262 | JGI IMG/M metagenome (GOLD analysis project Ga0272442, IMG submission 200262) | Marine sediment archaeal communities from Little Sippewissett salt marsh, Falmouth, MA, United States - SSM-Form-2O | ecosystem: Environmental > Aquatic > Marine > Wetlands > Sediment ...
GGAGTGACGCGGGGCAACGGGTGGGCAGCAGCGGGCAGCGAACAACATGTGAGCGCAAAGCCGTCGGGATGACGTCATCCCGGCGGCGTTTTGTTTAGTTTTGTCATTCTCACTTCATCGCAAGGGGGTGGATGAAGTGGGCAACGGGAGGACACAGCCTTGCGGGCAGCGGGTATAACTGATGGCGTGGAGTATGAGCCCTCGGGGGCAAGTGTCCCCGGGGGCTTTCCCTATACCCAAATAACCTCAGCGCAGCGAAAGGGGTGCATCGATGAGTAGGTGGGCAGCAGTGGTAGTTCTGGCGGTAGCGTGGGCGTCCATGGGGGCGGCGGCCCCCGGCGACCTGGTGTGGTCGTCCTTCCTGGCCGGAGCCGTGCGCTCTTCGCCGGCGATCTCCGACGGCAAAGTCTACGTGGGGACCGCGTTGGGCGTCCGCTGCCTCGATGCGGCCACTGGCTCGGACGTCTGGTGGCACCTGACGACCGGCGGCATGTTCTCCTCGCCTGCGGCGGCGTATGACTGCGCCTTTGTGGGTAGCGACGACGGCAACGTCTACTGCGTGTGCATGGGCACGGAGGTTTGGTCGTGGTCGACCATATTTGGCGGTGTGTTGTCGTCGCCCTCGGTATCTAGCTCCTACGACTACGTCTACGTGGGGAGCGAGTTGGGCGTCCACTGCCTGGACGCGGGGCTGGGCACGGAGGTGTGGGCGCGGTACACGGGCGGAGCCGTGGAGTCTTCGCCTGCGGTCTCCGGCGACTACATCTACGTGGGAAGCGATGACAACAATGTCTACTGCCTGGACGCGGGCGATGGCGACGTCGTCTGGTCGTATGACACGTACTCCGCAGTGAAGTCTTCGCCTGCCGTCTCCGGCGACTATATCTACGTAGGCAACTACGGCGGGGACGTCTACTGCCTGGACGCGGCCTATGGCTACGTCGAGTGGTCGTATGGCACGGGCGACGAGATCTTCTCCTCGCCTGCGGTCCGTGGGGACTACGTCTATGTGGGTAGCAGGAACGGCGGCGTCTACTGCCTGGACGCGGCCAGTGGCGCGCTCGTGTGGTCGTACTGGACGGGCGACGCCGTGGAGTCTTCGCCTGCGGTCTCGGGCGACTACGTCTATGTGGGCAGCAACGACGACAGGGTATACTGCATCAATGCGGCCAGTGGCGCGCTCGAGTGGTCGTATACCACGAACGGGGACGTGCGCTCTTCGCCTGCGGTCTCCGGCGGCTACGTCTACGTAGGCAGCAACGATGGCAACTTGTACTGCCTCGAGGCCGGCTCCGGCGATCCCGGCGAGTGGCCCATGTTCAGGCACGACATGCAGCGCACCGGTGCGTCTCCGCCGTGGTTCGAGTATCTGGTGTGGTCGTTTCATACGGGGTCCGATGTGTTGTCCTCCCCGGCGGTCTCCGGCGGCTGTGCCTACGTGGGCAGCTACGACGACAAGGTCTACTGCCTGGACGCGGCCACGGGCATGGAGCTCTGGTCGTATCCCACGGGCGGAAACGTGGAGTCTTCGCCCGCGGTCTCCGGCGGCTGCGTCTACGTGGGCAGCTACGACGACAAGGTCTACTGCCTGGACGCGGCCACGGGCGCGCTTGTTTGGTCGTATACGACGGGCGGAGACGTGCGCTCTTCGCTGGCGGTCTGCGGCGGCTACGTCTACGTGGGCAGCTACGACGACAACGTGTACTGCTTGGACGCGACCAATAATGGCGCGCTTGTGTGGCAGTACTTGACAGGCGGCGACGTGTACTCGTCCGCTTCTGTCTCCGGCGGCTACGTGTATGTGGGGAGCAAGGACGGCGGGATCTACTGCCTGGATGCGGCCACTGGCGCGCTCGTATGGTCGTACGTGACGGGGGAGCGTGTATATTCGACCCCCGCCGTTTTCGACGGCCGCGTTTATGCGGGCAGTTGCGACGACAGTTTCTACTGCCTGGATGCGGCCACTGGAGCGCTTGTGTGGTCGTACGCCACGGGCGACGAGATCTTCTCCTCGCCTGCGGTCCGTGGGGGCCACGTCTACGTGGCGAGCAAGGACGGCAGCGTCTACTGCCTGGATGCGGCCACGGGCGCGCTTGTGTGGTCGTATGCCACTGGCGGCGCCGTGTGGTCCTCGCCCACGGTCTCGGGCGACTACGTCTATGTGGGCAGCTACGACGACAACGTGTACTGCCTCGATGCGGCCACGGGTGCGTTGGTCTCGTCGTATGAGATTGCAGTGGGCGATGTATTCTCTTCCCCGGCCGTCTCCGGCGGCCGCGTCTACGTGGGCAGCGACGATGGCACGCTGTACTGCCTCAAGGCCGGCGCCGGCGATCCCGGCGAGTGGCCGATGTATAGGCACAATCTTCGGAACACGGGCGGGCCCATCGCCGCGATGCAGGCTCAGCTCGCTGCCGGCTGGAACCTCGTGGGGTACGGCGACCATGATGCCGGCCCGGTACACTTGGACTATGTCACTCTGACGTACGGAGCGGAGGAGCTTGACTGGTACGGCGCCACCGGTGCAGGTTGGATCCAGGACCCGGCGTTCTACTACGTTCCCGGCGCGGGATATAAGGGGCTGGGGCTGCCCTGTCCTCCGCGCGACAGCGACACCGTGGAGCCCGCTCGCGGCTACTGGCTGCTGACGTACCAGCCGGGCCTCACGCTCCTGGTCCCGGCGTGGTAGAGCCGGAACGGGTCTCTGACGACATCCAGACTCGCACACCGCCAGATTCTTGACAGGCGGGTGTCACTGCCGAGAGTAGGGGGGCGATGCTGGGGGCGCTAGGGGTATTTGAAGATGACAACGAAAGTTCTGGTTTCTGCATAGCTTGGGCTACCAGAGCAGGAGAAAGAGGCGCGAGGCCAAGAGCCTTGCGCCTCTTTACTTACGGCGCGATCCTGCACCTGCCAGGGGCGAAACACAGATGGGACTCTTGAAGTGCCACACGTGCGTCCATGGCGATCAGCCCCAGAGACGACTCGGCCACGGTCAATTGACCGTGGAGCTCTAACATTTGCACTGGTACAGTAACTGGGGGCTGGTCACAGCGGTCAGTGATGTGCGTCGCTCGGACCATGGAGAAGAACATGGGGAAACATAGATATAGTGTTGCACTTGTCGGGTGTGGCCCGCGTGGTCGTGACCATGCAGAAGCATTTCTAGCTAACTCGGATAGATTTGAGCTGGCAGCCCTCTGCGACATAGACGCTGAGAGATTGCAGTCGCTCTCGGCGATCTGTGAAGGGGCCGAGCCGTATGAAGATGCGGAGCGCATGCTGTCGGACGTGAAGCCGGACGTCTTCTGTTTCGCCACAATGCCACATATCCGGTTGGGGCTGGTGGAGTTGGGAGTGAGACATCACGTCAAGGCCATCGCTTACGAGAAACCGATGGCGACGTCCCTGGCCGAAGCGCGGCGCATTCGCGACCTGTGCGAAGGGGCTGGCATCAAGACAATCGTGTCGCACCAACACAAATATGGAAGTCATTGGCGGAAGGTCAAGGAGATCATCGACGGCGGTGAGATCGGCGGAATACACACGATCCACGCAACCGCCAAGGGATGGCTTCTGCAGTACGGAACCCATCTTGTGGACTACATGATGTTTCTGAATGGAGGCAGTCGCGCGACGTGGGTCGTGGGCCACGTACATGGCAAGGAGAAGCTCTCGGATTCTCATCCGTCGCCGGATTACGCGATGGCCCAGTTCGAGTTCGAGAACGGCGTGCGTGGAATCGTGGAGTGCGGCACGCTCGCTCCCGACCAGCCGGGCGACAACGCATTCTGGATGAACGCCGGCGCTACGGCCTATGGCTCCGAGGGGTACGCTCAGGTTATTGTGGGAAGCGGGTGGCGGGCAGTGACAAGATCCTCTTCCGGCTTGATCGAGGGGCCCGGCGCGTTCGATGTCAAGGTGGACCAGCCCCCCTACATAAGGGACCTGGCCGACTGGTTGGACGATCCCTCCAAGGTACATCCCTGCAATGGCGAGACGGCGTATCACGGGTTCGAACTGGTAATGGGCATCTGCCTGAGCGGCTTGGAACGCCGAAGGATTACTCTGCCCGTTGAGTCCTCCGAGCCGATCATGGAGAGGCTCCAGCGCGAGCTGTGAGGGCCCCGTTGTGATACGAGGCCTTGCGTCGGCCTTGTCGCCGGGTGTCCCACTGACCTCCCCGCCCGGAAACGGGTCCAGTTCTTATGGATAGGGTAGGGATGGTACTGGGCGGCGCGGGGCTTGGTTTGGTGTCAACCACTGGCTGGTGCCGGACGTCAACGGAACGCGTGGTTTCTTCATGAGCGCCCCTCCACCCATTTGATAGTCAGTGCTCTTGATGGTAAACTCCATCGTAGGGGTACGCGTCACAGGAGGCTATCGCATATGGGCGGAAGCGGGCTGCCCAACAGCCGTGTTTTCTCACCCAGTGCGACCAGTGTGCTCAGGCGGGGTTTCGCGTTTCCCCATCCAGTTGGCCGGCCGAGAGGGAGGCCGAGGATGCTCCCGCTCGTGTTCTTCGCCGTCGTCTCCCTGCTAAGCAGCGGTCAAGCCCTCGCCCAATCCTGGGACATCACGTACGAGGGCGACGTCATGCCGGACCAGGCCGCCCCCGCCTGGGAGCTTGAGTACGTCGACGGCTCCGCCGACCCCAACCTCCAGGAGATCGTGGAGATCCCCGGCGAGCCCGGCAACTACGCGCTTCACATCGTGGGGGCCTCCCTCGACAAGAGCAAGTGGCAGATGAAGGACGCTGAGGCCCAGCCGCCCCACTCTATGGAGATGGAGGCGCGGGTTCGTTTCATCGACGCCAGCGACCGGGACAACCTAGTCCTGGCCATCCAGGATAAGGAGTACCGCGTCTCCATAAGCTGGCACGTCTGGCACCTGTACCTGGACAGGCCCAACCAGCCCATCTTCTTATCCCCCCGACTTGTCGACACGGGCTGGCACGTGATCCGGGTCGAACTCTCACGCGGCATGAAGGGCAGGTTCTGGGTTTGGGTCGACGGTGAGCTTATCGACGCCGGAATTGCGGAGGAGCATGCTGTGGAGTCGACCCGGTTCAAGTTCGGCGAGGACAAGACCGACGAGACCGGTGAGATGTATGTTGACTACGTCAGATGCCGCTTCGAGTACGCGGAGTACGGCAGCATCGCCGGGATGTTCACAGCCAACGGTGAGCTGATATCGGGCAAGCACGATCTGACGGTGTACGTACCCGGTCACCAGCATGTGGCTCCCGGCCCTCCAATCGAAGGCGGCCACTACTCGATCGATCGCGTCCTGCCCGGCACCTACCCGGTTATCGCCGAGTGGAAGACAGGCGGAACGGTCTATGTGGCGTTTGCAGAGGTCCTAGCCGGCGAGGTCACCACCGTCGACTTCGACTGGAAGGTTCTCTACCGGGGCAGCGGACCGAGTGAGGACCACGACGACGTCTGGACGAGACTGGCGCAGTCCTTTGTCGCCACGGATACCGAGGCGTCCCATGTAACCTATCGTGCCGCGGGCGTCCAGTACTCCGACGAGGTGGGTCTCAGCTTCCGCCTTACGGACCCGGGCGGCCCGCGCATCGGACCCGAGTACCGCATGGAGCCCAAGGGCGACCACCCGGGCCACTGCCATTGGCACGCAGGTGACGTGATGCTCATGCCCGGCCAGACGTACCTTCTCGCTCTGTACCAGTACGAGCCTCCGGAGCCGTTCGGGCAGACAGGCACTTACTTCTACGACGGCGACCCGTACTCCGACGGCACACTTCTCTACCACGGGGTCCCGCAGCCCACGCTGGACCTCGACGGGAGAATCACGGGAACGCAGGATGGATACCTCGCGCCGATGAACGAACTCCCGCAGGACACCGAGTATGAATGGGCGGATTCCTTCGGTCAGACCTTCCGGTCTTTCGGTTCGTCAGTTGTCGCTGTGATATTCCAGCCCGTGTGGGATACGGCCCTGCATGGGGTGGTCGATGTATCTGTCCACGAGGGCGGCCCGACTGGCCCACAGGTCGGTCCGACCCAAACGCTGTTCTCCAAGTCGCGCCACGGCGCATACGGAGCCGCTGTTCTTTGGTCGCCGGGCCAGGTCCCGGTTGAGCAGGGGCAGACGTACTACGTGCAGCTGCAAGAGCGGTTCGGAACGGGGATGGGCATCACCCTTACCGGCCACGACTACCAGGAGTACGCCCACGGGCAGGCGTACGTCGAGGGCAGCCCTGATCCGGGCGGGCGCGACCTACATATGATCGTGGTGACGGAGGGGCAGCTTCCGCTGATGGAGATCTCCCAGCTCGATGTCACAGATGTCGGGATGGACGAGGCCACCGTCTCCTGGCAGACGGACGTAGCCGCTAGATGCAGGGTCACCTATGAGCGGGAGGGCGGTCAGGAGCAGGGGACTCAGATGGAGACGGCCGCGGGGACCGACCACTTGTTCCACCTCCAGGGCTTGGCGGAAGACGCCGTGTACACGGCCACCGCCGAGTGCGTGGCACAGGAGCATTCGTACACTACGGAGCTCGTGGAGTTCCGCACGTTGACCAGCTCGACTTCGCCCCCCGGCTGGCTCGGAACCGGCTGGAATCTCATGTCCTTCCCGCTGGAGCCGCTCGTACGCGAGGCCTCCGCCGCGCTGGATGATTGCGTCGCGGCCGGCAATGATATCACCAACGCGCTGTTCCGCTACACGCCCGGCGCTGGCTACGAGATCTACCCAGGGGTCTTCACCGAAACGGACCTCGGCCGCGCGTATTGGCTTCACCTTGTCGTGGCTGCCACGGAGGACCTCGTCGGCGCCAAGTCGGGCGGCGACATCGAGATCGCTCTCAGCGACGGTTGGAATCTGTTCGGGCATCCGCATGCGGACGCTGTTCTCTGGAGTAGCTGTTGGGTGAGCGACGGCGTAACGACCAAGACCGTGCCCGAGGCTGAGGCCGCTGGGTGGCTTGACCCGGCTGCGTACTACTACGAGGGCGGAGCGTACAAGCAGCTCCGGTCAGACGGCACGGGCAATGACGATTCCCTCCGCCCCTGGTCCGGCTACTGGGTGCTCGCCAACCAGGCTGGTCTCTCACTCATCATCCCGGCGCCGTAGCTGCAGCGTAGAGTGACAGGCCCTGCAGGGTGTTACCTGCGGGGCCTTTTCTTTGGCTGGTCCGACGTCGGCATAACGGCGAGTCGAGTAAGAGGGGTGTTAGGCCGGCGGCTTATTATGTGGGAGAGATCGACCCTGTGTCCCTGCCAAGACAAGAGACAAGTCGAGTCAATAAGCAAGACCGGACGACGTGTCAGGTAAGGGATGAGCAAATGCGAAGTGGCCATCCGCTCCCTGGTGAGGGCATGCCCTCCCGCGCAAGGCAGAAGACAAGTCGACTCAGACGGCGAAGGCGAACGACTTGTCGAGTAAGTAATGAAGGGCTGCGCGAGCACAGGTGTTGGCGTTGAGGGATCTCCCCCCGCCGGAGGCGGGCAGGATGCGGAGCATCCGGGCGGAGCGGGACCTCCCGCTGGGTTCAGCGCGAGCGAGGTTCACGCTCATCTCGGGGCGTACTGACGGCGGCAGACTCAGGGAAGGACGGGACCCTGTGCGCGCTGCGGCGGGAGGCTCAGCCGGCCATGAGGGTGACGGGGCCGACGCTGCGGAAATGGCTGCGGCGTTCAGCCTGCGCCCCGGGGTCATGTCGTGGCCGCTTTGGCGCCTCGCATTCGGAGGTGGTATAATAGTTAAGTTGGGGCATTCTCCGCGGGCAGTGGGCATGCACAGGCAGGCGGCTACTACGCGAACATCGACCGACAGCCGCGGGAACCCGTATATTCCCCCGGCTTTGTGTTTCCCTCGACCAGTGTAACCACAGGGAGGCACTCCCATGCGCGCGATTTCTGTGTACGGTGCGGCTGCACTTATTCTGACTTCGCTGGCGATGGCCCAGGTGGGTGCCCCGGCTGCGCTCTCAGGAGCCCCGGACCCGGCCGTAGCCGCCGTGGCTGAGGCGACTGGTATCAACTGGGCCGTCGCCCACACGACCGAGTCCGGCCGCGTCATGTACGCATCGAGGTCGTATCCCGGGCCGCCGTCGGTGCCGGCCGAGCCGGGCGGGGCGCCGCTCCTGGCAGCCGACAAGGAGGCCGCGGCCGCCGTCGCCGAATCCGTCGCGCTGGACTTCCTCCTTTCCGCCAAGGACAGCTTCGGCGTTGTCTCAGCCGACGATCTCCTGCTCGATCACACCCACGTCTACGAGTACCCGGACGAGTACGCCGAGCGCGGGATGGATGCCGCGGTCAAGTACGTCCAGGCCGTCGACGGCGTTCCCGTCATCGGCACCTTCCACATGGTGGTCATGACGGGCTACGGCCAGGTCTACATCGCTAAGAACCACTCGCACCCCGGTCTGATCTCTCTCACTACGCCGGCGATCACCGCCGACGAGGCCGTGCAGTGCGCCCAGGCGCATTTCCGGAGCGCCACGCCGCCCGAGGCCGAGCCGCGCCTAGCAATCCGGCCGGTCGACGAGCAAACGGGCCTCCTCGTCTGGGAGATCAAGTTCTTCGGCGACATCGGCAGGGACGTCCTTGTCGACGCCATCGACGGCTCGATCGTCCGCGAGCAGCGTAACTGTGTCGAGGCCGCGCGCCTGACCGGCTGCATCTGGAACGAGTACTACGGGCCGGACCACTTGGGTATCAAGGGCGCCTGGCTCCGCGTCTATGACGCAAGCACGACCTTCGTGAACATCTACCTGTCCGAGAGCGGTTGCTACGATACGGGCTACAGCATCCCCGTCCCCAACCACGTCTACGTCGATACCCGGCTCGAGGGCTACCGCTGCCGCGTCAGGGACGAAGCCCGGGGCAACGAGATAATCTGGAAGAGGGACACCCTCTACCTCGCATCCGGCATCTCCTACTCCTTCAGCCAGACGTTCAATCATGACGGCGAACCCTCCGGCTACGACGAGTGGGAGGGCGGCCAGCTCATGCGCGAGATGCAGCGCGAGTACGACTACATGTGGAGCCAGGGGTACCAGAATCCCAACGTCGTCTACGGCCACGTCCGCTCGAGCCAGGGACCGAACTGCGGGGGGACGGTCATCAACTTCCCGGACAACACGGCCCTGCTCTTCGGAGGCGCACCGGACACCACGTGCAATATCCAGGACACGATGGGCCACGAGTACGCGCACACCATCCAGTACGCCGGGCTCAACGGCCACTTTTCGATCTGGAGCTGCGAGGGGCACCTCGGCGCCGAAGCCTGCGGCTCGGAGTGCGCCTGTGAAAGCCACGCCGGCTCACTCAACGACTGCACGTGCGACGGTCTGTGCGAGGGTTGGGCCGACTTCGCGCCTGTCGGCATGTACAACGAGCTCTGCAACAGCTCGGACACGAGCTGGCATGGCGGCGGCTTCGGCTTCGACTACGAATCCAACACATACGGCAGCAACGACGAAGGCCCTTTCGTCGAGTGGTGCGTCGCTTCCAGCATGTGGGACATCTTCGACAGCGCCGATGACGAGGGCGACACGATTTCCCTCGGCATGAACGAGATCCTCCACGTGATGGTCGTCACTGACCCATATACCATGGAGGAGTTCTACAACGACTTCCTCGCCACGTATCCGGACTACTCGCAGGCGGTCCAGGACATCTTCCGCGCTCACAATATCTACTTCGAGTGCAACCTGGTGCCCTATAGGCCGTCCGGCTGGGACGGCCAAGTGGTCCCGCGGACCACGGGCGACACGACCTCGGTCTACGCTCCGCTTCCCACGACTCTCGACGGCAACACCGCCTCGACCTACTGGAACTGGTCGGGCAGGAACCTGGGACCCTTCACGTCGCCCAAGTCCACCGACTTCCTGTATCTCGACGACGTTCACATACGCAACGCCTACCCGACCTCGATGGGGGCCGGTCAGTGGTGGTGGGCCGGCAACGTGGGGCCGACCACGGTCAGGGGCGGCCGGCACACGGTCAGGCTGAGGACGGACGCCATGGAGGCGGTCGAGGAGTCGTCGGAAGCCGACAACGAGGCGGCCTACACCTACATCTGGTCGCCCTACGAGCTGTCGGAGGACACCGGCGTCGAGCGCTTGACCCCCCCGGTCAAGGACCCCGTGGGTTATCACTACTACTCGTGCGACGGTTTCAGGGGCGCCATGGGTTCCGGCCAGCACTGGATGGCGTTCGCCATGATGCCCGAGAATCCACTGGCCGACTACGATGTACGTCTCCACAGCTACGCCTACAGCTCCACTACCGGCTTCGGCAGCGCCCTGGCCTCGTCCGGTAGGCCGGATGGCCTGACGGACTTCGTCATCGCCAACAAACACGTGGCCGCCAGCACCGGCACCTACAACGCCGGCGTGATCAGGTGGGACGAGTCCGCCTCGGGCGACTTCGTGATCGAGATGGATTGCGATGACGGCTACGCCATCTCGTCAGACGGTCCGGGAGCGCAGACGGGTACCTGCTACATGGGCGCTCCGGGCGACATCATCGACATGCACGATGTCTGGCTTTCCGCGACCGGCAACACCATGTTCCTTCTCGACTGCGAGTCTGGCGACGCAGACCTCGACATGTACCTGTTCGAAGATGACGACGCCAACGGTTACTACGACAGGAGCGATGCGATACTGGCCGCGGAGAGCGTAGACGGCTTCGGTGACGAGGAGTTCATCTACAATGTGCCGGACACGGGCTGGTACGGGGTGGCCGTATTCAAGCCCGACTCCGCGGAGTACGGTCACGACGCCTACTACAACCTGAAAGTCGGGCGGGACTGGGCGCCGCCGTCGCCGGATCCCATGACCTTCGCCTACGAGCCCTACGATGTCAGCACAACGACCATCAACATGTACGCGACCCTCGCCGCCGACGATAACGACATCGAATACTACTTCGGTTTCTGCGGCAGCCCGACGGGGGGTACCGGAGGTACCGACTCCGGCTGGCAGGGCGTCACCTTCTATACCGACTCCGGGCTTGAGCCGAACGAGGAGTACGGGTATCGGGTGAAGGCGCGCGATTCGTCCGTCTTCGCCTCCGAGACGGGCTACTCGGTCGCCTCCTACGAGTACACGGCCATTGAGACGCCTGAAGCCGTCGAGTTCGGTGAGATCGGCACGGAGGGGATCCAGGTGCGCTCCGCCAACACGCCGAGCAACCTGACCTTCGGCGCCTCCGGCCTGCAGATCGAGAACGTCACGATAGGCGGCGGGTCGGGCTGGCGGCAGAGCAACGATTGGTGGACGAACGCCGGGCTCTCGCCGAACACGCGGTACGGCTTCCGCGCCCAGGCCCGCAACGGTGACGCCGAGGAGACGGGCTACTCCGAGGTCGGCTACAGGTACACGCTGGCCGAGGCGCCCGGCGCGGCGGCCTTCGGGGCGATCACCGTTGACTCCATCCGCTGCAACTGGACGACCGGCGGCAACCCGCCCGGCACCGAGTACCGCGGCTACTGCAGCACGACCGAGTCCTACTCCGGCTGGGCGGCCGACAGCACGACCTGGGAGCACTCCGGCCTGTCCGCCGACACGCCGTACACCTTCCACGCCCAGGCACGCAGCGGCGATCTTGTCCAGACCTCCCACACGCCTCTCGGCGCGAGGTACACGCTCGCGCTGGCGCCGGGTGCGCCCCTGACGGGTCACGCCACGTCCGTTACGCTCGATGTGACGCCGGGCCGCGGCGGCAACCCGCCGCACACGGAGCTGGCGCTCTACAACTCGACTGCCGGTTACTACGTGGACGCTTCGGGCGGGAGCAACGGACCCACACCGGTCTGGCAGACCGATGCCGCCTGGGGCACGGTGATCGTGGGCGATCTTGTGGCGGACACGGACTACGACTTCGTATGCAAGGCCCGCAACGGCGACGGGGTCGAGACGGCGTGGAGCGCGGCCGGCAGCGGCCACACGCGCAAAGCGCGGGCCTACGTCGACAACACGCCTCCTGCGGGGTCGAAGGGCACGGGCGACTCATGGGCGGACCCATTCACGACTATCCAGGCCGGTGTTGATGCCTCCGATGAGGTCTGGGTTGCCGCCGGGACTTACAGTGAGAACGTGATACTGGACGAGGGGACGAGGCTCTACGGAGGCTTCTCGGGTATCGAGACGGAACTCTCGCAGCGCGATTGGGCGGCCAACGTCACGACCATATCCCCCGCGTCCGGGCATCCCGTTGCTCGAACCGGCGTCGGCGACCCCGACGTCAGCGGCTTTGTCATCACGGCCACAGGAACCGATGCGGCGGTTCTGGTGAGCGGCAGCTCCCAACCCGTCATCTCAGAGAACGTCATAAGGGGGTACATCGGCGTGCATGCCTTGGACGCGTGGCCGCGGGTCGTCAACAACCTGATTCACGACTGCGCCCTGTACGGCATCTACAGCATCAGCCCGGACGGCCACCGCGCCGAGTTCGTGAACAACACGGTCGTGGGCTACGGCGACACAGGTATCTACATCCTTGGCGACGCTGATCTTGTGAACAACATCGTGGCGGGCAACAGCACGTTCAAGGGGGGCAGCCACGGGGTCATTCGCGGCGACAACTCGGACGATCTGCTCATCCACAACAACGACGTATGGGGCAACGACGTCGCCGACTACGTCGGTATCCCGGACCAGACGGGCATCAACGGCAACATCTCGGCCGATCCGGAGTTTGCGGGCGCGTCGGATTACCACCTCACCGAGGGCAGCCCGTGCATTGACGCGGGCTGCGACTCCGCTCTTCCGAGCACGGACTGGGAGGGCGAGCCGCGCGTGCTTGACGGCGACAACAACGGCGCGGCGGTTGTGGACATCGGCGCGGACGAGTACTACGGCGCGATCGAGGTGACCACGCCTGCCGGTTGGCTGACGCTTGGTTGGAACCTGATCTCGATCCCGAACGATCCGTTGGACCCGGAGGGCACGGCGGTATTTGCGGACATCGTGCCGCCGAACTACTTGGAGACGAACCTCTTCAAGTACATCCCGATTCAG
>Ga0272442_10008494_pt1 | contig 12999 bp, 13 predicted proteins | sample SSMForm2O_FD_200262 | JGI IMG/M metagenome (GOLD analysis project Ga0272442, IMG submission 200262) | Marine sediment archaeal communities from Little Sippewissett salt marsh, Falmouth, MA, United States - SSM-Form-2O | ecosystem: Environmental > Aquatic > Marine > Wetlands > Sediment ...
GGAAGCATAGCCATTACTTCCACGTGAAAAAGTACCGCCTGGCCATAATGTCATGGATAAGGTAATCTGGCTGCCGCTTATCTCAGCCTTTATTTCTTTAATGTCGCTGTTAGGTTGACTAGATACTGTTTGAGATTGATAATAAGGATATACATAATGCCATACATCTCCTTGCGGGTCTGTCTCTGTTTCTGCTGAAGCTGTTATTGTCGACAAGAATAGAAATAGAGTTATGCCTAAAATCAAAAAAAATGTTCTCCTACTCTTCATAAAATTTTACCTCCGTTTTTAAGGGGGAAAAAAACAAATTTATTTTTAAATCTGTCGAAAAAAAAACAAAATGAATTATTTTAACATTCAGGGTCTTCAAATATAAGGAATATTAATTATTACACAAAAAATTAATAACAATTTAATAGTTAAATATTCCAAATGAAGCAGGAAATAAGATTACTTGGTATTGACGATTCACCTTTTACATTCACTGATAAATATTGTACTGTAATAGGGGTTGTAATGAGAGGCGGTCATTATCTAGAATGTGTTCTAAAAAGGCAGATATCTATTGATGGGGATGATGCTACATATGTTTGTAAGGATATAATAAAAAAATCGAGGCATCGAAAGCAATTAAAGGCCTTGCTTTTAGATGGAATTACACTTGGTGGTTTTAACATAGTTGATATTGATGAAGTCTACAAAGATACAGAACTACCAGTTATTACTGTTACAAGAGATAAACCTGATTTTGATAAAATAAAAATTGCATTAGAAAAAAATTTTTCAGATTGGAAAACTCGTTATGACTTAATTAAAAACGGAAAGATACATAAAATAAAAACAAAACACAATCCAATTTTCATAAAATGTGCTGGAATTGATGTTGAACAAGCAAAAGAAATAATAAAGCTTTCAACAATACGCGGTGTAATACCTGAGCCAATTCGTGTGGCTCATTTGATAGCTTCCGGAATAATACGTGGTGAATCATATGGGAAAGCCTAAAGCAAATGTTGATAAGAGGAAATGCTTAGCCTGCGGTGGATGCATTTCAGTATGCCCACAGGATGCATTGGCAATGAATAGTGGAAAGGCCCTTGTTAATGAAGAAAAGTGTAACAGTTGCGCAATATGCATTAGAGTTTGTCCTATTGGTGCAATTTCAGGGAAGGTGAATGGTTAGATGAAATATGATGTGGTTGTTGTTGGGTCAGGCCCTGCTGGAACTGTTACAGCAAGATTTGCTGCAGAAAATGGGGCAAAGGTCCTTATTGTCGAGCGTAGACAGGAGATAGGAGTCCCAGTTTTGTGTGGTGAGGGCATCAGTAGGAAAATCGATGATTGGGGGATGCTTGAAGGCAAAAGATGGATAGCCTGTAAAATGGAAGGGGCAAGAATATACTCCCCAAATGGCACATGTGTAACGCTCTCTGCAGATATGGCTGGTAATGAGACAGGATATGTTGTTTATCGTGATATCTTTGACCAGGAGTTAGCAAGAAAGGCAGTGAAGGCTGGTGCAAAGATTATGATGAATACAAATGCCACTGACCTTTTAAAAGATAAGGACAAGATCAAAGGCATTAAGGCAAGACATTTTGATGATGATATAGAAATAGAATCTGATGTGTTAGTTGCTGCAGATGGAGTTGAATCAAAGGTTGGAAAATGGGCAGGGATCAATACAACATTGAAGCTCAAGGACCTGGAGACCTGTTGCCAATATACACTTACAAACATTGATTGTGAGGATGCCTATTGTGATTTTTTTCTAGGTAAGGATATTGCTCCTGGAGGATATGTCTGGGTTTTTCCGAAGGGCAAGGATGTAGCAAATGTTGGGATTGGAGTCCTTGGTAGTCTTAGTGAGGCAGGAATGGCTAAGGAATACCTTGATAGGTTCATTTCCAATAATCCACGGTTAAAGGCGGGGGAACCGATTCGTTTTCTAGCCGGTGCTGTACCTGTTGCAAATCCAATTGAGTCCGTAAGAGACAATCTCATACTAATAGGGGATTCAGCAAGACAGGTTGATCCCATTACTGGTGGAGGCTTAACTCATTGTCTGGAAGCTGGAAAAATCGCTGGTGAGACATTGGCAAAGGCTGTTGAAGAACAGGATTTCAGTAAGGATTTCTTAATGAATTATGAAACAGGTTGGAAGGATGCATTTGCCAAAAAAATCAAGAGAAATTATATGGTTAAGGAAATCTTACTTGATTTTGATGATAAAACATTGAATATGCTTGCAGATTCTTTAAAGGACTTTAAATTTGAAGAGATCAGTACATTTTCACTTATCAAGGCACTTGTACTAAAACATCCAACATTACTAATGAGGTTAAGGCCTTTGATGAAGGTTGCAAAGGAAGCCTAAGGTTGGAATTAAAATGAAATGGGGTCTTGTCTGTAATTACCATGCAAAAAAGGTTTGCACCATTGCTGGAGATGTTTTTGAGTTTTTGAAAGATAATGGGGAAGTCTTTATTGAGAGTAATACTGCAAATGCCATTGGTAAGCAAGGGCATTCTTTTAAGAAGATAAATGAGAAGGCTGACATCGTTGTAACAGTTGGCGGTGATGGAACTATACTAAGGACATTGACAGATGTTGAAAAACCAATATTTGCTATTAATTCTGGCGGTATGGGTTTTTTAACTGAGGTAGAATCCAAATATTCCACAAATGGTTTAAAAAAAGTGATTGACGGTGATTATAATATTGAGGAAAGATCAAAGCTTAAGGTCATGGTCGATGGAAAAAGGCTTCCTGATGCCACAAATGAGGCAACCGTCCAAACATCACGTATTGCAAAGATTATATATTTACAGATATTTGTTGAAAATGAGCTGATAGAGACATATGGTGCTGATGGGGTTATTGTTGCAAGCCCCACAGGTTCCACTAGCTATGCTCTTAGTGTGGGCGGCCCCATTCTTGACCCATCTGTTAGTGCGATGGTTGTTGCACCTCTTGCCCCGTTCAAGCTTTCTGCAAGACCATGGGTGGTCCCACTTAACAAAAAGATAGGAATTAAATTACTTAAAAGAAGCAAGGAATCTAAGATTGTGATAGATGGGGAATCACCAGCTATTGTAACACCTGAGAGTGATATAATTATCACAGGTTCAGAGAAAAAAGCGCGTTTTGTACGTTTTGGGGAATCCTTTTATCAGATGTTCAGGTTAAAGTTGGTGCGTTAAATTCATGAGCCTTTTCAAAAAGAAAAAGAAAACCTATAGACCCATAGAATGGAAGATAAAAAAGAGGTGTTTGGACCTAATTTTTGAATGCGCAAAGTCAAGCTTTCCCAATGAGTTCGGAGGATTGCTTCGTGTTGATTCTGATAGAAGGGATACCATAACTGAACTTGTAATTCTGCCTGGAACCGTCTCTGGTGATTCTCATGCAATATTCAGACTTCACATGCTTCCAATTGATTTCTCGATTGTAGGAACCGTTCACAGTCATCCATCTTATTCCAACCACCCTTCTGATGCGGATCTACAATTTTTTGGTAAATCTGGAAAGGTCCATATTATCTCTGCAAATCCTTTTGACATGGGTTCCTGGAAGGCCTATGATTACAATGGAAATCAAATTGAGATGATCGTTGTTTAAGAAAAGATTTTAAATAACAGACTTCCATCCTGTATTGGAGAGAGATGGAAGGAGCACCTATCGATATTGTTGTATTTGCACCGTTAGCGCCAATTATTGGTTTAATACTTTTTTGGTTCATTCAATTGCTCTTTATTGAAAGCGAGAAGTTCCTTTTAGATAAGATCAGGCCAAGGCATGAACCCCTTTGCAGATTTACAAATTTTCTAGGAATATTATTCCAGAACATAAATCATGCATTGGGTTACACTGTCACAAAAAGTGGTATATCTGATTTTTACATAAGCATAAACTATGGCAAGGTTGCACCTAAGAAGCAGAGAAAGGGAATATATGAATGGATCTCAAATGGTTTTTTGTTTGTGGGTCCATTTTTCATTCCAGCGTTTTTACTTCTCTTGGCATTGTTCTTTATGTTAAATGATGCATTTGTAATAACAACCCCCTCTGAGCTGATTGATATCAAATATACATTTGCTGGACAGTTCAGCACCTTTGCAGTAAGCCTTCATTCCTTTTCAAGTAAATTCTTTGAATTCCTATTAAACATTGACCTTTTTCACCCCGCACATTTCGGATTTATCTTTTTTATGATATTTTTGGGTCTTGGAATGCGCCCAAGCTATATTGGGCAGGAAAAGCCTGAAAAAATCGATATGCTATATGATCTGAAGAACATATGGAATCATATAAGGCACAAGCCATTGTATGTGGTTATCTTATTCTTGATCTCGTACATATTTTTCTATCTGTCATTTTTTTTGAACCAGGATTGGTATGTGGCATTATTCTCTATATTTGGTTGGGTTTCTATTATTTCCATTGTTGCATTGATAATCGGAAATTCCATATTATTATTGATAAGGACAACTGATCTGATAGAGGATCGAAAAAGACTTATTCCATATTTTATCCTTCCATTCTCTTATATAATGATACGGCTGCTTTTTTTCTATTTCCCGATAGATTATATAAATACAATTTCGCTAATTACAATGATACTTGCAACTGCACTTGTGACCTATCTATTGATAAGACCAAAAACCAATAAATTTAAAACCAAATTAAATATAAAAAAGTCAAAAAAGAAAGATAAAAAGAAAAGAAAGGGAAAAAAGAAATCAAAGAAAAAGGAAAAAAAGAAGGGAGAAGAGGAAACAGATGAAGGATGAGGATCTTTTAAAAGAAGAACAAACAGAAATGATACTTTCACCACATCCACTTTCGTTTATGAAATATCAATCATTGAGTATCTTTTTGATAATCTGGGGGGTTCTAACTGGCTGGTTCATCAATTTTTCAGAATGGCAATTGAATTTTGCAGGGAACCAGTGGCTCTCTATTCTCTTTTGGGGAGTTGGGCTGCTTCTTGCTGGAGTAGTTGCCTCGCTTGTTACAATAAGATGGAGCATTTTCTTTTTATATGCAGCTATATTTGCTGGTGGTATTGGAATCATTTTCTGGCAAAATATAAATGTAAAGGATTTTGGGCTTTTCATACCATTTTATACAATAATCATCTCCATTGTTGGATTTTTGATGGTCGAGGCCTATCGCCGTTCACATAAATACATCATTTCTAATCAGAGGATAAAATTCAAGGGTGGAATTGTCACAAAAGAGGAAAGAACTCTAAGATATGATAAGATAACAGATATAAATGCAAAACAAGGTGTTCTAGGACAGATTTTTGGTTTTGGAACAATAATTCCGATAAGCCAGTCTGGTTTTGGGCTTGGAAGTGATAGCTCTTTTGCAGGCGGAGGTGTACAGGTTGGTGAAAAAAAAGGCAAGCTTATGGGTTTCTTTGGTGGGGGAAAGGAGGTTCAGACACCAAGGACAAGAACCTATTTTGAACTTCATGGTGTTTTCCCCTATAATAAGGTAAAAAAACTTGTTGAGGAAATGGTGCAGGGTAGTGTAATCACCACATATCAACAGGAACAGGTTTCCTTTCAGAAAGAGCAGGTCGATATCCAAAAACAGATGCGTGACCTCTTAAAGATGCAGTCTGATAATAAACCTGAAAGTGATGGTGATGAGGATATCGATGAAGAAAAACCTGACAAAAAAAGGTAATTTTCAGATATATTTATAAAATAAACTGCAATTTAGGGGTATTCTATGGTACCTAAAAGGATATTTTTTACAAAGGGTGTTGGTAGGCATAAACAAGAGCTACAATCCTTTGAGTTGGCTCTCAGGAATGCCGGAATTGAAAAATGTAATATAGTTAGCGTCTCAAGTATTATTCCACCTAAATGTAAGATTATCACCCGTGAGAAAGGCGTTAATGAGCTCAAACCTGGGGAAATTACATATGTTGTTATTTCTAGAAATAAGACAAGTGAGCCTAATCGACTTATTGGCTCTGCAATAGGTATCGCAATACCCAAAGAGGAAAATGCATATGGTTACATATCAGAGCATCATAGCTTTGGAGAGAAAGCCCAAAAGGTAGGGGATTATGCAGAGGACCTTGCCGCCACCATGCTTGCCACAACACTTGGTCTGGACTTTGACTTGGACAAGGCTTGGGATGAGCGCAAACAGGAGTACAAGATGAGCGGAAGGTTTGTTAGAACTCAAAGTGTCGTTCAAACTGCCCGGGGTGAAAAAAACGGGCTATGGACCACAACAATTGCTGCCGCTGTTTTTATCGAACATTAGAGTTCTCCATAAGTTTATTTCTATTGATTATTATTGTTAAAAAAATGCCAAGGAATCATTTTTTATGCGGATAACAACACATTAAAAACAAATTTTAAAAATTACCTTCGGAACTACTTCTCCCATCGTAAGTTTTTAATATAGGATATTGATGTCACCCCCATTTATAAATAAGGATGATATCAAGGAAGGATTGTCTATGGAAGAAGTATTTATTAAATGGTTTGAAGAACTTAAGATAGAAGATGTGCCACTTGTTGGCGGTAAAAATGCATCTCTAGGAGAGATGATTAGGAATCTTGGCGAAAAAGGTGTCAATGTTCCTGGCGGTTTTGCAATTACTGCCTATGCTTATAAATATACTATTGAGAAAGAGGGTGTTGATAAAAAGATCAAGGAGATTTTATCTGATCTTGATACGCATGATGTCAACAACCTAGCAGAAAGAGGAGAAAAGATAAGAGAGCTGATCAGAAATACACCCATACCACCTGAACTCGAAGATGACATAAGAAAACATTACCAGGAGATGGAAAAGCGTTACGGAAAGAATGTCGATGTAGCTGTCAGAAGCAGTGCAACTGCAGAGGACCTGCCTGATGCAAGTTTTGCCGGTCAGCAGGAGACATATTTGAATGTTACAGGTGAGGAGGACCTTCTTGATATGGTTAAGGATTGTTTTGCATCTCTTTTCACCAATAGGGCAATTTCATATAGAACTGATAAGGGATTCGATCATTTCAGTGTATACTTATCTGTTGGTGTTCAGAAGATGGTTAGGTCTGACCTTGCATCATCTGGTGTCATGTTCACCATTGATACTGAAAGCGGTTTTTCAAAGGCTGCTTACATTACTGGAGCGTATGGGCTTGGTGAAAATGTTGTCCAGGGAACGGTTAACCCTGATCAATTTTATGTCTTTAAACCCACATTAAAGCATGGTTTCAAACCTATTCTTGAAAAAAAACTTGGCTCAAAGGACAAGCGAATGATATACAGTGAAAAGGGAACCACTCAGCAAGATGTCAGCCAAGAAGACAGGGATAAGTTTGTGATTAATGATGATGAGATAATAACCTTAGCAAAATGGGCTGTTATTATCGAGGACCATTACAAAAAACCAATGGACATCGAGTGGGCAAAGGATGGTAATACAGGAAATCTTTTCATTGTCCAGGCCCGTCCAGAGACTGTTCACTCTCAAAAGGATGTTGCCTCCCTTTTGACATATATTCTTGAGGAAAAGGGAAAGGTTTACGTTGAGGGAGAGGCAGTAGGCAGTAAGATTGGCCAAGGTAAGGTTAATGTCATTGAGACAGCAAAGGACATCTCCAAGTTCCAAAAAGGCCAGGTCCTTGTAACAGATATGACAGATCCAGATTGGGAGCCAATAATGAAGATTGCAAGCGCTATTGTTACCAACAGGGGCGGCAGAACATGTCATGCAGCAATTATCTCCCGTGAACTAGGAATACCTTGTGTTATCGGAACTGGAGATGGAACAGATATGATTCCAGCAGGCTCTGAGGTGACAGTTGATTGCTCAGAGGGTGTGGGCAGGATATATGAAGGCCTTTTAAAATTTAAAATAGATGAGCTAAAACTTAATAATCTTCCAGATACAAGGACACAGATAATGATGAACGTTGGAGTTCCTGAAAAGGCATTCCAGCAGGGACAGATACCAAACAATGGAGTAGGGCTAGCGCGTGAAGAGTTCATTATCAACTCCTATATTGGTGTTCATCCACTTGCGTTGCTTGATTATGAAAAGCTCAAACAAAAGGCATCATCCGACCCAAAGATCGCAGATGTGATAAAAAAGATCGATGAAAAAACAGTCGGTTATGATGATAAGGTGGAATTCTTCGTTGACAACCTTGCACGTGGAATCTCAAAGATAGCTGCAGGTTTCTACCCGAACGACGTGATTGTAAGATTATCTGACTTCAAGACAAATGAGTATGCAAACCTAGTTGGTGGTTTCTTGTATGAACCCTCAGAACACAACCCTATGATTGGATGGCGAGGTGCTTCAAGATACTATGATAAGAAGTTCAAACCAGCCTTCAGCCTGGAATGCAGGGCAATAAAGAAGGCAAGGGATGAGATGGGCCTTACCAACATCAAGCCAATGGTTCCATTCTGCAGGACACCTGCTGAGGGAAGAAAGGTAATCGAGATCATGAATGAAAATCACCTGAAACAGGGTGAGAACGGTCTGGAGGTATATGTTATGTGCGAGATCCCATCAAACGTTATTGTTGCAGACCAGTTCGCAGAGATATTTGATGGATTTTCAATAGGATCAAATGACCTTACACAGCTCACACTTGGTCTTGATCGTGATTCTGATCTTATCGCCCATATCTTTGACGAGAGAAACGATGCAGTTAAAAGATTAGTTAAACAGGTCATTGACAGCGCTCATAGTCACTCACCAAGACGAAAAGTTGGCATATGCGGCCAGGCTCCATCTGATTTCCCAGAGTTTGCAGAGTACCTTGTGGAATGCGGAATAGATAGCATCTCATTGAACCCTGATACCGTTGTAAAGACAAGATTGACAATTGCAGAAGCAGAAAAAAGATTAGGCAAATAAGTTTATAAAAATTCATTTCAATTTGGGAAAAATCTGTTTAAATCAGGTCTTTTCCCAATATGATATTTTTTACCATATATTTTTATAAATGTAATAATTACTAGTTGATAGTAGTGATAGACATGAAAAAAAGCACAGTGATATTATCAGTAATCTTAATTATATCTATCATAGTTTTATGTGGTTGTACAGACGAAACTTCGAATAATGGGAATCCACCAAATAACAATGGTCCAACTAATATCTTTGTTGATAAGAATGGAGAAGCAGATTTTTCAACTATCCAGGATGCAATAGACAATGCTTCAGAGGGAGACATTATCAATGTCAGAGAGGGATATTATAATGAGCTACTTAGCATCAATAAGACAATAAGCTTGATAGGTGCAGGAAGAGATAATACAGTTATTGAATTCAATGTAACAGAAGGCGGGGTTATCGGAGAGACAATTTTGATTTCTGCAGATAATTGTCTTATAACTGGATTTGAAATAAGTTGCGGTGAGACAAACGATAATATACAAGGGATTTTAATCGAATCCTCTAATAATACAATTTCTAATAATAGATTTTTATTTGGAGATGATGGGATAAAACTGGGACAAGATTCAAAATATAATATTATCAAGAATAATTATTTCTCCAGTTCAACAAAAGGAATTTTCATACATTACTCAGAGTTCAACAATATCTCAGAAAATCAATTCCAAAACTCCTCATATTTTGCAATTTATGCATATGCTTCCGATAGTAATTTCATTTCCAATAATCATTTTTCAAACAACAGTGCCTGTGTAAGGATCACTGGCTCTGAAAAGAATCGTGTCTATGGAAATACTTTTATCAATAACGATGGAGGGGTATTGTTATGCTGCAATTCAGAGGATAACACAATATACTACAACAATTTCATCTCAAACAAGAATTGGCATGCGTCTGTTGGTGAGACACTGAACAATATCTGGGATGATGAAGGTCTTGGAAATTACTGGGACGATTATGAGGAAAATTATCAGAATGCCACTAAAAAAGATGGGATTTGGCAAACACCCTATGAAGTCAGCAGTGAGGCTAACAAGGATTACTATCCTCTTGTAGATCCAATAGATTCATAAATATATCAAATTAATTTGGTGTTGCAATCTAATTGTAATATATTTACAGTTTGCTGTTTATCAGTTAATTTTATTAAATATTTGCCTATATATACTTTCTAGGAGGTATTTATATGAAAAAAATAAAAATTACAGCTATTCTTACCGTTCTGCTTTTTATTCTCTCTGTAACACCAATGGTACAGAGCGACAATAGTCAAGATGATTCTCCACCAACAATAACTATTGTGAATCCAACTACAGGCTATTTCCATTTTTCTGGAATCAAACTATTTCCTACAATACTTAATTTAATCGCTGACACTATGGGCTTTGGGGGTTTTAGAGTAGTACCAGTTCGAGTACAGGTTGAAGACGATGTAGATCCGACTGAGGATATTTATGTATATATGTACGTAAAGGAAAATGAACAGGGCGAAATGGAATTGAATAGCAGAAATAATTTATTTGAGAGAAAATGGATAGGCCCAGATTTAGGGGTTTTTACAATGAACATAACAGCTGAGGATACGAGTGGGAACATTGGATATGCAGAGATGGATGTATGGTATTTCTGTTTTATTCCTGAATAATAATCTAGCCAATTCAAAATAATATAATTTCATTTCAATGCAAAATATTTAACTATTGATTCTAATTTTTGTTTTGGGTTTTTTATTAATCCCTTTCATAACTCAACATGTTACATTATATAAGTTATGTGTAAGGGAAAAAATTAAATATATGAACTGCTGTTTTCCTATGCTGGGCAAAAAGCATGATGCGTACAAAAGTTGTTAATGATTCTACTGATTTAGTACCACTTTTAAGGGCGTTTGATACAAAAACAAAAAAAGAGGTATTCAATGAACTGCTCTTAGATTGGAAACCATTGAGTGATATTAAGAATAAATATGGTGACGAGGGTGAGGATGCCCTTGAATACTTTGACAAGATGAAACTCGTTGAGACAAAATGGACCACACCTGATCAGGGGATCGATGGCAAACCTCAAAAGAAATACAAGTCATATTATTCTGCTTTCAACATCAATATTTCATGTCCTGAAAATGAGATATCTGAGATATTCACTGTCGCATCATTGAACAAAAAAGAGTTCCAGAAACTAGAGGATGATATTTTCAGCTTTGTCGGCGATGATGGCAAGTTCGGAAACATGGTTGCGGAGAACTTCAATCTTTCAAACCTTGCCTTGAAGGGTCTTGTTAAAAGATCAAACAAGTTCTGTTACAAGGGCTTGAAACTATCCAGAAAGGATTAAAATTTAATTAAAATAAACCTATTATGTTTTAAATACGTCTTTTATTTCCCTTTTCTAATATGTCCTATGAGATCATAATTCAAGCTCTCTGGATTGTACTGCCTGCCTATATAGCAAATGCAAGCGCTCTTTTAGTAGGTGGCGGAACCCCAATTGATTTTGGGAAGAATTGGAAGGATGGAAAAAGGATTCTTGGTGATGGCAAGACATGGAGGGGCCTTATCAGTGGGGCATTCGTTGGAATGACAGGAGGATTTGGACTCTCTGTTGTAGCAATATATGCAAACAACAGTGATTTTGCATTTTTGGGCTTGAATGATTTCGGTCGTTTTCCGCTTATGATACCAATAATTGCCGGAATATGCTTCGGAGCCCTTTTGGGAGATATATTCGCAAGTTTTCTAAAAAGAAGGGTGGGCAAAGACAGAGGTGAGGACTGGATCCCCTTTGACCAGCTGGATTTCATTGTTGGCGCTCTTATTTTGAGTTTTATCGTTGCAGTTGTAATGCAGATCTTTGATGAAAACTCATATAATTGGTTTTTAGAAAGCTTTAATCTATGGCACATCTTCGTACTAATTGTGATCACGCCATTTTTCCATATATTTGCAAATCTGGTATTCAGAAAGACAAAAGCAAGAAATATTAATAAATAGGATTTTTATGCAGAACTAAATTATTCTAAATCGGGGAAAAAATGAGTGAAAAAAATCAGATTTCAATGAACAAGGAACTTCAAGAATGGCTTAAAGAATCAAGAAATGAGATAAAAAAACACAAAAACGATGATAATAAAAAGAAGCCAACAGGAAAATGTCAGATATGTGGGGAGAAAAAGGCTGATTTTGTTTGTTTAAAATGTGAAAAATCAGTCTGCAAATCATGTTATTTCAAAATCATTGGTGTATGCAAGAAGTGCGTACCTCCAGAGATTGCAGGAAAATGGGATGGTTCACAGCCCGACTGGGAGAAGGAACTTGGCGTTGAATGGGTTGACTAGGTCTATTTTTTCTTTGATTCTTTTTTGATTCTTTGTCCTTCTAGATATAATGCCAGCATTGATCGTGCAATTCTCCATGATGATGGATAAATGGGTACCCCTGCTGATTTAAGGTCCCAGACCAGGTCTTCGAATTCCTTGCCTCCAACCCAGGTTGCAAGGATAGGTTTTTTGTACTCCTCATGTAGTTTTCTTTCTCTAATCATTTTTAATATTGCGCCTGTAAACTCCTGTGGTCTTGCATAACCGCCATGGACTGAGGCAACAATTATCCCGTCAATGTTCGGGTCTTCAAGTAATGCTCGTGTTGCTGCTTCATATCTGTAGAAACCTGCATCAGCTGAAAGGTCAATTGGGTTGTTGGGCGTTATCAGGTCAGGTAGTATCTTATCGATCTTCTTATAAGTCTTATCTGAGAGTTTTTGCACCCTTAGTCCATTTGCCTCACATGCATCTGTCAATAGAATTCCTAATCCCCCTCCATTTGTAACTATGCCAATGCGGTTTCCTTGAGCTGGAGGCTGGCCTGCAAGTGCCCTTGCCATGTCAAATAGTTCTACCACATCCCTGCATCTTATACCACCTGCTTGTTTTATAGCTGCACCATATATCTTATCGCTTCCTGCCATTGAACCTGTATGGGATGCAGTTGCCCTCGCTCCTGCCGAGCTTCTACCAGCTTTAACAATTAGTACTGGTTTTTGGCAAGCCTTAATGCTGTTCATAAAGG
>Ga0272442_10008495_pt1 | contig 12998 bp, 11 predicted proteins | sample SSMForm2O_FD_200262 | JGI IMG/M metagenome (GOLD analysis project Ga0272442, IMG submission 200262) | Marine sediment archaeal communities from Little Sippewissett salt marsh, Falmouth, MA, United States - SSM-Form-2O | ecosystem: Environmental > Aquatic > Marine > Wetlands > Sediment ...
GCCTAAATCATTTTTATCTTGACAATGACCAATTAAATTCTTATAATAAACGCAATATTTTGCGTAAAAAACAAAAATTAGCGCGCATAACAGGCTTTGTTCCATGCCTGAGCAGACGGATTGTCATTATGTGTGTGAATCCCGACAATCAAAACACAGAATCTTCTGAGAGCCTGGACGGCTATGCCTGTCTCAACGCAAACAAGGCCGCCTGTCTGGATGACGTGATCCGCCGGATGATCCTGCAGGGGATTTCGGAAGGACATCCCCGGATTGCAGAAATTCTGAACCACTATTTTGCCACGGTGGAAACCATGCTCATGGAAGGGATGGCTGTGAATACACCGTGTGCCAGGTACCGTATCGCTGTGTGCGGTGACGGCGGATGTGCCGGAACCGGCGGGATGCGTATTGTGCCCCATGTGTCTCCCAGCCGGCGTCTGCAGGACCGTGTCGAAAAAAATTCCCGTACGATTCTCGCTGCCATTCCGGATTCGATTCCGCGGCCGGTGGCGTACCTTGATCTGAACACGGGCGAGACAAACAGTCTGCTGACTTCATGCGGTATCGGTGAAATACGGGGCCATTTTTTATCCCACAACGGAACCGATGCCGCCCAGGGTATTTTTTTTATTTCACTGAGCGGAACAGAAACGCGGGTTGAGGTGGTTGGACAAAACACATTCGGAAAGCTGACCTTTATCGTGCCGTTCCTGAAAGAAGGAAATTATAATCTGGAATTGCGTGCCGGAACACCCTGCGGACAACTGTTCAGCGGTCGCCTTCAGGCAATACTCCGTGTATTGTGATGCGGGAAGGCCCGTTTGTTTCAATCCACGTTCTGACAAATCGAATCCTGTTTTTTGCACCCATCCATCGGATGAACCCGACGGATGTTTTTTTTCAACCGGAACCGCGGCCGTAAAATCAGGCCGGTTCCCGAATATCTGCTGCCTCGCATGCCTGAAATGAGAATCACCGGAATCATTCTCCGCACATTTTTTTGGATAATCCGCCGGCTGCAATGACGGCGGGTAACGGAATGAAAGGCAGGGTGCACGGCGTTCTGTTCCGTCGGATGATTGAACTTCAAGTCCGACTGAGACGGATTTCAGAAATTCCGTCCTGGGCGGTATTCTCGGTCTTGCACAGGCCGGGTCCGTCCTGCCCTGTTTTCGCCTCCCGCTGCACGGGCAGTCTGAAAGCGACAGCCTCTGACGAAGGGTGTTTGGGATGAATGCATCCTCCTGAGAAAGATGTCCTGCCGGAACCGGGACATCCGGGGCATGGACCAGGGTTCGCGCAGTGGCGGGACGCCGGGATGTCCGCATGTTATTTTTCTTTGGGGTTGCTTTATCGCGTGTCCTTTTTTAAATTCCTTGTTGTGGCCCGGAAGGAGAAAACCGATGAATATGCAGAAAAAACGAGCATGGCTGATCTGTTCCTTTATGATAATTTCTGTTTCCATGGTATCGGGCAAGTCATTGCCGAATGCCGGACTGGCCGCAGGGGTCGGCCTGCCCAAGATACCACTGACCCATTTCAGGATGCCGGTTTCCCTGACCGGAAAGGGATTCCTCGACTGGCAGTGGCATTCCCGGTTCGGCAGCCATATGGATATCGGCGCCCTGACCACATTCAGTCTGGGAACAACAGACGGCCGCAACGGCAAGCTGCGTTTCGATCTGATATGGACCACCCTCAATCTGACCTACCGTCTGCGCGGCGATTTCAGAAATACAAGCCACCTGGTGATGGGTGGAGGCATGTATTTTCTCTCACAAAAATTTGACGATGATACGGATTCCCGTAAAACCCCGGGTCTGGATATCGGCCTGACCAACCTGAGACAGGGACGGGGTATTGCCATGTACTGGGGATTACGCTGGCATCTGCTTTTCAATCCGGATCCAAAACCCCAGGTGGCCATACTGACATTTGGATTATTGTTATGAAGAATTCGAATGATCCGAGGCGCCGGTCTTTTCGGGCGCGTCTGAAAAAGTGGCGCCGGCGGATTACCTACTCGAATGTATTTATCCATGCAGTCGGTGATTTCGCAGCCATGCTGATCCTCGCATACTCGGCCACTTTGAAAATTCAATGGACCATTCATCCTGATTATCTTCTGCTGGACCGCCGCCGTATATTGTACGGCTTCTGGCACGGCAGACAGTTCATGATGCTTCGCGGCTGGGCGTTTCAAAATATTGGAATGATGACGGAGCTGAGCTGGGCCGGATCCATTCAAACCCGCATATTATACCGGCTGGGTTTTAAAACGGTTCGCGGATCCAGCAAGCGGCAGGGCGCCAAGGCGCTGATCGCCATGAAGCGGCTTGTGGAACAGGGGCATTCCGCAGGATTTGCGCTGGACGGACCCACGGGGCCCATTTATGAATCCAAACCCGGGATATTGTTTCTGGCACAAAAACTCGGGCTGCCGGTCGTTACTGTGGCTGCAAGCGCCAGTCCGGCATGGGTGCTTCGATCAACATGGTGCAGGTATATGTTTCCCAGGCCTTTTGCCAGATGTGCGATTATTGTAGGGCAGCCGGTTCCTGCCGGGCAGACGGAAAAGGGATATACGACAGAACAACTGGATGCCATGTTGAATTCTCTGACCAGCCGGGCGGACAGGCAAACCGGATTTGTGATCCTGTAAAGACCGGTCCGGCAGGACAAACGGGATAACACAAATGATGGAAACCAATCTGAATGTTCGTAATTTTGATTCGCCCCTTTCCCCGGATGACTTCCGCAAGGTGCCGCGCCATCCCGTCCACGTGGTCCTGGATAATCTGCGCAGCGCCTTTAATGTGGGGTCTATTGTGCGAACCGCAGATTCCGCCCTGGTGGAAAGGATCTATTTCTGCGGATATACTGCCCATCCCCCGCACAAAAAGCTTGAAAAAACGTCCCTGGGCGCACTGCCGTATGTTCCGTGGGAGTATTCCGAAAGCGCACTGCCATTGATTCACCGGCTGAAATCCAGGGGCATACGCGTGGTCGCCCTGGAAACCACAAATCAGAGCCGTATTTTGTGGGATTATGTTTTTCCCGCACCGGTGGCGATTGTTATGGGCAATGAGGCGCTCGGGATTTCTGAAAATATTCTGGCTGAAGCGGATGACATCGTTGAAATTCCGATGCTGGGATTCAAGAATTCCATCAATGTCGCCGTGGCCTTTGGCATGGCTGTGTATGAAATACAGCGCCAGAACCGGCATCAACTGAATCAATCGCGTCTTGTCCGGCATTCGCCGGGTCGTACCCCAAAAAAACAGGATGGACTGAAATGAACCGCTTGTTTCCATACAGGGAAAGATGCTGTTCCGTTCACCCGTTTCCGTGTGAGGGGGGCCGGAGATCGGCAATCCTTTACGGAACAGCCGTTATGACGGCATGTTGCTTTCTCTGCAACGGCACCGGCCAAAAAAACGTGGGGAGAATTCATGCCATGAAGAATGAGACATACAAGCAGGCAAGAATGGATATGGTGAACCGGCAAATACGGGCGCGGGGGATTCATGACGAGCGCGTGCTTCGGGCCATGCAGAAGGTGAGACGTCACCGTTTTGTACCCCCGGATTACCGCCATGCCGCCTATGCGGACGAACCGCTCCCCATCGGACATCAGCAGACCATATCTCAGCCCTATATCGTTGCTTACATGACCCAGGCCCTGTCACTGAAAGGGGATGAAAAAGTCCTGGAAATCGGTACAGGATCAGGATATCAGGCCGCTGTTCTGGCGGAACTGGCGCATGAAGTGTACAGCATCGAGATTGTTGGACCACTGGCAGCTGAGGCGGTCCGGACTCTGAATGCCGAAGGATATGACAGCATTCACGTACGCCATGGGGACGGCTATCTGGGATGGCCGGAAGCAGCGCCTTTTGATGCGATCATCGTGACGGCCGCGCCGCCGCGGATTCCTGAAAAACTCATCGGTCAGCTCGGCCCCGGCGGTCGGATGATCGTTCCCGTGGGTGATTATTATCAGGAGTTGGTTCTGGTTGAGAAAGAGGACGGACAAATCCGTCAATCAACCCTGCTGCCTGTCCGGTTTGTGCCCATGACCGGTAAAATACAGGACAACGACTGACAAGGGGAACATTCCGGTCTTTTTTCCGTATGCCTGAATACCTGCAAAATAACAGAGGAGTGGTATTGTATGGCCGTGTCCGGCGAAAAACGGGATCGTGAAGCTCGCAGACTTACCAAGTCGCGGCGGGACCGGGTGATTGACGGTGTCTGCGCCGGCATTGCGGACTATTTTGACATTGATACAACGGTGGTTCGTATTGGTTTTCTGATCGGCATACTGATCAACGGCATCGGCGTGGTAGCGTATATTCTTCTGATGATTTTCCTGCCGGTTAATCCCGATCACCGCCAATCCGTAGAAAGAAAAGAAGCGGCCACTGTTGATCACACAATGATGTGGGGTGCCATTCTTTTGGCGCTGGGAATTCTTTTTCTTTTTTCCAGGATCGGCAACCGTCTGTTTCACCACTTTCCTTTCTGTTTTCCCGTATTCCATTTCTGGCACATTCCCTGGCACAGCATGTGGCCTCTGACTCTCGTCATCCTGGGGATAGTCTATCTGGTTTATGCCCTGCGGCGTGGAGATGCCGCCGAAGCGGATTCAGACAGGCGACGCGGGAAAGCGGAAAATAAGACATGGTACCGATCAAGAAAAAACAAAGTAGTTGCCGGGGTCTGCGGCGGTCTCGCCGATATTCTGCATCTGGATCCCGTTATTGTTCGTATTCTGGTGATTGTCCTGGCCCTGATCACGGATGTTGTTGTCTGGCTGGTGTTATATCTTGTCGCCGTGATTGTAATCCCCCGGGAACCTGACGGGAAATCAGCCGGGAACAGGCGGAGGGGATCAAAATGAAGGAACACAGAAAATCATTGATTCCGGGAATTTTATTGATCCTGGCGGGACTGGCTCTGTTTTTCAGAGAATCGCCATTTGATTTTTTTAACTGGATCATGCTTTATCCGGTCCTGATATTGATTTTCGCGATCACGCTGCTTTATGAAGTGTACCGGAATAAAAGCCGGAATGCGCTTTTCTGGGGCATCACTTTGCTGCTTGTCGGAATGTTTTTTTTCATGAGAAATTATCGTGTCATCCCGTTTTTCGATATGGATGATTCCTGGTCCGTATTCCCGCTGGCGATGGGATTGGGTTTTCTGGCGCTTTTTATATTCAATCCTGATAACTGGGGGGTACTGATTCCAGGCGGTTTTTTCCTCTTTGTCGGGATCACCAGCGGGCTCCGTCAATTTGGTTTTTATCTGTGGGATTGGGATGACGCTGTTGAAAGTTACTGGCCTGTCGTTTTTGTTTTGATCGGTGCGGTCTTTTTCATTCACGGATTGCGTCGCAGAAAAGAAAGAATCGTGGATAACGATCAGGACGAACCATCCGGTTCTGCTGAGAATAAATAAATCCCGGGGACCCGGAATTCATTCTGCTGCAAAAATGTACAGTGAACCGGCTCCTGAATGTTTCATTCATTTTTGCATCCCTTTTCAGGGGGGCACTTCCGTTTCGTTCAATTCCCGCCATGTTACAAATATTTAATATTTTTTTCCTTGATTTTTTAAGGTTTATCTGATATCATTATTCTGGGGAAGAGGAATGGTGCGTTTATTTTTCGTACATCCTTCTGCCCACCTTTACCCAATTATCGAGAAATATAGTCTAAAACTCTAAATAACAATCAATTAAACAAAGGTTTCTCGGCTTTCAGAGTACATACTATGGGTCCTTTCTGGAGAATGAAAAGGGAGTTGCCGGAATGCGGCAAGCCCAGTGAACCGTTTTTTGCATGGGCTTCCGAAAAACAGTTCATCTCCATGTTGGGGGATCCGTTTGACCGCATTCAGCATCTGCTGGTTGAAATTCAGAAACGGTGTCTCGCGGAGCAGGTTCTTCTTCTGGTCAGTCATACCGGAGAAAACAGGGTCAGGCGGATGAACATGATTCCCAGAAATGAGAAAGCGGTTCTGTCTGAGGACCTTCAGAAAATGCTTCTTAAAAAATGCGCCAACGGAAATCCGCTGCTGCGATATGAAGATTTGTTGCAGGACGGGGATATCCGGCCTTACCTTCAGGGCAGTCAGGTCAACAACCTGATATGTGCCCTGCTTCTGGCAAGCGACGATACCACCGAAGCACTTGTGATTGTCAATCATTCGGATCTCGGCGATTCCTCCCGTGTCATGGACCTGGTCTCATTTGCGTCGCCCGTTCTGGCACTGTCCACCCAAAACGCCCGTTTGTACAGGGAGCTGAAAAGAAAGCGGGCCGAACTGGACAGGTGGGTCAAACATGTTGAGGAACGGATCGAGGAAGGTACCAAGAAGTTTCTCGAAAGGGAATTTCAGTATCATGTCCTGTTCGAAGGAACCAATGACGGCATTGTGATTCATGCCAAAGACGGTCATATTATCGAAGCCAATCAGATGGCCTGCAGGCAGCTGGGATATCAGAGGAAAGAGATGCTGAGCCTGAGCTGGGGCATGCTCTCACATCCTGACAGCTATCCGGAACAGATGACCTTCTTTGAAAGTATACTGCGGAAGGAAAAGGTCAGGCCTCTTTCAACGCGGATCAAGAGGAAAGACGGCACGGTTTTTACCGTGGAAATCAGCAGCCGGCGTGTATGGTTTCACGGCAAGGAAGTCATCCAGACACTGATCCGGGATATGACCATCCGCAAGGCGATGGAACAAACGCTGCATGATTCCAAGGAAAAATACCGGATTCTTGTGGAATCATCGCTTGTGGGGGTTTTTATTATCCGGAAGGGAATCATTCAGTTTGCCAACGGGCCTTTTATGCAATTCGTCGGTCGCAGCAAAGAAGAACTGCTGGAGCATGATTTGTTTGAGCTCATTGCTACCGAAGACCGGAGCATGGTAACCAGCCGTGAATTGCGGAGAGAAGACGGTGAATCAGTGCCGGAACAATACGAATCCCGGTTTATGAAAAAGGAGGATGGAAAGTGCTGGGGTGAGATCCGGGCGCGACGTATCATTCTGGAAGGAAAACCTGCGGTGCTGGGCAATGTCATTGATATTACACAACGAAAACTGTTTGAGCTTCAGTTTTTTGAAAGCCAGAAAATGGAATCCATCGGTACACTGGCAGGGGGCATTGCCCACGACTTCAATAATCTGCTCGGTGGTATTCTCGGTTATGCGTCGCTGCTCCTGAGTGACATGCCCAAGAGTCATCCTCATTATGATGATATTTACACCATTGCTGAAACAGCAAAAAGAGCGGCCGATCTGACAAACCGGCTTCTTGCGTTTGCCAGGGGCGGCAAGTATCATGTCATATCGGTGGATATGAACAAGGTCGTCCAGGATGTGCTTGGTATACTGACCAACAGCATCGACCGGTCTGTTGCTGTTGAAACATCCCTGACGAAAAAACTATGGACTGTCAAAGGCGATGCCCAGCAGCTGCATCAGGTGCTGTTCAATGTCTGTCTGAATGCCGTGGATGCCATACAGGGCGGTGGAACCATTACCATCACAACGGACAATGTCATTCTTGATGAGCAGTTTTCCAAAACCCAGCTGGATGTGATTCCCGGAGATTATATCAGGACGGTGGTGTCGGACACGGGCATGGGCATGGATGAAAAAACCAAATCACGGATATTTGAACCGTTTTTTACAACCAAACCCACGGGTGAAGGCACAGGCCTGGGTCTGGCCATGGCTTATGGCATTGTTAAAAATCATCAGGGTCTGATTCTTGTGGACAGCCAGCTGGGAAAAGGTACGAAAGTCAGTATTTATCTGCCAAGGCACACAGAGGAAAGCCTGGAGGCGCAGCCGATCCGTGTTGTCAAGCCCGCATCGAAAAAGGGTATTCTTCTTGTCGATGACGAAGAAGTGATCCGTCAGGTCGGCAAGCGCATGCTGGAAAAAGGCGGCTATAATGTGCATCTTGCGAGAGACGGGGTGGAAGCAATTGATTATTTCAGAAACAACAGGGACAGAATTGATCTGGTGATTCTGGATATGGTCATGCCCAATATGGGAGGCAAGGAAGCCTACCGGAAACTGCGGGAACTCGATCAGGAACTGCCCATTGTGCTGACCAGCGGATACAGCGCCTATCATGATCCCGCATTGAAAAATCTCCGTGATGTCCCGTTCCTACAGAAACCCTTTCAAACCGAACGCCTGCTGAGTACGGTGCAGGAAGTCTTCCAAGTGTAAAAATCTGGAACAACCTTTGCAATCCAATTCAGCGGCAAGGGAACGAACATTGTCTCCCGAAGAAGAATGCTGTAATTCCAGGGAAATCCATTGATTTATTGATGCCCATACGGTAAGGTGCATAGATTGCCATAATGCAACTAGTTAAAGAAAAATCAAACACATATACATCGGGTATTCCTGAAAAGCAATATGAGGAATTGTATTCAAAAGCCGGTATTTTGTATTTTGTAACCGATGCAAAGTGCTGCATCCTATCCTGCAATGTAACGGCCCGGGAAAAATTGAATTATGAAAAGGAAAATTTTATCGGCAAAAATTTCCTGGACATCGTTGCTCCCGGCGAACATCCCCATTTTTCCGGCACACTCGAGAAATGCATCAATCGCGGATTTATCAAGGATGAAGAGACATTCCTGATGCCGGATTCAGGCGCGCCCATTCCGGTTCAGATCAGCGGTCTGGTGGAAACGGATGAGGATGGGGTGCCGGCGAAAATCCGGTTTTATGTCCGGGATATGGCTGAAACCTACTGGGCCGGAAAACACAAGGATCTCAGCCGGGATATCATCCTTGCGATGCGGGAGCTTGCATCTCCCGAGGAACGGCTTGAAAAGATACTTGGATCGATTCAGAAGCGGCTCGGGGCTGAGGGAGTGGGACTTTTTCTGTCCGATTTCAGGGGACAGGCCGCTGTATTCGGAAACTGGAAATGCCCCGATGATGCCGATGAAGAGAAACATTCTTTTCGGAGATGGCCGCCTCCGGTGTGGAAAAAATTTATTGAGATGGCGTGCGGACAGGGAAAGACGGGTCTGACCGAATTTGGCAGTTTCTGGACCACCTCTCTGACCGATTTGATTATTCAGATGCACCCTCACAATGAAATCGACAATCTGGTATCGCTGGAAGATTATGAGGCCATCATCATCGTTCCGATTTACAGGAATGCCGGCATGACTGATTATCTGGTGCTGCTTCATACGAAAGCCGGTAAATGGCAGTTCGGTGACGTCGAACTCCTTGAGTCCATATCACCGTTGATGTCTGTATCGGAGGAGGGACATGCCGCACCGGACGATGAAAAGGCAGAAGATTACAAAGCCATCATGGATGTGAGTGTCTGTGGTGTGCTTCTGGTCAAGGACGGCATCATTCAGGAAGTGAATTCCCGCGTCGAGGAGATGTTGGGACTGCCGGCTGAATCCATCACAGGGAAATCGATTCTGGACTTTGTGACGGAAGGGTCCCGCCCGGTTATTCACAAGCTCGTGGAAAGCGGTCCGGATAATCAGGAAATCGAAGCCATTGAAATCTGTCCCGCGGCGGGGTGTACTGTTTGGGTAGACTGCGACCGTGTGCCTTTATCCATGAACGGCAGCCTGACCGAGATGTGGTGCTGGGTGGACAAGGCCAATCATTTGCGCCTTCAGGAGCAATTAATCAGGGCACGGAAAATGGAAACCCTGGGTCTCCTGGCCGGCGGCATTGTTCATGAATTCAATAATCTGCTGGCTACCATCCTGGGATACAATTCTCTGCTCAGCGAGGAAATCTCCAAAGAAAGCCCCTACTATGAAGACCTCCAGCAAATTACCAGAACATCGGAACGGGCCACTGAATTGACGTCACGGCTCCTTGCCTTTGCAGAAGGAAGATCGTATCAAATCAATGAGCTGGATGTCAATCAACTGATCCGGGAGGTGGCAACCATTTTATCACGTACACTGGACAAGAGAATCGCCATTCGCGCCGAGTTGAATGATGATCTGAATTCAATCAAGGCGGATGCCGGACAGGTCCAGCAGGCCATTCTGCAAGTGGCCCTCAATGCCCGTGACGCGATGGAAAACGGCGGCAAGATTGTCTTCCGCTCCAGCAATCTGAAGCTGAACCAGGGTGATATACGGCTCAAAGAGGGAAAAAATCCCGGCAATTACATACTGATTGAAATCAGTGATACCGGACTGGGTATGAGCAGTCAGACACGGGATAAAGTATTTGATCCCGGTTTTTCGACGAAAAAAGACAAGCCCGGAAAGGGCCTGGGCATGTCTATGGTCCGGGATATCGTCGAGCAGCACGGCGGCTTTATTTCGTTATTCAGTGAAAAGTCAAAAGGAACTGTGGTCAAGATATACTTCCCGGCCAATGAAAAGAAAGCCATCCGGAAATCACGTCCCAGTGATACGGGAATCAGGCCGGCGCTCGGTAAAGAGACCATCCTTCTCGTGGATGATGAAAAAATGCTCAAGGAAGCCGCCCGAAAAATGCTGACACGATACGGATATAAAGTCATCACTGCGGAAAGTGCGCCGGAAGCCATTGCGATTTATAAAAAATATAAAAACCGTATCGACCTGATCATTCTGGATATGATCATCCCGGGAATGGATGTCAAACAAGTACTGGCGTGGTTCAGAAAAGTCAATCCCAAAGTAAAAATCGTGGCATCCACGAATCTGGGCGAGCAGGACTATTTTGAACAGAATTTTTCCGCCAGCGTCGCCGGTTTTATTCAGAAACCCTTTCAGGTGCGCCCCTTGCTGAATCAAATCCGGACAATTATCAGTGCCTGAATGTTTCCATTGTGAAACATTTATTTCTTTTTGTAAACCGTCACAGGCATTGATCCTCCCGATGATCTGAATACAAAACCTCTTCAAGAACTGTGTATCATGTAATAATAAGTTATTGTTAAATAGCATGATATCAATATTCCCGCCTCTCTCTTGAATATGCCTGTTACATGGAATATTATCTCCGGCATTTTTTCATTATACGGACAAAATACTTTGGCATGATTTCGGCATAGGAATATTTTGCCCATTTGAACCATGAAGGAGTGATATCTGACAACGGACAGGAATAGCAAACAAGAACACCTGTTTCCTGATTTTGACAGCAGAGCCACTGTGGAGGAAAAGCTGATGGCCGATGTGGTCCACAAAATCAAGAACAATCTGGGCGGCATCGGTGGATTTGCATCCCTGCTGGAAAGGGATCTGGATGAAGATGATCCACGTATGCGTCTTGTCACACGCATTCAGGAGAGTGTGGAACGTCTGAATAATTTTGTGGTTGATCTGATGTTTCTTGTGAGAGATGTCCAGCCGGAATGCGAACATATCCGGCTTTTGCCTCTTCTGAAGGAAATCCTGCAGAATGAGGAAAAAGAATCGGCCCGTGGCAAAGTCATGATCCAGGGGGATGAAAATGTGGATTTGCCCGCTCTTGCGATATTCGCAGATCCGCATTTAATCCGCGAAATGATGCTGCAATTGGTGATATTTATTCGCTCATCAGGCGGGAAGGTGGAACGCGTTTTTGTTGCCGGTATTTCGGATGATGTCCTGAAAATGCAGTTTATCATCCAGGGCGGCGATATGGCCATTTCCCTGCCAGCAGATTTTTCGACACTGATCAAACGCTTCGATAGGGTCGAGACACGGCTATCCCTTTCCATTGTGCTCAAAATGGCGCAGTGTTTCGATGCGCGTGTTTCCTATGCAAAAACGGGGCAGGCAACGTCCGTTATTTCTGTACAAATGATGAAGGATAAATGAACATGAACACTGAAGACAGGCAAATTCTGGTTGTGGATGATGAGGAAGTGATCAGGGAATTGCTGAACGAAGCATTGCAGCGAAAAGGGTATCGTGTCGACGTCAGGGAAAACGGAAAAGATGCGCTGGCACAACTGGACAAGGTACAATATGATCTGGTGATATCGGACATTCGTCTGCCGGATATCAGCGGGATGAAAATACTGAGCAAGGCAAAGGCCAAATATCCGGATCTGGGTATTATTATGATCACGGCATACGGCTCCATCAAAAATGCAGTGAAGGCCATGAAGCAGGGCGCATTTGACTATATTACCAAGCCCTTCGGTCTGGATGAAATGGAAATGGTGGTCGAAAAATATTTTGAATATCAGTCTCTGGTTGATGAAAACCGGTATCTTCGTTCGGAACTGGACCGCAAATTCAGCTTTGAGAATATTGTGGGTAAAAGTGAACCCATGACCAGAGTGTTCGAGGCCATCCGGATGGTGGCAAAAAGCAGGGCGACGGTGATGATTCAGGGCGCCAGCGGAACGGGTAAGGAACTGGTGGCCCGGGCCATTCATTACAACAGCGAACGCAAGCATGGCCCTTTTGTGACAACAAATTGTGCGGCCCTCCCCGAGGGGCTGGTGGAAAGTGAATTGTTCGGGCATGAAAAAGGTGCCTTTACCGGTGCCTATAAATTGACGAAAGGACGGTTTGAGCTGGCCAATGGCGGCACACTCCTTCTTGATGAAGTCAGTGAAATCAGTCCCGGTCTCCAGGCAAAGCTGCTTCGGGTGATTCAGGAAAGAGAAATTGAAAGGGTGGGAGGTGGAAAACCCATTTCAGTGGATGTGCGGATTGTCGCCACAACGAACCGCGATCTTCAAAAGGAGGTGGAGGAGGGGCGGTTCCGTGAGGACCTGTTTTATCGTCTGAATGTCGTACCGATTCATATGCCCAACATCTCTGAAAGAAAAGAAGACATCCCTCTTCTGGTCCAGCATTTCGTCAAGAAATATTCGCTGGAAAACGGACTGAATACGAAAACCGTTTCCGAGAAAGCCATGCTGCTTTTATCCCAGCGTGACTGGCCGGGCAATGTCAGGGAAATCGAAAACTGCGTTGAGAGGGCCGTGGTCATGTGTGCGCCCGATGTGGAAAGCCTTGAGCCGCATCATTTTTCCA
>Ga0272442_10008500_pt1 | contig 12996 bp, 13 predicted proteins | sample SSMForm2O_FD_200262 | JGI IMG/M metagenome (GOLD analysis project Ga0272442, IMG submission 200262) | Marine sediment archaeal communities from Little Sippewissett salt marsh, Falmouth, MA, United States - SSM-Form-2O | ecosystem: Environmental > Aquatic > Marine > Wetlands > Sediment ...
ATGCGCGCGCTGGTGAAGTCAACGTCAAAGAGCGTGCCCTGTTGGGCGAAGCGCAAAGCAGACCCTTTTTTCGCAGCTCGGTGATGTGCTCGAAGACGGTGCTTCGGCTTAGGTTCAATGCGGACGCCATTTCGCCTAAGGTCGGGGAATAGCATCGGTTCTCCTGAAATTGCGCCACCATCGTCAGGAGCTGGTGCTGGCGAGGGGTCAGTTGTATCGCGCGCTTCGCTGTTTTCAACGGCATGGATGTTTCTCTCCTTGTGACAATGATAAAGCTCATTCAAGCCGGGCGAGTTTTCTGGGCCAATAAAAGCACTGTTGCGCCGCAGGCCGAAGATCACGACGACGATCTCCACCACAGCGGCGAAACATCGCTCCAGGGGATTTGACCATTCGCAGATTTTCGTTCCTTCCGGCGGCCAGTGGGCGACGAAATCGCCGCCGGGTCCGAACGTGCAGAGCGGCTCGATGGGGCCATTATGTTCGGGCGTCATTTTCGTTCCATCCCTGATCTTAACGACATACTCAAAACATTCATCAGCAGTTGTTTCTATCGGCAAGGCGCATGAAATGACCCAAACAAAAACCGAACAAAACCAGCGACTTCTTGATTTTTTTTACGCTCTTTCGATTGGCATCCTGATAGTCGCAAAGATATGGGACGCTATACGAAAAAAATCCGAAGGTTTCGTTCGAGTGTGTCAGTCGTCTTTAAAATGCCGCTTCGTTTCTTGAGAAAGGCGTTGTCTGCATAAATTGACGAAACCTGTGCATGGAATGAGGTTGCATGCGCGTTTCGGTCGTGGTAAGCTATCTCGTATAACATTGAAACTCGAAGAGTCCTGAAAAGTTGAACGGAGGTATCGATCATGAGATCAATGAAACGCCGCGATTTTCTCAAAGGTACGTTAGCCGCATCGGCTGTTAGTGTCGTCCCGTTCAACATCCTGAAAGCCGGCCCATCGCCGAATAGAAAGCTCAATATTGCCTGTATCGGCGTCGGCATGCAGGGTTCGAGCAATGCCGAATATCTTGCGAGGACCGACAACGTGATTGCCCTGTGCGACGTGGACCAGGCATGGCATAAGAAGCAAATCCAGAAGCGCAAAAACCTGCACGGGATAAAGCTCTGGACGGATTACAGGGTGATGTTCGACAAAATCGGCAAACAGATCGACGCCGTCCTGATCGCGACGCCGGAGCATAACCACTATACGATCTCGACGGCGGCCATCCGGCGGGGTAAACACGTCTATTGCCAGAAGCCGCTCTGCCATGCGGTTAATGAAGTGCGTCTTCTGACCGAAGAGGCTCGAAAGCACAAGAAGGTCGTCACGCAGATGGGCAACCAGGGCCATTCGGGCCAAAGCTCCGCCATGCTGAGGGACTGGGGCCAGGCCGGCTCGGTCGGACCCATCCGCGAAGTTCATGCCTATTCAAGGAAAAATTACTGGATCGACAAGCCCGTTGTGACCGGTTGTACCGTGCCGGAGACGCTGGACTGGAACTTGTATTTGAACCGGGCCGAGGAGATCCCGTTCAGCACGAGCTATATGAATCGCGAGTGGATACGCTACAGCCACTTCAGCGGCGCCGTGGGCGACATGGCGGCCCACATCTTCGATCCGGCGTATTACGCCCTGGACCTTCGTGTGCCCCTGAGCGTTCGGGCGGAAGTGAACACCCCCGCCTATCCCGGCTCGCTGCCGCGCTCCGGCGTCATTACATGGGAATTCGCCGCGCGGGGCAAAATGCCCCCGGTGACGATGAAATACTACCTGGGCCAGGACATTGAATTTCCGCGCCCCAAGCACCTGGAGCCCGGACGCCGGGAAATCACCAGCGGCTCGGTCATGGTCGGCGAGAACGCCTCGATCATGGCGGGTAGTCACAGCCAGGGTGGAAGGATCATCCCCGAATCCATCATGAAAGAGACGCCCAGATCGCCTCAGGTGGCGTTCCGTTGCAAGGGCCGGACGCACTTCGACAACTGGACGCTGGCCTGCAAAGGCGAGGACACAGCAATGTCGAATTTCGAATATGCCGGGCCTTTGTCTGAGATCATCGTCCTGGGTGACATTGCCTTGTTGCATCCCGGCCGGACGCTGCTCTGGGATTCGAAAAACATGGAAATCACAAACGACGAGGCCGCCAATAAAAGCCTCTTCATGCGCCGCCTCGCCCCCCGCGACCACCTGAACTGGTATTAGACAAAGACCGGATTATCAAGACAATCTATAAAAAGCTGCTGAAGATACAATGTGAATGAAGTCGATCTGAAATTGATCTCCCTCCATATTATTGTCAACGCAGATCCCGGAAAAACGTACGAATATCTTTCACAAGTAAGTCTGGATTACTTGATGCTACAGTTCGCAGGTCATTTCGTAGAAAGACCAAGTATCTTTTTGGCTGATACCGGCGGCTTTGGCCTGTGCGTCGATAAGGGCTTGAGCTTTTTCGTCGGGCCAGTCGTCGCGTGACATCGGTCTTGTGTTCTGGAGTTTAAAACCGGCTTTTTCCCAGAAGCTTTTGCCCGCACCACCGGTAACTCCGTAGAAGATGTCGAGGTCGGCAAAGGTCATCACCTCGATTTTATTCCAGCCCTGTTCTTTCGCCCAAGTGATAAAAGCGTGAGCAAGCTTCAATCCGATTCCCTTGCGTGCACCGGCATCTTGTTGACTTAGATAATGCTCACCTAAAACTTCTGCTTCCTTATCGCCGACGTATGGGCGAGATGTCATTATGCAATGAACTTGTAGTGTCTTATCTTCGATTTGGTCAAGAGAAGGAAACGGTTCATTGATTAAGTCTGCATTCGGTCCGGCTGGGTGGTCCTGCTGAAGGCACATGTAGCCGGCCTTTTCCATGGACATTAAAGCCTTGGGATAAAATCGCAGCACACCGATGATTTCGTCGCCTTTCCGGGCAACCATCGCACAGGTGCCATAAGTGTTTATCAGCTTTTCGAGTAAAGGGATGTTGATACTGCGGATTTTTTTGAAGTTGACGATTTGCCCTTCTTCACTGGGATACTGTTCCATAGTCTGCTTTGAGAGTGGTCCACTATGGAGGCAGCGCCACAAAATAAAATCTTTGGTCATCGGTTCAATTGTAATTTCTTTATTCATTTTTAGTTCTTCTTGCCTGAAAAATATATAAATCGTGAACGCTTCTCCATGTTAGGATTGAAGTTGGTGGTGGAGTAAACATATCTCACTACAGTTGATCTGATCCTTTCAAATCAGCATCTCTTCTTGACGTCTATTCCTATCTCTCTCTCCATGATATTCTGAAATCTCGTGCCGCCTATGGGATGGTCAGCGACCAGCTTACCATCGTACAGCACGCCAGAAACAGCATAGGGCCACGGTGCGTTCTGGGCTTGCCTGTAACTTCTATACTCTACTATTCTTGGTTCTATTCCGTATCTGTCTTTCGCAATCTCAGCAATATCGTTGACCATTGTTACATTATAAGGGCATTGGCCAGAGGTTATAATCGTAAGGCCTCTACCGAATTTCTTTCGCTTCTTATCCCACTGGCCCTTAAAGCTCGGTGTTGGAGCGGATTTCTTAAATTTCTTCACAAGCAGTGAAAAATCTGGAAGTGCCTTCTCAACCTCCTCGAACCCGTTCTTAAGGAACAATTCCTTTCCAACCATCCAAGTACCCTCGCGTGTTACAACGGCCACACCCTTCATGCCTGCTTTCTTAGCGTCTTTCATACACTCCTCAATAAGGCGTGTGCCATAACCTCTGCCCTTGCACCTCTTCCACTGGATGTATATGCAGTGTATGAACATGTAATTCTCAGAGTTCACAGCCCTCCATGCGTGTTCACCAGGTACATACTCAATATAACCGACTATACCATCATCCGGCGTGTTGAGCATCTTCACCTTCAATCCTTCGGACATACGTTTCTTTATCCACTGGAACTTGTGTTGATAACACTCTTTGCTCGGATCTTTGTGCCCACATAATGGCACCTTTCCAGCGTCCTTCGGTGTCATCTCGATGATCTGGACTTTTGCCTGCGGCTTCTCAGATGTCTTCATCGATTACCCCAAACAGATCAAATTCACTTTTCGATCGTTTTAATCCGAATCATTTCTAAGTGCGGAATTCATCCACTCATGAACGGTGACACCCTTGCCCTTACACCGCTGAATGAGGTCCGTGTGACTGAGAGTAAAAGATCCAATCAGTCCACCATGCTGGTTGTGAACCAGAGTGTACCACAGACACGCCGCCAGCCATTCTTTCACCGGAGTCCTTTCCTCACCCAGACAGGCGTAAACCCGAACGATGTTGTTTCTTGGATCAAAGCCAAGGTCGATATGTCCGAGATCCAAAAGCAGGAATTGCAGGGGGACACGCGTCAGCCACCGGTCCAGGCCCAGTGCATAGCCAAACAGCATATGGCCCAGACGTTGTTTTTCGCTTTGCGCCTGGCGTGTGGGTATCCCTAATCGGCCGGTTGCGATGCCGTGAATCCAGCCTTCAATGAAGCGAAACGTGTTATGGTGACAGTCGGAGGCCGTGTGGATTCCCGACGCGATGGCGCAGCAGGTTTTGTACAGTTCCTGCTTCTGCGCATCCTTGAGCGCATCGAGCGCTTCTTGATATGCGGAATCCCATTCAGGACGGATCTTCGGCAATCCGGCCAGGTCTGAGATTTCTGCATCGAGATGGGGACCGCGTCCGTTTTCATCATAAAACACGTCCTTTCCCATGGCCTCCAGGGCCTGTAGTGCGGATCCCCCCCCAGGGGGCATTTGGGGATCGGTCCCGGTGTAATTGAGCTTGATGAAGAAGTCAAACGTCAGGAGCATCCGATCCAGCATCTTCCTCTGGACCTTGCTAAGTTGCGAAACCGCACCCAGCCATTCGTAGGATCGGTTGATAAATCCCGCCGCCTCCGGGTGCGCCTTGATGGCATCTTCTCTCGGTTTACCCGACAGATACGCATTTAATACGCTGTGGATAGTCCTGAGACTTTCCATTTGTCGCGGCTGGCTGGTCTTCAGCCGGCGCCCTAACCCAGAGCACAAGCATCCATTTTTGAAAGATGACCGTTCCAGTTTCCCCCGAGCAATGGCAAACAGTAACTCGTCCACGGTAACCGGCAGGCCGCTATCACAGGGAATAAGACCGGTGATGTGGCTGCGAAGCAGGCGAATGCTATCGCTCAGTGGTCCCAGCTTGCTCTGCATTTCATGCAGGTGCTTGACCGCATCGTCCCATTGGTCTTCGACCCACTGGCCTTGCTCATTCGGAAAGATCCAGGGAATCGTACACCACTGGCTTATAAGGTTGCCATCCTTATCTGAATAGAGTGTACTCACCATTTGGCTCTCCCGGACGGGCGTAGAGGAGCTCTCTCCGGTGTACACCGCTTCGAATCCAGGGGATACCTGGTCGTAGGGCACGAATGTATCTTTCTTTTTAGCCATGATCGCTCCTTTTATAAATCGTAACCATAAAAGACAGCCGTTGGGTATTTATGATCGAACCAGCGGTCGTTTGTGCCGCAGACGCGAAAACCGTTATAGACGAGCAACTCAGCCAAAGAACAGTCATGAGGATTAGGCGGGCCGACGTCCATCATGACCCTGGCCCCGCCCCTTTTGGCGGCTTTGAGCATCCCTTTAAGCAAGGCGGTGCCGTAACCTTTGCCTCTTTCGCTCTGGTCCACCCACAAATCCCATATCCACGCCATTTTATTCCAGGCCCAGAAATTGATGATCCCAAGGCCAACAACTTTCCCGCTGTCATCCTCAATGACCAACCACTTGGTTTCGTTCTGCTTAAGTAGCTTTTTAAGTTCGTCCGCAGTACGTACGGGGCTTATTCGAGCGCAACATGCTGCATCGCTTGCCTTTGCCTGTCGAATCGTCACATTCCCACTCCCGGCCTCGGAAAATATCCTTTCGCAAAGCTTCCCATACTTTGGGCCGCCGCTTTGGCATACTCGGCCCTGGACAGCGAGCTTCGCCGGACGCGCCGGATCGGCTTGCTGTGATAGGCCTTCTGAAAGGCCTTAACACGCTCGACGTCCCGGCGGCGCCAAACGCGCCAACCCCGCCAGTCACGTTCCACATCATCGACCAATCCCTCATCGAGCCACCGCAGAAGGGTGCTCTTGGATACGCCAATGCGATGAGCCGCTTCAATCGTACTCAACATAATCCAAAGTCCTCAACAGTTAATATAAGTATATTTAATATATTTATACATTTGTAGATCCAAGTCAAGATTTTTTTAGATTTAAACCTGAATTTTTTCAATTTTTTTTGGAGAGATTCTCTTGGATTCGAAGCGGAAAGACTATTCGATTCGCTGACTGCATCCCCTGTGTGGCTGCCACCTATTATATACTCATGTATATCTTCCACAGAACGCCGCCCGTCTCCTTGGGATTAATCTGTGATTTGACATAGAGATATCAGAATTATTGTTTCCGAAGTGTGTAAAATGAATTCAGCAAGAATAAATATTACCAATCTCTCGCCAATAAAAGCTCGACATTAAATGTGTACTGGATTCAGGAAAAACGCACGCCTAATTCTCGCAGCATTGCGAAAGTATCAGCGTAACTCACACCTAATGCCTCGCATACATTAGGTATAGGAACCTTACTTCTTGCATCGATAGCCGGAAGTTCGTGGGTTACTACTATATACCCCTTGGCCCTAGCGTAGGCTACCAGCCAACCGTCTGCAACAGCGGCGAAGTCAGCCTTGGCTGCATCTAAAAATTGTTCCTGGGCTTGTACCCAGCCTATTACTTCACTATAAGACTGAATGACATCTTCTTCATCTGTGGAAGCGAAAGCATTATTAAATTGTGATGTTGCCCATGTTGCAAGTTCATCTTTTCCCCGCTCAAGTTCCTGTTTGACACGATCGATGCTGTAAATCCGCCTGTTCGCGGCATGTTGAACCAGGCTTTCCCAGAATGGTGGAGCTATATCAAATGCATAGTAGCGTCGTGCCGCTTCGATGAAGACGTTGGTGTCGAGAACATACGTGGCGTCATCCATCCTTACGCTCCTCTGAATCCAAGAGAGGTTGCGTAATGGTCGAAAGTTTTACCGTATAAGCCCGTTAAACGGTAGGCTTCAGAGTAGAGCAATTTACCTTCCTTGACGGCGCGAATCACGGCCGAAGCAAATCGCTGGCCTACGCGTAGATTCTGATTGACGTAAAAATCGCCACCTGGCGAGCGATCCGCTGTCGCGCGGCGTTCATCACTCTGGTAAGCACGATAGAAGTTCAGGAACGCTTCTTTATTGATAAGATTTGTATCCAATGCTCTGCGGGCCGCTACAAGTGCACTGACTTTGAACCGTCGCGCAATTGTCTGAAACGGCTCTGAATCTCCCCTCACGGAAGGCCATATTTGGCGCAATTCGCTTTGTGGAACCAAAAACTCTGCGGCTACCCGATTGCACGTTTTTTCCATTGGGTCATTTGCTGGCTGCATTTCACGCAAATCAAATGCTGCACTGCTTCCGTAGAACACATGTGCCAGCTCATGCGCGAGGGTGAACATTTGTGCTGCTTTGCCATCAGCCCCATTGACAAATACAAATGGAGCATAACCATCCACTAAAACAAAACCTCTGAATTCGTTTGGATCGAGCTTGCGGTGTGTATTATTCCCGATGATACCATTAACAACGACCAGTATTCCGGCGTCCTCAATGGATTGGCGCATGGTATGGAGAGCACCTGTCCACGTCTGCTCCATGGCAGCCCACCCAATATCGAGACCCAATGTTTCCAGCATACGTTGTACGACTAATCTCGATTCTTCATCACGTCGTGAGGATCCCACAAATGACAGTTCGTCCTGACCTTGTTCTATCAGGAACTCGCGCATCCAGGCTTGTCGCCGCTGCATTATCTGAACAGTTTCAAGGAGGTCTGGACTTGGCTTGGCTAGGGTGTCGTCATGAATCGTCCGAAAGTGAGGGATCGGCAAGCGTTCCTCAGGGGGTTCCGCGAGGAAAAAGAATCCAAGCGGTGTAAATGTAGCTTTTGCCAGGGATTCCAATTGTCTTAGCGTAGGCTGACTTTCCTCGTCTGCCCACTGGTGGATTCTCGGGAACTTATGTTCTAAATCGTCCAGTTCCTGACCGGACCGACTCACTGCCCAGCGCAACACTTCCTTATTGACGTTTACCCTGCTCATTAAGAGTTTTCCTTGCGAGTGACGACCTTATCCGTTACATCCACAGGAAAGTAAAGAAAAATTAGTATATCCACTACTTTTTTCTTTCCCATCAACAAGTCTCCTACTCTTTCCTTTGCCTCTTTGGCCTAGCAAGATTCCACAAACCCTATTCTATCAAAACAATGTCTGTTTGTCACGTATTATCTAGGAGATCAAGAAGGAAAAAATTAGAATAAATCTGCAAAATCTGTTGTTACATTTGCCTTTTCACTTTTTCATTTTCGTTATATGTTCCAGCAGGCCGCCGTCGTTGATGATATCGAGCGCGAAGTCGGGAAGCGGATTGAAGCGGATATCCGTGCCGGCGGTTTTGTTTTTGATCACGCCGTTTTTGTAGTCAATCTCCAACTCGTCGCCATCGTTTATTTTTTCGAGCGCGTCCGGCGATTCGACGAGGTAGAAGCCGTTGTTGATGGCGTTGCGATAGAAGATCCGGGCGAAGGATTTGGCGATCACCGTCTGAACGCCCGCGCCGTGAATCGCCCAGACCGCGTGCTCTCGCGAGGAGCCGCAGCCGAAATCCTCCCCGGCGACAATGACATCGCCCGGCCGGACGTTGTTCACGAAGTCCTTATCCAAATCCTCCAGACAATGCCTCGCCAGCTCGGCCCGGTCATCCGTATTCAAATACCGAGCCGGGATGATTTCGTCTGTATTGATGTGGTTCCTTTTGTAAACATGTGCTTTAGACATAGTTCCTCTTTTCTTTTTTTAAACCGCGGATTGCGCTGATTACGCGGATTTTGTATTAGCAAAGCGCTTGTATTCAAGCGACTTCGTTCCGAAGTTGAGCAGTAAGCCGACCGGCAGTTTGGTTGCCTTTAAATAATTCAAAATCTGTGCCTTTTCAATATCTCCTAATTGCGACAGAGCTTTCAATTCAACCACAATCACATCTTCAACAATAAATTCGCATACGAAATGCTTTGCGAGCTTTTCTTTATAGAAGATGTCTATAGGGTATTGTCGTTTATAAGATATTTTTCGTAAATCCAATTCTATAGCAAATGCTTCATCGTAAACACTTTCTAAAAAACCAGAACCCAGAATTCTATGCACTTCCATCGCCGCCCCAATCAAAGGGCCGGTAATTTCAGAATATAAAAGTTCAACTGCCATATTTAATCTGCGTAATCCGCGAAATCCGCGGTTACATATAATTTCTCGGATCGGTTATTTTCCCGGTAATCGCGCTGGCTGCGGCGGTGGCGGGGCTGGCCAGATAGACTTTACTTTGAGGATGTCCCATCCGGCCGACGAAGTTGCGGTTCGTCGTGCTGATGCACTTTTCGCCCGCCGCCAAGATGCCCATGAAGCCGCCCAGACACGCGCCGCACGTCGGCGCCGCGATCACGCAGCCGGCGTCGTAGAAGATATCGAACAGGCCCTCGTCGTTGGCCTGTTTCCAGATCGTCGGCGTGGCCGGGACGATCAGCGTGCGAATCGTCACTTGTTTGCTCTTGAGAATCTTGGCCGCGATACGCAAATCCTCGATCCGCCCGTTCGTGCAGCTTCCGATATACGCCTGGTCCATTTCCTTACCGGCGCAATCACCAACGGACACACCGCCGCTGGGCAGGTGCGGCAACGCCACCATCGGCTCGATGGCCGAGCAGTCGAATTCTTCGGTCGCACTATACTCAGCGTCATCGTCGGATTCGAAGACTGTGTAATCTGTTATGTCTTTCAGATGTTCGTCGAGATACTGTTTCGTGACATCGTCGAAGCCGATGACGCCGCTCTTGGCCCCGGCCTCGATGGCCATGTTCGTGATGGTCATTCGTGCTTCCATCGACATGTCGCCTAAAGCCGGACCGACAAACTCCATCGCCTTGTAGAGCGCGCCATCCGTGCCGATCCGCGCAATGACCGCGAGAATGACGTCCTTGCTATAGACGCCCGGTCCGAGCGCGCCGTTGAGGACGAACTTGATCGACGCCGGCACCTTGAACCACAACTGCCCCGTCGCGATGGCCGCCGCCGCGTCGGTCGAGCCGATCCCCGTACTGAACGCTGCAAAGGCCCCGTAGGTGCACGTGTGCGAGTCCGGGCCGACGATCACTTCGCCGGGGCGGATATGCCCCTGCTCGGGCAGCAGCGCGTGACAGACGCCGGCCCGTCCGAGCTTGTAGTAGTGTTTGATGTTGTGGCGTATGGCCCAGTCGTGGAGCCGCTTGTGCAGCTCGGCGCTTTTGATATCCTTGGCCGGCTGAAAATGGTCCGGCGTCACGACGATCTTCTCGCGGTCGAACACCGTGTCCAGGCCGCGCTCTTCGAGCATCGAAATCGCCGGCGGCGTCGTCACATCGTGACACATCACCACGTCAATCGTCGCATCGACTAATTCGCCCGGTGCCACCATGTCCTTGCCGGCCGCCCTCGCCAAAATCTTTTCGGTTATTGTCATCGCCATTTTTCTGACTCTCCGATCATGATGTTTTAAGTATCCTTAGACGATTGGATTTTGCTCTGCGTCCAGACCATTCGGTTGATGGCATCGACGTATGCTTTCGCCGAGGCCTCGATGATGTCGGTCGATATGCCCCGGCCGACGAACGTTCGGCCGTCCTCACTAATACGAACCGTCGCTTCGCCGAGCGCCTCTTTGCCGCCGGTGACGGCGCGGATCGAGTAATTTTCCAGCTTCGGCGACAGACCCGTCGCTTCCCGGATCGCCTCGTACGCCGCATCGACCGGGCCATCGCCGCAGGCCGCGGCCTGTGTCGTCCCTTCCTTGGTTTTCATCTTGACGCTCGCGGTCGGCAGCGTGCCGGTCCCGCAGGCGACGTGCAGATACTCCAACTCGTAAATGTGCTCGATCGCGTGGATCTCGTCGCTGATGATCGCCGCGAGATCCTCATCGAAGACCTCTTTCTTCTTATCCGCCACGGCCAAAAATCGCTCGTACGTCTTATCCAGCTCTTCCTTGGTCAGCTTGTAGCCCATCTCTTCGAGGCGGTGGCGCAAGCCGTGCCGGCCCGTGCGCGCCGTCAGCACGACGCGGCTCTGGTCAAGGCCGATATCCTCCGGCCGCATAATCTCGTACGTCTCGCGCTTCTTCAGGAAGCCGTCCACGTGGATGCCGGAGCTATGCGCGAACGCATTATGTCCCACGACCGCCTTGTTGGCGGGAACGGGCATGCCGAGCATGTCCGAGACCATCCGGCTGGTGCGATGGAACTCACGCGTGTTGATGTTCGTCTCGACCTCGTCGAAGAAGTCCCGCCGGGTGTGGATGGCCATGACGACTTCTTCGATGGCCGCGTTGCCGGCCCGCTCGCCCACGCCGTTAATCGTCCCCTCGACCTGTCGCGCGCCGTTCTTCACGCCGGCTAACGAATTCGCCACCGCCATGCCGAGATCGTTATGACAATGGACGCTGATCGTTGCCTTGGCGATGTTCGGCACGTTGGCGCGGATGTCACGGATCAGCGCGCCCCACTGCTCGGGGATCGAGTAGCCCGTCGTATCGGGGATGTTGAGCACGGTCGCCCCGGCGTCGATCACGGCCTCCAGAATTTCGTAAAGAAAGGCCCGGTCGGCCCGGCCGGAGTCCTCGGCGTAAAACTCAATGTCACCAATGTACTGGGCCGTATGCCTGACCGCCTCGACGGCCATCTTCAGGATCGTCGCCTGCTTCTCGCCCATCGTCTTACCGTACTTGTCGTCGGCGAATTTTCCCGCGATGTGGATTTCCGAGACACCGATCCCCGTATGGATTCGCGGCCGCTTCGCCTTGACGAGGGCCTTCCGGCAGACCTCGATATCGTCGATCCTCGCACGCGTCAGCCCGCAAATGACAGGCCCTTCGATCTGCTCGGAAATCATCCGCACGGCCTCGAAATCCTCCGGCGACGACGCGGGAAACCCGGCCTCGATGATATCGACGTTCAGCCGGACCAGTTGCCGGGCGATCTCGACTTTTTCTCGCGCCCCCAACCGCGTCCCGGCTGCCTGCTCGCCGTCACGCAACGTCGTATCGAATATCTCAACTTTTTCTTTAGACATTTTCTTTCTCCTAATTTACCGCCGAGTTCGCAGGGCTCGCCGAGATTTCTGATTCCAAGTTTTTCTCTGCGTTCACAGCGTTCTCTGCGGTTAAACGATTTTTTTCTTTTGAATTATGCCCCAACCGGGGCCGGATTGCCAAAAATTATTCTTTCACCGCAGATTCCACGTAGAACATTAGCATAAACCGTGTAATTTGTGAAATCTGTGGCAAAAGACAATAGAACGAGTTTTTAGAAGGGGTATTATTCTGCGCCTACCGGCGCAGGAGCAGGCTAAGTAGGCTGTTGGTAGCCTTGAAAACGGAACAAAATGTATAGTTTTCGTTCATACAACTTATTATATCGACCAAAATCCCCACCGCAACAACAATTTCTAATATTTTTTTGACACGGGTTTACATCGATTAGCACGAATAGTCCATTGTCGATGATCACAAATATTGACAGATGGATCTTGAACAGATAGTCTTGTATGGACTGAAAGGTTGTGAATCCTGATGCTTGATCTAAGTGCCATAGAGCAGGAAATAGAGCGCGACCGCCGCATTTTGTCGGCCTATCTTTTGGGTAGCGCCGTCAGCGGTCGAATGCGGCCGGATAGTGACCTCGATATTGCGGTCCTTCCCGTCGCTACTGCCGGGCTATTACTCCAGGTGGATATTGCTGAGTTATCGGCCACCCTGAGTCTGGCGGCCGGGCGCTCCGTGGACGTGGGCGTTTTTTCGTCGCGTAATCTGATTTAC
>Ga0272442_10008501_pt1 | contig 12996 bp, 11 predicted proteins | sample SSMForm2O_FD_200262 | JGI IMG/M metagenome (GOLD analysis project Ga0272442, IMG submission 200262) | Marine sediment archaeal communities from Little Sippewissett salt marsh, Falmouth, MA, United States - SSM-Form-2O | ecosystem: Environmental > Aquatic > Marine > Wetlands > Sediment ...
TGGGTCGGACGCGAGACGGGGGCCATGAACGTGTACTCGATCGTCCCCTCCCAGCGCTCCCAGGCGATCATCTCGCTGATCGCGTAGAAGATGACCGACAGGTACTGCCAGATCAGCGCGCCGACGAGGAGATAGGTGACGACGTACTGCGTGTCGATCTCCTGCCCGGAGATCATCCCCATCCCGTTTCCGATGTAGGTGATCGCGAGGGCGTTGGTCAGCGAGTAGATCAGCCAGACGACCTCCCATCCCCAGTAGCGCTTGATCAAGTTGACGTTGCGCTCGACGAACGCGTACGCCCCTCGCATCTCGCGTACGAAGCCGCTCATGATCCCTCCTCTTCCGCCTCGGCGTCCTCGAAGGTCCGTCCGCTCAGCTCGATGAAGACGTCCTCCATCGTCGTCGGCTCGCCGTTTCGTGAGGGGACAAGGTTCTTCAGCCCCTCCGGCGTGTCGAGGGCGACGATCCGCCCTTTGTCGATGATCGCGATCCGGTCACAGAGGCGATCGGCCTCCCCCATGTCGTGCGTCGTCAGGAGGACGGTCGCGCCGTGCGTCTCGCGGATCTCGCGAACGAACGCCTGCACGTCCCGCTTGGAGTGCGGGTCGAGGCCGGTCGTCGGCTCGTCGAGCAGGAGCAGGATTGGCGACGTCAGGAATCCTCGCGCCACGGCGACCTTCTGCTGCATCCCTCGAGACATGTGCTCCATCGGCTGATCGAACGTCTTCTCCTCGAGGCCGAGACGCTTCATGATCTCGCGCATCTTCGGCTTGGCCTCCGACGCGGGAAGGCCGTAGAGGCGCGCGGCGTAGAGGAGGTTCTCGATCGCCGAGAACTTCTTGAAGAAGGCGGCGTCGACCGAGACGCGGTTGATCATTCGCTTGACGGGGAACGGATCGCTCTCGACGTCGTGTCCGAACACGCGCATGGTTCCGCTGTCGGGAAGCAGAAGAGTGGAGACGAGGCGGATCAAGGTCGACTTCCCCGATCCGTTCGGTCCGAGGACGCCGAAGACCTCGCCGCGCTTCACGGTCAGGTCGATCCCCTCCAGGGCGACGACCTCTTCCTTCTTTCGTCTGGCGAATGGGCCGCGCTTTCCCTTCTTGCGATCTCTGCGGAAGAAGACCTTGCGGACCTCTGAGATGTCGAGTGCGAGCGCGTTGGTGCGCTCCGAGTGTTGCGTAGACATGGTTGCTCCTTGCGGAACGTGTGTGAAGCGTGGGAAACCGGCCGACAGGCAGCGCGGACGGTGGAACCGGGCGGTTCCGTCGACGTGTAGACGTCTAGCTCCGTCGCAGACGGTGGGGCGCGAGGCCCCTTAGTTGATCAACGTCCTCATGTTCGCTGCTACCTCCCGAGAAGGCCCGGAAGGGCCGGTTGTTTGAGATCCGCAGTGTATCGGCTTTTCCGCGTGCGATCAACCGGAATCGGAGTCTGAGTATTGATCTCCGTAGACGTCCCGATGGCCCATTTGGTCGAGGACGAACCCGCTGACGTGGCGCGGGATTGCCTGGTAGAGGAGGGACGTCCCGACGCGAATCGACGTCTCTCCGAACTGGTCGCGGATGTGATCGACCGCGCGGTGGAGCGCCTCCTTGCGGTGATCGGTTTCGAACAACGAGATCGGCGCCTCCCGATACGGGATCAGCTGACTCACCGAGACGCCAACCTTGTTGACGACCTCCGGGCGCTCCGGCATCTGCGCGAGGATGTCGAGACAGGCGCGATAGATCCGTTCGTCGTCGTCGGTTGGTACATCGAGCGTCGTCTGCTTGCCGAAGCCGGGCCCTTTCAAGCCGAAGCGCAGGCCGCAGTAGACGGTGCGACCGACGTAGCCGAGCTTGCGCATCCGCCGACCGACCTTGTCGCAGAGATCGCGCAGGACATAGAGGGCGAGGGGGTACGTGCGCAAGTGCGGCGGCAGCGATCGGGAATGCCCGACCGACTTCGGCGGTGGGACCTCGCTGTAGGCGACGATCGGCGACGGATCGGTCCCGAGACCGACGCTCTTCAGGAAGAGCCCGTACACACCGAACTCGCGCCGCAAGAGGGCAACCGGAAGAGCTCCGAGTTCGGCCAACGTTCGGACGCCCAGCCGGCTCAAGCGCCGCTCGATGCGCGGGCCGATGCCGCAGATCTCGGTGATCGATGCCGTGCGCAGAAGCTCGGGGAGATCCTCCTCGGTGAGATGGCCGATGCCGTCCGGCTTGTTCCGCTTCGCGATCAGCTTGGCGAACGTCTTGTTCGACGCGATGCCGATCGTTGCCGTGATGCACGGCCCCAGCTCTTCGCGAAAGCGGGTCTTGATCCGCCGAGCGAGGGCGAGGGGACCGTCGTATCGGTCGACCTCCCGGGTGACGTCCATGAACACCTCGTCGGTGCTGAAGACTTCGATCTTCGGGGTGTAGCGCTTGAGGATCCCGAGGAACGTCTTCGTCGTCTCGACGTACCGCTCGGGGCGGCCGGGAACGAAAATCAACGAGCGGCAGACGCGCCGTGCCTCCCAAACCGGCATGCCGGTCCAGACGTCGAATCGCTTCGCCTCGCGGGAGAAGGCGACGACGATCGATCGCTCCGTCGGGCGCCCGGTGACGCCGATCGGCTTGCCGCGCAGCTTCGGATCCGCTTGCTGCTCGATCGACGCGAAGTACGCGTCCATGTCGAGATGGAAGATGATGCGACCCATCGCGGGCGCTCCTAGTTGGAAGCGTCGACGGTCTTGAGCACCCAGCGGCCGAGATGGGTGTCGAGGCGGAGCTCGAACCGGTCGCGGCCGCTGCCGACCGAGTAGCAGAGATAGATCGTTTCGCCGTCGCGTTCGCGATGAACGAAGAACGTCTCGTTGACTTGATACCGCTCGTCCCTCCAGCGAAAGGCGTGCAGGAGGGGATGCGGGGCCCCGCGGCGGTAGATCACAAGTGCGTCAATCGCTTCGTTCACTGACTGAACCATTCAGGATGCACCGAATTCATTGTATACAGTGAATCAAGAAAGTCAAGACCCTCGAGAAAGTGTCTAAAAGAAAGAAGGGAACTAGAGAATCGAATGGAAGAGGTACTGCGTCTTCGGTGCCGTGCCGCCGGTTCGCTCCTGAAGCACGAGACGAAGCTCGACCAACCGCTTCAGCCGCTGATGGCAGGCGTTCGCCGGAATGGCAAGAGTGTCGGCGAGCGCCTTGGCGGTGGTTGAACCGCGATCCACGATCAGCTGGAGCGTCTCCTGATGCGGCTCGGCCAGCTGGCCGAGGACGACCCACTGCCCGTCGTGGAGGCAGAGCATCGCCAAGCGACGCTGAGTCAGCTTGTCGGCGAGGCCCTCCGTCAGCTCGAGCGACGGCGTCTCGACGACCATCGTTCGTCCTTCGTGGAGCCCGGAGACGAGCGCCTGATACGACTTGCCGATCGACTCGTCGGCGAACGATCCGGAGAGGACCTCCAGCCCGTTGAGCGAGATACGAAGCTGACCGTCCGGCGGAAGATTGCCGAGTGCGGCGAGAACAACCTCGCGGGCCGCCTCGCCTTCGGAGCGCGTGCCGATGCGGCGGCCGAACTGAGACATCGAGAAAGCTTGCCTATTCATCCAGTTCATTGAACACGGGATCACGGTCGGCGTCAACCTCCGGAATCCCGAAAACCTGGCGCGGGATCACGAGCGCGATCTGAACACCGGGGAAGAAAGCGACGTCCCGGATCTCCCCCCCGCGGACGGGATCGTGGGTCAGAAGCGCGTCTCCGGTGCGGACGGCGATCGTGCTGTCCCAGGAGCGAACCATCTTGTAGATCCGCGTCAGTTCCTGGCCGCGCCCCGGGTCCTTGAAGCGGCTGAGGCCGCGCAGGACGACGGCGTCGAGTGCGGCGGCGTCCGTGTCGATCGGCTCGTCGTCTCGAACGGAGAGACTCGCCCGCAGGCCGACGCCCTTGTCGGCGATGGCGAGGAAGATCCCGTCCCCGTAGTCCTGCATCGCGGCGACCCCGTGCGGATTCGGCGCCGTTCCGGTCGCGTTGCTGTGCTGAGGAATGTTCTGGAAGAGCTCGATCATGATGCGAACGAGGGTCATCCGCGGGGAGTCGTCGAGGGGGTACCGCGCGGCGAGGCGGGCGTCGAACGCGTTGACGAGATCGACGACCTCCGATTCCTCCTCGATGCGCGCGATCGGCTGCAACGCCGCCTCCACTCTCGGAGGGCGAGTCGTCCCGGTTCCCTTGAGATCCGCATGCAAGCCCATCGCGCGCATCCAACCCGCAACGGCCGGATGCGTCGGCCACGCGACGCGCAGGGGCGCTCCGGAATCGGCGCGGTGGTGGATCAGGAGGTCGAGGAGGAGAAGGCCGTACGGATCGGCGAAGCGAACGGCGGAGAGGTCGAGGCGGGAAGGCGCGCCGTCGTCGACGAACCGCAACAGCTCTTCGACGCGTTCGATCGTCAGATCCATGGCCGGATTCTAGCCGACGCCGCCCGCCTGACTCCTCGTCCTGGACCATGACGGGGAACCGGCCCGCGGGACCGGTTCCCTCGCCAGACTCATTGGGAGACCAGATTCCTCCCGGCTCGGAGTTCTTTGACGTAGGTGTAGTGCGAGCGATCGGCATGCATGCCGGCGCGTTCGTAGAGCGCCAGCGCTCCGGTCTTGTTCTCGGTATCGACGGTGAGGACGGCGCCGCGGGCGCCACGTCGCGAGAATTCGCCGAAGGCGTGGAGGAGCAGTGCGTGCCCGATCCCGCGTCGGCGCCACGCAGGGCGAACGCCGAACACGTCGACCAGGCCTCGTTCGCTGTCTCCCGGCGCTTCCGCGTAACAGCAGCAGAAGCCGGCAACCTCCGCGCCCTCACAGGCAAGGAACCAGAGATCGGCCTCGAAGTCGTCCTCGGCCATCCAGTGGCGCAACTCCGCGAGCTCGGCCTCGAATGGTTGCTCGAGGTAGCCGTAGTGCTCGGAGAACGCGTCTCGATTGGCGGTCACCAAGGCCTCGTCGTCGATTCCGGGGACGAGCGTCCTGACCTCGATGCCCTCGGGCCAGTCGGGTGCCGCCGGCGAGGCGTCGGCGAAGTCCACCACCATCCAATGGAAGGTTCGTTCGTGGGTGAATCCGCGGCGTTCGAGTGCTTGCTGCTCGACCCGATCGGTGTCGGGCGCACCGGAGATCAGGGCAATCCGGGCCTCGGCGGGCGCCTTGTCGATCACGCGGCGCGCTTCGCGCTCGACCCAGTCGAGGAGGTCATCTCGCAGCCAGGCCGCGTCGTCGTGGTCGGGGTGAATGATGCTCCGGGAAAAGACGTCGACGGGCGGATCCTTGACGTCTCGAACGTGAGCGTAGCCGACCAGTGCGCCGTCGGGCGCGAAGACGAGCCGGCTGTCGGTTGCAGGGTCGAACTTGGGGTGATTCCAATTCTGAAGGACGCGCTCCGGCGTCGAGGGACGATCGCCGCGAACCGACTCGAACCTCGCATTCCACAGGTCGGAGACGAGCTGCGCATCCTCGGGGTTTGCAGAACGTACCGTGAAACCATCGGGCAATGAATGGGTCATTGAGCCTCCTAGGGATTGGAGGCCAGCGGCCGCTGCCCGTTGCTCGTGATCTTGGATCTCCGCCGATCGAGTCGGCCTAGCGATCTCGATCTACGGGAGCGACCGCTGACACTCGTTTGTCTGTCATGCGATCACCCCCTTCGTTGACCGGCGGTTCCATCCGCGAACTCACCGGCGAGATGCTCGGATTCTATCCGCCGCCGCGCTCTTCGCAAAGGGCATTGCCCGCGGTGGTGCGTCTGCGTAGACTGCGCTCACCCCGCATTCATCCGAGGGAGGTACGCATTGACGGAGCGGTCAGCGGTTCTGGAAGCGGTTGAGAAGAACGAGGTGCGATTCGTCCAGTTGTGGTTCACCGATCTGCTCGGGAACCTCAAGTCGGTCGAGATCCCTGCGACGGAGCTTCCGAAGGCCCTCGGCGACGGGATCGGCTTCGACGGCTCTTCGGTTCACGGCTTTGCCCGGATCGATGAGAGCGACATGGTTCTGCGTCCCGACCCCGGCAGTTTCGCGGTCCTACCGTGGGAGAACGTCGGCCGGCTGATCTGCGACATCACGCATCCCGGCGGCGAGCCGTACGAGGGGGATCCGCGGCTGGCGCTTCGCCGGGCGCTCGAGCGGGCCGACGCGATGGGTTTCACGATGCAAGTCGGAACGGAACTCGAGTACTTCTACTTCCGCAGCAGCCGATCGCCGGAGGCGGTCGACGCCGCCGGCTACTTCGACCTCTCGCCCCCGGATGAGGCGATCGACGTTCGCAGGGAGACCGTCGAGGCGATGACCGAGATGGGGATCGAGGTCGAAGCGGCCCACCACGAGGTGGCGCACGGGCAGGAGGAGATTGACCTTCGCCATCGCCCGGCGCTGGAGGAGGCCGATCGGCTGATGACGTGCCGCTACCTGATCAAGGAGGTCGCACGCAGGCGCGGCATCTACGCGACGTTCATGCCCAAGCCGCTGCACGCGCAGAACGGGTCAGGCATGCACACGCATATGTCTCTCGTCAACGGGGAAGGACGAAACGCCTTCTTCGATCGGGAAGACCCGCTCCACCTGTCCGCGATCGCTCGCGGCTACGTCGCCGGCATCATGCGACACGCCAAGGAGATCACGGGGCTCTGCGCGCAGTGGGTCAACTCCTTCAAGCGCTTGGTTCCAGGGTACGAGGCCCCCGTCTACATCACCTGGGCACGCCGGAACCGAAGCAACATGATCCGGATCCCGATGTACCAGGTTGGCCACGAAGCGGCGACGCGAATCGAGTTCCGTGCGCCGGACTCCGCCTGCAATCCGTATCTTGCCTTCACGGCCATGCTGCACGCGGGCCTCGAGGGGATCGAGCAGGGCTACCCGGTTCCGGAGCCGGTCGAGCTCGACGTGTTCGCGCTGAGTGCCGAAGAACGGGCCGAACGCGGGATCGACGTCCTCCCGGGGAGCCTCAACGAGGCGATCGCGTGCATGGCCGACTCCGCGCTCGTTCGGAAGGCCCTTGGTGATCACATCTTCGACAAGTTCGTCGAGAACAAGCGGATCGAATGGGACGATTACCGTGCTCAGGTCCACCGGTACGAGGTCGACCGCTATCTGCCCGTGTTGTGACGTCGTCCTCTGCGAGAATCCGAAGGGGTGAGCGCCCGCCGAATGGCGTGTCGGATGAATGGGATGCTGATGACAGCACCTCTTGACATCGCCACGGACTTGCTGTATAGCTGGTCGCAGCCCAGCAGGAATTGATAGGAGCTAGGACGATCGTGAACTCGAGCGGAGCAGTGCGAACGAGCGGTTCCCTGTCGATTCTGGTTCTTATTGTTGAGGTCCTCCCGTTCGGGGGGCCATGACCTGATGGGCACATAACCTAGGCCCAACAGGAAGGGGCCGCCCGAGAAGGGCGGCCCCTTTTTCTTTTGGCGGCGCAGGTGCATGCGCGAGGCCGAAGAAGGAGGTGGATGATGCGGACGACGGGCGCGGAGATCGTCTGGCAGGTGCTTCAACGAGAGGGTGTCGACGTTGTCTTCGGGATTCCCGGCGGCAGCATCATGCACACGTACCACCCGAGGCGGGAGTACGGGATCCATCACGTTCTCGTTCGTCACGAGCAGTCGGCGGCCCACGCCGCGGACGGCTACGCGCGGGCGTCGGGACACGTCGGCGTGGCGATCGCCACCTCGGGGCCGGGGGCGACGAACCTGGTGACGGGAATCGCGACCGCGATGATGGACTCCTCGCCGATCGTCTGCATCACCGGCCAAGTTGACACGCGCGTCCTCGGGACGGATGCCTTCCAGGAGGCGGACATCACCGGGATCACGCTTCCCGTCACCAAGCACAACTTTCTCGTGACCGACGTCGACGATCTGGCTCGTTCCCTCCACGAGGCGTTCGCCATCGCGCGGTCCGGCCGTCCCGGGCCCGTTCTCGTCGATCTGCCCGTCGACGTGCAGCGAGCGGAGACCGACGCCCTCTCGACGGAGATGCCCTCCGCATACGTCCGACGCGGAGTCCCGATGCCGGATCCGGACGCGCTCGAGCGGGCAATTCAGCTGATCGACCGCGCACACCGACCGGTGATCCTCGCGGGCCGGGGCGTCTTGCTGTCGGGGACGTCGGGCGAACTCGCGGCGTTCGCAGAGAAGACGGCGACTCCTGTCGCGGTGACACTCCTCGGCAAGGGGGCGTTCTCGCCGGCGCATCCGCTGTTTCTCGGGATGATGGGCATGCACGGTCATCCGACCGCGAATCACGCGATCCAGGAGGCCGACCTGCTGATCGCGCTCGGGATGCGGTTCGACGATCGGGTCACCGGAGACCCGTCTTCGTACGCCGTCCAAGCGCGCAAGATCCACATCGACGTCGACGAGGCGGAACTCGGCAAGGTGATCCCCGTCGACGTCGGTATTCACGCCGATCTTCGTTCGACGTTGGCTGGTCTCGCGGAGCGTGTGCAGCCGGCGGCGCATCGAGCCTGGATCGATCGGATCGAGGAATGGCGAACCCGTGCCGCCGCACACGATGCGCTGAGGAGCCCGTCAACGTCGGCGCTTCCTGCGCCGCACATCATAGATGAGATCTACCGCGCCACGGGGGGAGACGCGGTGATCGTCACCGACGTCGGCCAGAACCAGATGTGGGCGGCTCAGTACTACGCGACGAAGGGGGAGGGGACGTTCCTCTCCTCCGGCGGCCTCGGCACGATGGGCTTCGGTCTTCCGGCCGCGATCGGAGCGCAGTTCGCCCGGCCGGAGAACGAAGTCTGGGCGATCACGGGCGACGGGGGATTCCAGATGAGTCTCCCCGAGATGGCGACCCTCGTGCAGGAGGAGCTGCCGATTCGGATTGCCCTCATCAACAACCGTTGCCTCGGGATGGTGAGACAGTGGCAGACGCTCTTCTACGACGGCCGCTACGAGGCGACCGACCTGTCGAGTCCCGACTTCGTCCGCCTGGCGGAGGCGTACGGGGTCGAGGCGCGCAAGGCGTCGACGCTCGATGCCGCGCGTCGTGTCATCGCTGAGGCGAGGGATGTGCGGGGACCCGTCCTGGTCGAGTTCGAGGTCGCCCGGGAGGGCGAGATTTCGCACGTCTATCCGATGGTGCCGCGCGGCGCGGCGTTAGACGAGATGATTCACAACGCGCCGGTCGTGTCGGGGGCGAATCTGCGGAGGTCATCGTGGATCGAACGCTGATTGCGACCGTTGCCGACCGCCCCGGCGTGCTCAATCGGGTTGCCAGTCTCTTTCGGCGCAGGGCGTTCAACATCGAGTCACTGACCGTCGGTCACACGGAGCGAGCGGGCGTCTCCCGGATGACGATTGTCGTCGACGGTCGCCGGACCGACGCGGGCCAAGTCGCCCGGAATCTGCGGAAGCTGGTTGACGTTCTCGATGTCGAGGACATCAGCGATCGGCCGTCCGTCCTCTGCGACCTCGCGCTGATCAAGGTACGGATCGGCGATCTCGAGAGCCGAAGGGAAGTCCTCCAGATTGCCGAAGGGTTTCAGGCACGCCTCGTCGACATGTGTCCCCGGACGGCGATGGTCGAGATCTCGGGGGACGAACGGAAAGTCGACACGGCGGTGGAGGCCTTCCGCACGCACGGAATCCTGGAAATGGTGCGGACCGGTCGCGTCGCGATGGTTCGCGGTGACTCGTCGGCGGATGCCCCCACGACCGCCGGCGCGGCCTCGAAGGAAACGGATGACGCGGACGAAGGAGGCAGCTGATGGCACGGATGGACTTCGGCGGGATCGTCGAGGAGGTCGTGACCCGGGAGGAATACTCCCTGGAACGCGCTCGCGAGGTGCTTCGGTCCGAACGGATCGTCGTCGTGGGTTACGGGGTCCAGGGCCCGGCACAGGGCCTGAACCTGCGAGACAACGGATTCGACGTTCGCATCGGCCTGCCGCCGGAGCGAACGCGATCGTGGACGAAGGCGCTCTCCGACGGATGGATCGAAGGCGAGACGCTTCTCCCACTCGAGGAGGCGCTCCCCGACGCGACGATCGTTCTCTTTCTCGTGTCCGACGCGGGGCAGTGCGCCATGTGGCCGACGATCGAGTCTCAGCTGAAGGGGGGAGACGCCCTCTACTTCTCGCATGGATTCTCGGTGACCTACAGCGAGCAGACGGGCGTGGTTCCGCCGCCGTACGTCGACGTGATCTTGGTGGCGCCGAAGGGCTCGGGGGCGTCGGTTCGCGCCAACTACCTCGCGGGGAGCGGGATCAACTCGAGCTACGCGGTCCACCAGGACGCCACCGGGCGCGCGGCGGAGCGCGCAATGGCGATCGGCATCGGAATCGGCTCCGGGTTCCTCTTCCCGACGACGTTCGAGAAGGAGGTCTACTCCGATCTCACCGGGGAACGAGGCGTGCTGATGGGAGCGCTCGCTGGGGTCATGGAGGCGCAGTACGACGCGCTTCGCGCCCACGGCCACTCGCCGAGCGAGGCGTTCAACGAGACGGTCGAGGAACTCACTCAGAGCCTGATCCGCCTCGTGGCAGAGAACGGGATGGACTGGATGTACGCGCACTGCAGCGCCACCGCGCAGCGGGGCGCGCTCGACTGGCGCCCCCGATTCAAGCAGGCCGTCGCGCCGCTGTTCGAGGAGCTTTACCGGCGCGTCGTCTCCGGCGAGGAGACGCAAGTTGTCCTCGAGGCGAACGGCGCACCCGACTACCAGGATCGGCTCGACGAGGAGCTCCGGCGGATGCGGGAATCGGAGATGTGGCGGGCCGGGGCGACGGTGCGGTCCCTCCGACCGGAAAGCGGGAGCGGCTCGTAGCCGATCCGAGGGAGGAACGCGTGAATCGCGAATCCGTGCAGACGATCAGGATCTTCGACACGACGCTCCGTGACGGCGAGCAGTCGCCGGGCGTCAGCCTCTCTGCCGTCGAGAAGGTCGAGATCGCACGATGGCTTGCACGAATGGGCGTCGACGTGATCGAAGCTGGGTTCCCGGCTTCCTCTGCGGAGGATCGTCGGGCGGTCGAGGACGTGGCGCGCGCGGTCGGCCGGGACGGAGGACGACGTGTGCCGGCGATCTGCGCCCTCGCCCGAGCGACCCAAGCCGACATCGACCTGGCGTGGGAGGCGGTGAGGCGAGCCGAGCGCCCGTGGATTCACACCTTCCTCGCTGTCTCCGATCTCCACCTCGAGCACAAGCTGCGCATCTCGCGCGCCGAGGCGATCGAGCGCGTCCGAGCGGCGGTGTCACGAGCCCGGTCGCTGTGCGATTGCGTTCAGTTCTCCCCGGAGGATGCAACCCGCGCGGAGCCCGAGTTCCTCTGCGAGATGGTCGACGCCGCGATCGACGCCGGCGCGACGACGATCAACATTCCGGACACCGTGGGCTATAGCACGCCGGACGAGTTCGGGGCACGAATCGCGCAGGTTCTCGCGCACCTGCCCGCGGATGGATCGATCGTCGTCTCCGTTCACTGCCACGACGACCTCGGGATGGCGACGGCGAACACCCTCGCCGGCGTTCGAGCCGGGGCGCGGCAGGTCGAGGTGACGATCAACGGAATCGGGGAACGGGCCGGAAACGCGGCGCTCGAGGAGGTCGTGATGGCGCTGCGCACGCGGGGCGATCACTACGGACTCGGAACGAGCGTCGATCCGGCGCAGATCGCCCGTGCGAGCCGGATGGTCAGCCACTACACCGGGATGCCCGTCCAGCCGAACAAGGCGATCGTCGGCTCGAACGCGTTCGCGCACGAGTCGGGGATCCATCAAGACGGCGTCCTCAAGCGAAGGGCGACCTACGAGATCATCCGACCGGAGGAGGTCGGGCTCTCCGAGTCGAGCCTCGTTCTCGGGCGGCACTCCGGCCGACACGCCTTCGCCTCGCGGATTCACGACCTCGGTTACGAGCTCGATTCGGATCAGCTGGACGCGGCGTTCGACCGGTTCAAGGAGCTCGCCGGGCGGAAGCGCGAGGTCGGCGACGCCGACGTCGAGGCGCTCATCGCCGATCTGGTCCATCGTCGGGACGACGCCTATCGCCTGGCCGAGTTGCAGGTCGTCGCGGGGAGGCCGGGCCTGTCGACGGCGACGGTGCGGCTTCTCGGGCCGGACGAGCGGGAGCACGTCTGCTCCCGCGTCGGCACCGGGCCCGTCGACGCCATCTGCCACGCCATCGATACGGTCGTCCGGGCGCCGAATCGCCTCGAGGAGTTCCGGGTACACGCGATCACCGAGGGAATCGACGCGCAGGGGGCAGTGAGCGTTCGCCTCAGTTCCGACGGCAGGCGGGGACGAATCGGCGGCTTCGCGACCGACACCGACATTCTGGTCGCGAGCGCTCATGCCTACGTCAACGCACTCAATCGACTGATCGAGAAGAAGACGGATTCGGCGCCCGCCAAAGGGGCGGGCAAGGCCGACGAGGGAGAAGAGGCAAGGGAGACACGCATGAAGGATCAGGACGTTCGTGAGCCGACCGAGTCAGCCGCCGGCCGGGCACGGCCCAACGAGGAGACGGAGAGCCGCCCGTTTCGGCGGGAGGTCGATGGGGTCGAGGCGTGGGCCCTGCAATGGGACACCGCGGCGCTCGGTGGGCTGAACCTGGCGAGCGGAATGCAGGGGCCTCCGAGCCGACCGGGCGGAGTCTGACCGTTCGATGTACGCCCAAACGTTGGCCGAGAGAATCCTTTCGGCGCACGAGGTCTTCGAAGAGGGCCGGAGAGGCCGCAACGGCGCGCCTCGACCCGGTGATCTGATCGAGGTCGCGGTCGATCTCGTGCTCGCCAATGACATCACGGCGCCGATTGCCATCCGGGAGTTCGAGACGCTCGGCGTCGAGCGCATCTTCGATCCGGAAGCGGTCGTCCTCGTGGCCGATCACTTCACCCCGAACAAGGACGTCGACTCTGCGGTGCAGTCTATCGCCCTCCGCACCTTCGCGAGGGCGCAATCGCTCGTCCATCACTACGACGTGGGTCGCGCCGGGATCGAGCACGTCCTGTTGCACGAA
>Ga0272442_10008503_pt1 | contig 12995 bp, 8 predicted proteins | sample SSMForm2O_FD_200262 | JGI IMG/M metagenome (GOLD analysis project Ga0272442, IMG submission 200262) | Marine sediment archaeal communities from Little Sippewissett salt marsh, Falmouth, MA, United States - SSM-Form-2O | ecosystem: Environmental > Aquatic > Marine > Wetlands > Sediment ...
GCCCAGCCGATATACGCATTCTACTACCGGATGAGTCGGGCTGCAAGGGGGCGTCGGAGAGTATCAGCCCCCCTCTGCCGAGCCGCGGGTATCTTGCCGGCGGCGGGCAAAGACCCGCGCCCCGGGCGACGGCCGTCGGCTACACCGGCTCGGGACCGCTCATATCGTAGATCCACCCGTCGCCGTCGCGCCGGTAGTCGAGCACCTCGCCGGGCGAGAAGAACAGGGCGATCTCCTTGTCGGCCGCCTCGGGCGAATCGCTGCCGTGGACCAGATTGAACCGCCTTGAAAGGCCCATATCGCCGCGAATCGTGCCGGGCTCGGCGTCGTAGCCGAAGGTCGTCCCCATCATCCGACGCACCACATCCACCGCGCCGGCCCCCTCCAGCACCATGACCACCACCGGGGCGCTGGTGATGTAGTCGATCAGCCGGGGGTAGAAGTCCTTGCCGCGATGCACCGCGTAATGTCGCTCGGCCAATTCCCGCGAGATCTGCATCATCTTCATCGCGGTCAGCTTCAGGCCCTTGGCCTCAAACCGCCCGACGATTTGCCCCACCAAACCGCGCTGCACCGCATCCGGCTTGAGAATTACCAGAGATCTTTGCATGGTTGAGCCACCCGATTGTTCAGGTATACCGTGCCCCGCGCCACTCGAGCCGACAGTCGGGCACGGCCCAGCCGCGTGCTAAGCTCCGCGAAGAGCCTTACAAACGGCGTCGAGATTCGCCTCGGGCACGAGCTGCGGATCGTACGTGCAGCCCGCACTGACCATGATGGGTCGGTCGCCCGCCTGACGCAGCGCGTCGCGCGCCTGATCGACGCACTGCTCGGGCGTACCCGTGGCCAGCGTACCGAGATTGTCCAGGCCTCCGCAAATCGCCGGGGCGACACGATCTCGCGCATACGCGATGCTCGGCCCGGCGCTGCGGTCGGCCCAGTTGATCACGTGGAACGGATAGGCCGCAAACGCCTCGAAGTTGCGGGCCTTGCCGCACACGTGCAGCATATTGAACGTTCCCGCACTCAGGGCCTCGTAGATGATCTTGTCGGCCGGGCGCACCAGTTCGTCGTACGTCTCCGACCCGTTGGCCCGGGTGTCCACCCAGTCGTCGCGAACCGACAGAAACACTCCGTCGGCACCCGCCTCGATGCACCGGCGGCAGAAGCTCGCCAGCGACCGGGCGATTGTCAGAAGCGCCTCACCCACCGCCTTGCGATCCTGCTCCAACAGCGCGGTCATATTCTGATCGCGAGAATCACCGCCCGCCTCCATCTTGGGCGGCCCGTGCTTGATCGGCGCCTCTTGCGTAAGGTTTCGCAGCGTGGCCCAGGGGTTGAAGACCGTAGTGGTGGCCAGCACCTCACCGGCCAAACGGTCGCGCAGATTCGACAGCAGTTCAAGCTGCCGCGCAAACGGCTCCTCTGCTCCCGTCTGCTCGCTTAGCTTCGCCAAGTCCTTGGCCGAGCCGATCGACTCACCGCCTGGCCGCGGATACCCGTTGTCGTTCATTACCTTGACAAAATCCAGATCGAACCGCTCGAGGTGACGCAGGTGGGCGTCAACCGCGGGCTGACCATAGACTTCATCCGCCGTGAAGTGATACCAGAAGCTGATTGGCGGCCGATCCGGCTTCTGCCGCTCCAGCACCGCACGCACACGTTGAATCCTGGTCATGCCTTTCATAGCGCTAACTTTAGGCCGCCCGTTTTGACCGGTCAACCCGATCTGACGGCGCGATGACCATGTACCCAGGCTGTGATCCGATCCATGCGTTCAGCCCGACCGACCCGCACGCCGACCCGCCACACACTTTTGCAACTCCGTCAGCCATTCGTACGGGATTCGGTTGCTGGAGAACCCCACACGACGGTGGCTCTGATCCAAAGGACCGTGGAAATCCGACCCGCCTGTCATCAGCAGGCCGTATCGCCTGGCCAGATCCATACACACACGGACATCTTCGGGTCGGTGGTCGGGATGGTACACCTCGATCGCCTCGACCCCGAGATCGACAAGACCGGCCACCACCTGGTTCAACTCGGCAAGCGTCCGGCAACGCAGTTGTGTCGGATGAGCCAACGCCACCACGCCGCCCGCCCCCCGAACCACCCGCACCGCCTCTGCGGCCGACAGCTTTTCGCGAGAGACGTAAGCTTCCTCCCCCTTGGCCAGGTATTTGGTGAACGCCTGTTTCATCGTCCGTACGCATCGGCTCTCGATCAGAACGCGGGCGATGTGCGGCCTGCCCACGGCTTCGCCACACGCGATCTGGCGCACCCGCTGGTACGAGATATCACAACCGAACTCGACCAGGCGATCGACAATCTTGCGATTCCGCACCTCTCGCGCCTCGACGAGCCGCTGACACGCGGCGGCGAGATCGCCATCTTCCGCGTTGAAGTAATAGCCCAACAGGTGCATCACCCCCGGGTCGTACGTCACGCTGAACTCGACGCCCGGGACGAAATCGACCCCATGCGCTTGGGCCGCCGCCGCCGCTTCGGCAAGACCGGCGGTGGTGTCGTGGTCGGTCAACGCCACCGCCGTCAGGTGGCGTTCAGCCGCTCTGGCCATCAACTCAGCCGGCGCCAGCAGGCCGTCCGATGCGCTGGAATGCAGGTGTAAATCGATCCAACGGGCCGATTCGGACGTCTCGCCAGCCACTACCACCCCTTTGACTACGCTTCCTGAAACAGCGGCGTCGACAGATACCGCTCACCAAACGATGGCAGAATGACCACGATCAGCTTGCCCTCGCTCTCCGAGCGGCGCGCCACCTGATCGGCTGCACACAGCGCCGCCCCCGAGCTGATGCCACAGAGCAGGCCTTCCTGCCGCGCAGCCCGCCTGGCCCACGCGAAGGCATCGTCATTGGCCACCCGAACCACCTCGTCGACGACCTTCAAATCAAGAATATCCGGGATAAATCCCGCGCCGATGCCCTGTATCTTGTGCGGGCCCGGCTTGAGCTGCTGCCCGGCGCGAGTTTGCGAGATCACCGGAGAGTCGCCCGGTTCGACGGCGACACACCGAAAAGAGGGCTTCCTGGCCTTGATGGCCTGGCCGATTCCCGTGATCGTCCCGCCGGTGCCCACGCCCGCTATCACAATGTCCACCGCACCGTCGGTATCGCGCCAGATCTCCTCTGCCGTCGTCTCACGATGGATCTGCGGATTGGCCGGGTTCTGGAACTGCTGCGGCACGAAGCTCTTGGGCGTGCCTTCCGCCAGCTCTGCCGCCCGACGAATGGCCCCGGGCATACCCTCGGCTGCGGGCGTCAGCACCAACTCGGCTCCTAGCGCCTTGAGTAGCACTCGTCGCTCCATCGACATCGACTCGGGCATGGTCAGCACGAGCTTGTAGCCCTTCGCGGCACAAACGAAGGCCAGAGCGATGCCCGTGTTGCCTGACGTGGGCTCGATGATCGTCGTGTCCTTATCGATCTTGCCGGCCCGTTCAGCCGCCTCGATCATCGACACGCCGATGCGATCCTTCACACTGGCCAGGGGGTTGAAGTACTCCAACTTGGCATAAACGCTGGCCCCGCCGGAGATAATGCGGTTGATTCGCACCAACGGGGTATTGCCGATCGTCTGGGTCACGTCGTCGTAGAGTCTGGCCATCGTGCAACTCCTGCGGGCTCGCCCATCGCGAATACCAGTATCCCTTGGACGCGGTATCGGCGAGTATATGTATGCCCGGTTTCGCCAGTCAAACCGGCCCGGCACCACAACGAGGCAACCGTCGCAGATCACCACAGCTATTTGGCAGGCCCTTTGGACGCCTATTGGCACGCCAAAGCGGCGCCGAATCCCGCCCCGTAAGGCGAAAACGCCCGCCGCCGATGACCGATGGCGTACGAGAGCAGTCAGGTCCGCTGGATGCGCTAACGTCTTATAAAGAAGTGACTAGCATCATTGTACACAGCGAGAGCATGCTCGGCGGGCAGCCGGCTGCCTTTCGCTGTCGACTCCGCCGGCGACGGGCAGGCAGGTGACCTTGGGGGACTGTCCGCCCCGCCGCAAGCACCCGAAGGCGACGGCCGATCTGTCTGCGGCAGACCGATGGGTGGACAGCGGTAAACCTTCCGTTTACAATATGTTACCCGAGTTTGTGGGCCGTAAAGCAGGAGGGGAACGTTTAGTGATGCCCGTGCATCACGGCGGATTCCGGACGGGAAAAAGGCGACGCTCGGCTGTCCACTACAGGGCAGGCAGCCGGAGCCTCCCGCCAGTAACAGATCCTATCCTCCTGCAACGACGAAAGCCGGTGCAGTCGATGTCGGGCTGCCACGGCCGGCACGCTGTGGATGGCGCTGTGCGGTGACATATCTCGCCCGGCGGCGCGACCAAGGCGTTGCGGCTCGCGCCGGAAGGAGGACCTGGAAGCATGGGCAAACGAGCACAGTCTTTTAGTCGCATCGGGGTCTCAACGCTGCTGACCTGTTTGCTGGCCGGTGCTGCTACCGCTGCCGACTGGTACGTGGATGCTTCTGCACCGGGTGGCGGTGACGGCTCGTTCGGCAGCCCGTTCCAGACCATCCAGCAGGGCCTGAATGCGGCTTTTGCCGGCGACAGTGTGATCGTTCGCGCAGGCACGTACACACTGACCAGCACCCTCAACTTCCCTCGTAGCGGCACCGCCGGTCAGCCGATCACGCTGAAGGCGTACGATGGCGAAAATGTTGTCGTCGAGCGGAATCCTGGTAACGATGTGCGGCTCATATACTTGTCTGGACGCAGCTACATCACCTTCGAGGGCATTGTCTTCGACGGCAATTACGGCACGCAGAACGGCCTGCTGCGCTTTTCGGGCGGCGTGTTCGTGACGTTTCGAAACTGTGAGGTCCGTCGTCACGGCGATCACATGATCAGCATCAACGTCGACGACTTCTTGATGGAAGACTGTCACATCCATCATGCGATAGCAACGTCGGCGACGGTAGACGCCCACTGTCTGCACAGCGAGACAAGATTCCGGCACACGTTCAGGCGCTGCGATGTCCATCACTCCACCGGCGACCTGTGGCAGGGCTCGCGTGACGGCCAATGGACCGACATCGTGTTCGACCAATGCGACCTGCACATCGAGCCCGCCGACGGCGACTCCAACGGGATTACTCCCGGCGTGCTGATCACCGAAAACCATCTGGACACCAAGGCCGACACCGGAGGTGCGTGGATCAGTCTCAACGTCACGGTCCGGGACAGCATCGTACGCGGCAGCCGCGCCAGCCGTGTCAGCAACGGCGGCGCGCTAAACCTCAAGGATCCCTGTCAGGGCTTCGTCATCGTCGGCAATCTGATCTATGACAACAGAGTTGCCTTCCGCCTGCGTTACCCCAGCACCGACTATGTGATCTACAACAACTTCGTCTACGATAACGACGTGGCGTTCCGCCTGGAGGACGGCATCAGCGGACTCGACATCTTCAACAACACTTTCTACGACAACGCTCAGTCTGTCCGAGAGGACGGCGCTGCCCCCGGGAGTCTGATCTTCCAGAACAACATCTTCGTGCTCAGTCTCTCGCAGGCATCCAACAACTGGTGGGGCACCTACACCAACAACCTGTTCTCTCAGGTGGGTGTGGGTTGGTCCGATCCCAATGCTGTTGTGGCCGACCCGTTGTTTGTCGATCGTGGAACCTTCAACCTGCACCTGACCGCCGACTCGCCCGCCATCGATGCGGGCATGACCATTCTCGAGGTATCCGACGATTTTGACGGCACCATTCGGCCAACGGGCATGGCGTATGACCTGGGCGCCGACGAATATCAGCCTTCGCTGGCAGCAAGCGAGCCGCCCGCAGACGGCACGCTGCCCAAGACCCAGAACAACGTGATCGCGCTGACCTTCGACGGGCCGATCGGGCTGCCTCCCGCCGGTCCCGCGCTGAGCATCGTCCCGATCGCCGGCGGACCGGATCTGGGCAGCGACTTTGCATACACGAAGGAACCGGACGGGCAGACACTCAAGGCCGTCGAGGCCGGGACGGCTCTTGCCGATCGGACGTGGTATCGCGTGACGCCTGCTACAGGTTTCGAGGTCGATCCATTTGTCCTGGATTTGTGCACCCTGGTCGGCGACGCCAACGACAGCGGGCGCGTTACCACGGCTGACTACAGCGTAGTCAAAGCGCACATGGGCGAGTTGACGGAGGCTCGCTGCGACCTCAACGGCAGCGGAAGGGTGACGACCGCCGACTACTCAGTGGTCAAGAGCAGTCTGGGTAATCGTATGCCCGTTAAGCCCTAGGCAACAGCGAAGGAGCGAGTTCAAGCTGACACGACACGACCGCGGTGGCCCGAGATCGGGCATGTGAAGCGGACTTGGAGACCGGGCGAGGCAGCAGGACACACAACGGCAGACTCAATGGCCATGGAGTACACGGGCATGGGTAGCGCCAGACATCGGCTATGGGGCTTCCTGGCCGTGCTTTGCTCAACAGCGGCGTGGGCGTCGGCAACCGAGTGGCACGTCGATGCCACGGCGCCCGGCGGTGGCGACGGCAGCGTCTCGGCGCCCTTCCAGTATATACAGGACGGCATCGACAACGCCCAGCCGGGCGACGTGGTCCACGTTCACGGCGGAACGTACAGCGAATCGCTGACGACCGTGCGCAGTGGGTCGGCCACCACGCCGATAACCGTCAGCGCATGGGCAGACGACACCGTGTGGGTCTCCAAGAACTCGCGCGTTCTGAGCCTGCAACACCAGCACATCATCGTCGACGGAATCAACTTCGACGGTCAGTTCACCGGCGATGACGGTATGGTCCGATTCCACGACGGGTCGGACTACAGCACTCTCCGACGGAGCGAAATCGCCAACGCCGGCGACCACCAGCTCTGGATCGATGCAGACGACGTACTCATCGAGGACGTGTACGTCCACCACGCCATCTCCAACTACGGTCCGTTGATCGATGCGCACAACATCCACGTCACCGACGCCAGCTCGGTGACCATCCGCCGCACGCAGGCCGCCTTTGCCACCGGCGACATACTCCACTTCGAACGGGACGCCTATCCCACCTACGACATTCTCGTGGAGGACTGCGACTTCGGGATCGCGCTGCTCGACGTAAACACCAACGGCGTCATCGCTGGAACTGCCATTACCGACAACGTGATCGACATTCAGAACAGCACCATCGATCCCAACGCCTTCAAGGAGGCGCTGACCATCCGCCGCTGCCACCTGTACGGCTCGTTCGCCAGCCGATCCGTCAAAGGCGAAGCCCTCGACCTCAAGCACCGCTGGCGGGACGTGCACATCGAAGGCAATCTGCTGTACGACAACACACTCGCCATCCAGATGCGCGCACCCAGCACCGACTACCTGATCGCCAACAACCTGATCTTCGGCAACACGCAGGCCTTTGAGTTCGAGGACGGGGTAGGCGGCATCGAAATCGCCAGCAACACGATCTACGGGCATGCGATAATCCAGAGCCATACGGGGGTGCTTCCGGGCCTGCTGGAGTGGAAGAACAACATCTTCCTACAGGCAGAAGAGGGTGAGTGGCTCGGCACGTACGACCACAACCTTTTCTGGCTCGTACCGGCAAGCTGGCCCGCCTCGATGGGGAATATCGAGGCCGATCCCGATCTCGCCGACCCCAACGCCCTGAATTTCCGCCTCGCGTTCGACTCGCCCGCTGTTGACGCTGGCATCGAAGTGACGTCGGTCACGATCGACCTGGAGGGTGTGTTGCGGCCCCAGGGGCAGGCCTACGACCTGGGCGCCTACGAACGTACGCCCGGCGACGCCGACAACGACGGCGACATCGATCTGGAAGATGTCGGCGCCCTGGTTCAAGCTATCGACGGCCCAGCTTTGTCGAATCCGCCGGTCGGCAGTTCGCCCGCGGGCCCCAGCGACCTGGACGGCGACGGCGACGTCGACCTGGTCGACTTCGATCTGCTCGCCAGGAATTTCACCGGGCCGAGCTAGCTGTCCTCCTACCCGGGCCGGTGTTCGGCGGCCTTGCGTCAAACTGGCCGCTGTTCACCCAGTCGAACTTGAAGCCTGCCCAGAAATCGGCAGCCAGGCCCTCCAGAACATAGTCATAGGGTAGCAGACCATAGCCGCACTTAATGCCAAGTTCCTCACTCCCACCCCACCCCCGACCCCACGAGTTGCGAATAATCAGACCTCCTTTGGTTGGCGCATTGGGACATGGCACATCGTCACGATAACCGACCGCGAGCACGGCATGCCCGCCCGAACGCCGGTCGTCATCCGAAGGAAACGGGATGCAGGCATCCTCCGTCAGCGACGAATAGACCGTGAACCCGAACATCACCGGATAGCCCAGCGATAGCGCCACCTTGATGGCCTGCAATACGTCCTCGGCTTTTGCACCGGCCGGGTCGAGACGCATGTACTGAAGGGCTCTGTAGTTGGCGGCGTAGGCGTAGAGATAGCTGTCGGGTTCTTCGTCGAACAGGTCGATGACGTAGGGGCACTCGCTTTCCGGCGGCGCGCCGAACAGCGCAAGGGCCTTCATCGTGGTTCGAAGAAAGGCGCCCGTATCTCCCGTCCAGCCGAGAAGCTTGCGCGTGGTCTTGTAGATGAACAGCCGAGAGGCGTCTTCGTATGTCTTAAACGCCCGATTCTGCATCATCTCAATCATCCCAGCCGCGGATTGTGCCGTACACGAACCAAGGTGGCCTTGATCCTCGACCGGCGAGCACAGATCGCTGTGGTCAACCTTGTCGGGAAGTCTCTCGTCCATCCGCATCTGGAACGCTTCGATGACACGTTGGTATCCTCGCTGTTGCGCTTCGGCAAAAAGCGACTCGCTCCTTGGGTCGACGTCCTCGCCTTTCTTCGCGCGCGACCTGGCCGCACTGAGTGTTTTTGCCGGCCGCTCATACTTTGGCGCGAGGCGATGGAGCGTCGTGTCGCGGTAATCCGGAATATCGCGGTGCCACCCCAAACCAACCCGACACCGTGACCGCCTGAAGTAGTGTTGCGGGCCAAACACACCCGGGTCGAACGGTACGCCGGCCCCGACCGGCCCGATCGTCCCCTCGCCCACGGGGCCTATGGTCCGGCTGTCGCGTGCAGGCCCGGGGGCGCCCTTTCCCACGGGGGTATCCGGCAGTGTACCCTCACGCATGGGCTGCGTCTGCCCGCGAGTGGAACGCCCACGCCCCGTGGCGCGCTGCCCCGCCGCCTTCTTGCGACTGACTTTTTTTCCTTTTGTGGACCGTTTCTTGGCCATGACGGTCTCCTTTCTGTGCGACGTGTGCCCGCGACCGCTGCTCCTGGGCCCGTTCAGACCCAACACCGCCTTGCAAGCGTGGTAGACCGGCCCTAGGGGCCTTTGTGAAGTGCCAGATTGCCCTTCACGGGCAACCGCCAAACGGATGTGTCCGAAAACTCTACCTTCAACACCGACCCGCCGATGGGGTTGCCGGTAACCAGATGATTCAGGTTCTTCGGTTCAGATTCGGACGCGTCGGAAGCGTTGTATACCAAGGGACTCTTCGTCCGAACGTTTCGACCGTCCACGAACATCTCCGCCACAATCGCGGGTTCCTTTTCACGCAGGACCAACTGTGCCGACACGGGCTTCAACGTGCGAGAGAGCGTGATACGTATATGACGCTTTCCCGGCTCGGTGTTGCCCAGGTTGATCCTTTGCGCTCCGTCGGTATAGCGAGCAGTGGTTACCCGGTGAACCGTTTCGACGGTTGGACCGCCCCCGGCGGCTGTGACCGGAGTGGGGGCATAGTAGACGAACTCGATATCGAACGGCTCTGCGGGGTCCTGGTCGGCGTACTTGGACTTGCTGGTCACATACACATCGGTGCCGTTCGTGACGACGACGTTGGCCTTGTAGCGCGCGTCCTCGTCGAGATCGACAGCTGCTTCGTAGTCGAAGGTCTCGATCCATGCCGGAAGCGTGAGTTGAGCCACATGGTCCGACAAACGCGATGCGTTGACCTCGCGCCCGCCGACCGTAACGACAAAATCGTACTTGAAAATCGGTGCCTTCGACGTCACGTGGAACGTGCTGGGACGGTTTACCCATCCCCGCCGGGGATATACGTCCAGCTTGGCACATGCAGGCTGCGCCCCAACGTGAGACGTTTCAGGCGCCTGTAGTACGGGAATGCGGAAGTAGACGGGAAGCGGCACGCCCTTTGCCGCCAGTTCATTCATACGTGTCGCCATGGCGACGTCTGTGAACCCCCCACGTGCAAACTCACTCGGATGGTCGCATGTGCTCTTCTCTTCATCATTCCGATGCTTGCATTTGCGCTGGGGTCCTTTCTGTTTCTCATTCTTTACGCGATTCTGTTGTTCCTTCTTCCTCTTTTTGCCCTCCTTGCACAACTGATAGCGGTAGTTAACAAGATGATCCCAGACTCTATCCAACGCTTCCGCCCGCTTGATGATCTCGTGCTCGCTCATACGTGGGAACGCAAGCTCACTCAGCGGCCTGCCGATCACCCACCATGCGTCGCTGGACGGATCCGGCGCGCGACGCCAACGGGCGGTCTGGTACATGCTCAGATGGTCGTAGCCGAGGTCGCGAATACTCTCCTCATCGCAGATCACCATGATCATCACCGGGAACGTCTGCGGCTGAAGGGCCATTTGCGGGCCGGTATTGATGTTGGCCGGATCGGCCTGAGCGCTCAGTCGAGGCGCAAATGTAAAGCCAAGGTGGCTGCCCGTGCTGTAGCTGGTAACCGCGTTGATCCCGGTGATAGTTTCGACATCCTGCTCGCGCTTGCGGGCGTGGTCGAGGAGTACGTTGGCAGCGGCGGGATAGCCGGAGACGGCCAGTTGAATGGCCGTCGTGAAAAGCTGCCGCCGGCTCGTCCGCAGGTCGAGCACCTGTGCGTCGATGAGGGGATAGACCGCAAAGCAGATCGGATGTCGTCCCTTCACACGGTCAATTCTGCGGGGAGACTTCGTACGGCCCACGTGCTGTGTCCCCGTTTCCCTCTGTCCTGGATAGGTGCCGGTTTGCGCCAATGCCTCCCTTTCCGCCGCAGTTCGCCTCGCCAAGTTCTTCTTATGACCACCGCACGGATTGGCCGGTTCTTCGCGCGCGGTCTTTGCGTACTCCATGTACAAATCCACTTGCCCGTAGTACCCGCGATACGTCTGGCGTCCGGGCACGATATTGACGGTGGCCATGCAGAGGAACACGCGCTTGCCGGGCGCGTAGCCGCGGGGATAACTCAACCAACGGAGCATTTCCAGCGTGTTCTTGTCGCTGGCCGTGAGCGTCAGCAATTGCTGGAGGTTGAGCGTCAGTGGCCCCTCGTAGCGCTCCAGACCTTCGCTCAGCGCCTTGCCGACGGCTCCGAGTGCGAGTCGACGGCTTTCCTCAATCGGCTTGGCGGTAAGCAGCTTGGGAGGCATGGGGCCAGGCCCGGTCCCGCCCGTGACCGCCATGCCGGTGAGAGCCGCCGCCTGGCGACCTTGCGTGACAGCCGAGAGTGCCTTGTCACGCGCTGCCGGGCCGGTTTCAGCTAATTCGGTGGTGGCAGCCCGCGTAAACGGCTCGACCTCCCTGATCCCCCCCTCGACCGCAGCCTTGTGATCGTCCGGCTTGTCGGCGAACGCCTTGGTCAACTCATCGCGCGCCGCCTTGAGCCTATTGCTCAGGTTCTCCGCGAGGCTGCGTGCCTCTTCACCGGCGATCTTGGCGGCACCAGCAACTTCAGCAGACTTGGCCGAAGCGGCTCGCTGTTCGAAGGGAAGTTGGGCGATGGCACTTTCAGCGTCGAGCGCACCATCGATAGCGCCCTTGGCGCAGTGGGCGAAACTCGTGGCGGCGCTCTCGAGCGCCGTCAGCGCAGCCGTCAGATGGCTATCCGCTTCGTCGCGATGCGTCTTTTGGACGCTCTTGTCACCCTCTTCCTTTATGACCTCAAGAGCGGCTCGCGCGATGGCCAGGGCTTTGTCGGCCTCGGTCAGAGCGGCCACTCCCACCTGGTAGGCCGAATCACCGTAGTCGCTGCCCGCCGGCTGTACCCCACCCCCCAAACGCTGTCCCAGCGAAGCAAACGCGCGCTCAAATATGGCACGTTGTTCGTCGGGCAGGGCGCCCAGCAGCCCTTCGAATGCGGCAGCCATAAGCCCTTTCTTGAGCTCGCCGAGCAGCTTGGGATCCTCCGTGGCTTGCACCTGATTCAGAAGGTTCGCGATAACCTCCGCTCGGACGCTGATCTGCGCCTCAAAGGCATCCTTTTGCAGGATCCTCGAGAAACCTTCGATACGGTTGCGCTCGAAGATCTCGTTGCCCGTCAGATGAAGATCGAGTTCGAAACGCGGGTCCGGCTTGATCAACGTCGCACCGGAGATCGAAACGGTGCCCCACCTTTCGACGCTTTCGGCTACGCAATCCAGGTCGCCGCCTACGGATTGGCAGCCGACCAGGCAGGCCCACGTCGTCACAGACAGAGCAAAGCCGATAGCACTCCTGCCCATGGACATGGTACACCCTTCCCTTGCTTAGAGAATCCGGCCCCGAGAAAGCCCACTCGACAAGAAAGGCATTATCGAGTTAACAGATCGTGTGTGCGACCCGCGCGCCCTTATATAGCGTCTCACATCCTGGATTTCAACAGATGATTGCCTGAAAAATCGAAATTCTTCAGACAGCGCTTGCGGGGTGGCCTCACCGGGGTCGCCCCGCACCCAATGCCCACGGGGCGGCTTGAAGCCGTACACTCGCTCAAGCGTTCCAGGCGCCGTGCCCCGGAGCCCGCAACTCCTTTATTGTGCCTTAGTTAAGGTGATTTGCTCGGTCTCGTCGGCGAGGGCACATCAGCTCAGATCGCCTCACCTCGCTGACCGCCTCCCCCCGTCCGCCGCCCTTCTGGCCTACAGCCGCAGCCGCGACCTCTCCGGCAACTCGCCCGCCGGCCCCAGCGACGGCGACATCTGCCTGGTCGACTTCGATCTGCTCGCCAGGAGTTTCACCGGGCCGAGGTAGCCCTACCGCGCGTCCCCA
>Ga0272442_10008504_pt1 | contig 12994 bp, 8 predicted proteins | sample SSMForm2O_FD_200262 | JGI IMG/M metagenome (GOLD analysis project Ga0272442, IMG submission 200262) | Marine sediment archaeal communities from Little Sippewissett salt marsh, Falmouth, MA, United States - SSM-Form-2O | ecosystem: Environmental > Aquatic > Marine > Wetlands > Sediment ...
CAAAGGACATGGGCGTGGAGGATCCCTTCGATCCCCAACAAAATATCCGGGGCGGGACAAAGTATCTGGCTCTCATGCTGGCCGAGTTTGAGGGCGATATCCAGCTGGCGCTCGCGGCCTACAACGCCGGCCCCCACAAGGTCCGCATCTACCAGGGAATCCCTCCCTACAAGGAAACCCGCGCCTTTGTCCCCAAGGTGCTGAATCGCTATGAGAACCTGAAGCAGAACGGCTCCACGCTGGCTCAAGCGGGATAGAGCGATTTGCCTCGCCGGGGGGAAAAGCCTATACTGCCCCCCTAAAGATGGACGGAGGAAAACGCTCAGTGAGATCGCGATTTCAGGACAACTTGTCTCGAGGCATCTTCTGCCTTTGCGCCGCCCTGGCGGGCTTCATTGCAATTCCCTGCTCTGGACAGATCGAGCCCGAGACCGTGCTGGCTAAATCCAGCGCGGGCGAAGTGACCTTCGCCGAGGTTGCCGAAGACTGGCCGTACCTCGGCTCGCCCGCAGAACAAACTCAGGTCGTTCGCGACGTTTTGAAGCAACAAATCTATGCCGCTGAAGCCGAACGGGAGAAAATCGACCAGGGACCGCAATACGAACAGCAGATAAACAACGCCCGTCTCAGCGCCTTCCTGGAAGCGCTGTTTTATCGGGATGGAAAGGACGTCTCCGTCACCGACGGTGACGTCCAGGCCTCCTACGAGAGGAAAAGATCTCTCTACTTCCTCGACGAGCATGTTTTCCTCCGGCACATTGCGCTCAGGATCCCGATCCCTTCGGATGCGGCCAGCCGCCTGCAAACCAAAACTCGGGCGATCGAAGTCCTGGCTCGATTAAGGCAGGGGGAGAGTTTTCGAAAGGTGGCCGAGGAGCAGTCCGACGATCGACGCAATTGGGGTTATGGGATTGGTCCCATTCCCACCCGCGATCTCGCGAAGGTTTGGAGTCCCGAGGTCAGCCGGTTGGGTCCGGGGGAAACCAGCGGCGTCGTTGAGCGGGAGGATCGATTCGAAATCGTCCAGATCCTGCAACGCCGGCCGGCTGGAGTCCCTTCCCCGGAGGAGCTTCGCCCGGCGATTCGCGCCCGATTGCAGCGGGAGCGGAATCAGGATGCAAAGAAACAATTCCTCGCCAAGCTGATTCAGGAAGTCCCCGGCTCAACCGATCATCAAGCCATTGACGATCCCGACGTGAAAGGCGACAAAACAGTCGTCAGTTCGAAATACTTCAAGATGACGAAAGCGGAATACGAGCAATGGGTGGCCGGGCAGTCCGCTGCGTCCCGCCGGAGCCTGCGGGATCCTCTCCAGCGCGAGGCCATCGTCCGGCGGGACATTCTCCTCAAGGCTTGGGTCGGGAATCTCGCCAAGAAGAAGAAACTGGATAAGGATCCCGCGTTTCAGAAGGAAATGGAACGCCAGCGGCGGGCGATCCTCGCTCAGCGCTTCGAGGAGTATCTGTTCAACCAGAATCCTTCGTTCCTGACCGTGACGGACGCCGACGTGCAGGAATACTACGCGGCTCATCGCTCACAATTCGAAACGCCTCAACGAGCGGAAATCCGCGACGTCGTGATCACGGCGGACACCGCCATTGGCGATTCGCCGCAGGCCCGAAGTCTTGCCTTTCGGTACGCCAAGGAGCTGGCGCAGGACGTCAGTGAAAAAATCCGTTGCGGGACCGTGACGTTCGAAATGGCGGCGCTTCAACATCGCGCCACGTTCGATCCCGGCGCCTTTTTCACCGTCGAGCGAGGCACGGAAGGCGAACTGTTCGATGCGGTCGTGTTCAAACTCGAACCCGGCCAGCTGTCTTCCGAGCCCATCCTGACGGACGAGGGCTACCGAATCGTACAGCTGTCCAAGATTCTGCCGGCGGTTCAGCTGCCGCTGTCCCGGGTTCGAAATCGGATTGAAAGAATTCTCCAACAGGATAAGACGAGCCGCCTGCGCCGGCGCCTCGAAGAGCTCTACTTCCAAAAAGCGCAGGCGGTTCTCTATGAGCAATGGCTTCTTTCCCCTTAATCCTCCCGCCGGAAAGCCCTGCCCGTCTCGCAACGCGGATAAATAGGGGCGGCCGGACACTGTTGTAAGGCGGAGGATCCAGGGGGCCAACAGTGCCCGGCCTTTCGATGAGTTCGGGTCGAACCGCCTCTTCAGTCGGCAACCCTTTCAATCCCGCTCGGGACGAACCCGATTCGGGATTTGCTTCAACGGTCGATCAACACGTCTCGAACGGAGTCAAATCCGAACGTGACGCTCAAAGGCAACTCGGGAGCGGCTCCCGCCGCATACACCAGGCCGAAGGCATCAAGCAGGTAATAACCGCCTTCCACCGCTACAATTCTCTCAATGCGCGCATGATCGAACACCGGGGTGTCGCCTTCAAAGACCGGCGCATTTCCAAAACCGTAGACGCGGCCGTATGCATCGACAATGTAATAACCGTCACCGCCCGGAGTTACAGCCATGTCTTTGGCCACCGGAGCGTCAAGTTGCACATAACCCAACTGCGCTACGCCTCCAACCGGATAAACCCGGCCATAGGCATCCAATAAGTAGTAAGCCAACTGTTTCCCCACACCCAGCTGTCCGGGCGGTGACGGCACCGGTAGAAGTCGCATGATTTCGGCTTCCAACGCGTCAACGGAATCGTCGCTGAGCTCCACCAGTTCCACGTCTCGGGCAAGATCTTCCTCAAAGCGCACGGCTTGGGGCAACTCCGGAACCTCTCCCCCGGCGTGCAGCCCGCCGAATCCATCGAGCAGGTAATAGCCTTCCGGACGGGTGATAATGCGGCGAGCCAGATCGCAGTCGAACTCCGGCGTGACGTCGACCGGCTGGGCGTCGCCAAGGGCGTGCAGGCCGCCGAAGCCGTCCAGAACCAGGTAGCCGCCTTGCCAACGCGCGACGCTTCGGGCGATGTCCCAGCCGAGACCGCAGGAAGCGATCGGGGAGCCGGCTCCGCTGACAAGGTCGCCCTGAGCCGTCAATAGCGTCACCTTGGAGCCGGACGGCGGCAGATCCATCACCGAGGCCGTCGTCATTTGAGCGTTCTGCGTCACGCTCCCCTTGCCCTTCGATGGGGCTTCGTGGGGAAACGGTGGAAGGATGAGGGTGAGGTCTTTCTTCACGTAAATCCAATAGCCCCGCCACGGCTCGATCGTCATAATCGAACCGAAGTCGGCGATATCAAACCGATAGAAGTTCGCATTCGAATCATAGTACCAGAGCTGGTTGGATACCCAGCCCCGGCGAGCCGCCTGGACAATGCTCACTCGCTGCCCGTTTCTCTCCACTTCCAAGTCGTCGAAAGCCACCGAATACAAGAATCGGCTTCCAATTTGGTTATAGCCCGCCTTCAGCGGAATCGAAAATTCAGCGTCCTGTCGAATGGCCCGCCCCTGTAATTTCAGGCTGATACTTCGCGGTTCGTTCAAGGTCAGGAAGAAGGCCCGGCCCGGCACCAAACCCGGAAAATTCGGGTCCACCCCATACTCCAGGTAACGCCCGAGCTGGGGAGAGTAGGTCAGCACCCGCCAAGAAAAACGATCCAGCGGGCCGAGAAACGGGCCAAACACCTGTTCGGGATCGTTCTGTTCGAGTTCGATTGGAATGGAGAACATGATCTGGCTGATCTCCCTCCAAGCGTAACTCACGGTAACCGTATCCTGCGTCAGATCGACCGAGGGCGTTTCCGTCGGGGTCGACGTATCCGTCGCCGTGGAAGTCGCCGTCGGCGTGTCAACCGGCGTGTCGGTCGCCGTGGAAGTCGCCGTCGGTGTATCAACCGGCGTGTCGGTCGCCGTGGAAGTCGCCGTCGGTGTGTCAACCGGCGTATCGGTCGGCGTAGAAGTCGCCGTTGGCGTGTCAACCGGCGTATCGGTCGGCGTGGAAGTCGCCGTCGGCGTGTCAACCGGCGTATCGGTCGGCGTGCTGGTTGGAGTATCGGTCGGAACAGGCGTTTCCGTGGCGGTGGGCTCCGGCCGATCGACGTAATACGTGCCCCCACTGGTGATCGTGTTTCCCGTATTGCCCGCAATATCGATCAGGCAGTTTTCTTCAAGGGTAAATATGCCGGGGCCGTTCGCCACCCCGGAACCGAGCACCAATTCACCTGAGAATTGGGCGCCGGGAGTTTGCCCCTCCAACGAAACGGCAAAGGTTTGATAGGCTGCATCCGTGAAGTAGAGAATCGGCGTTTGGGTCACGGTTTCAGAGCATTCGACCGTCACCGGGACTCTGACTTCAGCCAGGGATCCCCCTGAGACAAAGAGCAGAAGTAAAGAAAAGAACAAACTTGTATATCTTGTAAAATTACTAATCATTTCCTCCGAACCACACATCATTAGATTGCAAAGTTATGGAGCAAGGGATGTGCCAAGCGGAGGAGATATCTATTATACTGTAAATATTGAAGTTATATTAACACCTCCCCATTCTACAGATTTGCCGTGTTACAAATATTTACATCTCTCTAAAGGAAAGTTCTGCCAAGTCGATTGTTAACATATTTTTACATTATGCCTCATCTTATTTGATTTCAATAGGATAGACTCGATATAGATCTCTTTCTCTCTCTCGGCAAAATCCCTACGGAATCCGACATAGTTCCTTCTCAATCTCTTTTAGATTGGCATTTATTAGTTTAATAATATGGACTTAAGATGTTTGGAAGGCACACAGGAGAGGCTTGTTAGGACGAGTGTAAAAATATGAAACTTTTTTGGATTTTAAAATACTACAGGATTGGAAATAGAGTAAACTTTCACCGAGGTGCAGAAAGCATCGACTTAAGACTTCATAGGAGAGAGATTTGGCACTTCAGGGGAATCAATAAACACGCGCTTCCAATATTCCAGTACAAGAAGCGCCCAGATTCGCTCCCCGCAATCTTCGCGGCCGGATTCGTGCCGCTGGAGCAGCGCCTCGAGTTGCCGGGCGTCAAACAGCTCCGCCACAGCGCTCTGCGGAGACAGGAGCGAGTCGCGGGCGAATTGGCTCAAATCCTGGGCCAGCCATTCTCGGGTTGGCACGGGAAAGCCTCTTTTCGGACGCTTCACCACGTCTGCCGGAAGAAGCCCTTCGGCAATGTCCCGAAAGACCCGCTTGGTGCGGTCTCCATCGAGTTTCGCCTGAATCGGCAAACTTGCCGCCAGCTCCATCAACTCATGATCGAGAAAGGGAACGCGCAGCTCCAGCGACCAAGCCATGGTCATCTTGTCCGCTTTGACCAGCAAGTCGTCTACCAGGTAGACGCGCGTATCGAAGTACAGCATCTGATTCAGTGGATGCTGCCCCGCAACCTTATCAAACAACGAAGCGGTGAACTCCCCTATCCGGCCGGCCGGCATCCGGCTCTCAGGATACAACGCCAGTCGCTGCCGATCCGAGAAACCAGTGGAGATTCCCCCGTACCGGTGATTCAAGGGCTGCCCCGCCTGTTTCAGATAGCGTTGCAGTTTACCCTCCGGCGCCAGAGTCCCCGCCGCGCCCAGCAACGCCCCCAGAGCGGGAATCCTCCGCAGCTTTTCGATAAACAGCATCTTCTGATAGAGATAGTAACCGGCCAGCAGCTCGTCCGCTCCCTCGCCGGAAAGGATCACCGTCACGTGTTCCCGCGTCAGCTGGGACAGGAAATACAGCGGCAGACAGGCGGCGTCCGCCACGGGCTCGTCCAGATGCCACACCAGACGAGGCACAAACTCGCTGTATTCGCCGGCCGAGATCTCGAGCTCCCGATGGTCCGTCTTGTATTGTTCTGCCACCTGCCGGGCGAAAGCAAACTCGTTGATATGCGGCTTGTTCTCATACCCTACCGAGAACGTTCGCACGGGCTCCTGCACCGACTGGCTCATAAAGGCCACGACGAGACTGGAGTCGATCCCTCCACTGAGGAACGCGCCCAGCGGCACTTCGCTCATCAAGCGGATCGCGACGGACTCCCGCGCTTTTTCCTCCATGCGCCGGGTCCATTGCTCCAACGACGAATCCGCAGGGGATTCATAGGTCAGGTCCCAATACGGCTCGATCCGGACGTCGCCGTTCTCACCGACCAACTTCGCCCCGGCGGGCAGTTTGTAAATGCCTTGAAACAGTGTTTGCGGCCCCGGCACGTAGCGAAAATTCAGGTAGTAGTCGAGCGCCTCGGGATTCAACTTCCGAGGAATGTCCCGCTGCTGCAAAAGCGCCTTGATTTCCGACGCGAAGTAGAGGGTATGGTCGTGAACTGTGTAGTAGACCGGCTTGATGCCCACCCGGTCCCGAACCAGCAGCAACCGGCGCTTGCGCGAGTCCCAGATCGCAAAGGCGAACATGCCCCGAAGCCGCTCGACGCAGGCGTCGCCATACTCTTCATAAGCGTGCAGGATGGTTTCGGTGTCGGACCGCGTGCGAAACCGATGGCCTTTGGATTTCAGCGTCACAGCCAGATCGCCGTGATTGTAAATCTCGCCGTTGAAGACGATCCAAGAGGAGTTGTCTTCGTTGGCGATGGGTTGCCCCCCACCAGAAAGATCGATGATGGACAGCCGACGATGGCCCAAGCCGACGGGACCGTCAAAGTGGAAGCCTTCGTCGTCCGGCCCCCGGTGACTCATGATCGATGCCATGGCGCGCACCAGCCGTTCGTCCGCCGTTCGCCCCGACTCCAAACGAAGCATTCCGCAGATTCCGCACATCTCAGATCCTCCTCAGCAGTCATTTCCGGCGAAGAAGGGCGTGCCGGGATACCACTCGTAGGATTTCTCCACAATTCGATCGGATTTAAGCGACTGAACCCAGGCCAGGGTTTCCTCGTGCTCATGTGCGCCTTGACCGGGAACATCCTTGATTACATAAGCGGTCGAGGCAATTCCCAGCCGCTTCGCCTCGCTCAGGGCGGCCCCAAACCGATCTCGGTAGGCGTCTGCCTCTTCCTGGTTGTCCACCCGCCGCCAGCGAAGCAGCGTGTCCGGATCGCTGGTTTCCACTCCGAACTTAATGCGCCGGCAGCCCGCCCGATGCATCGCCTCCAACGCGAGCGGAGTCAGTGTATCCGCCCGCGTTTCGCATTCCCACTCAAGACCCAGACGGCACTGCTCGATCTTCTCGCAAAGCGCCCGAGTCCAGTCCGGATCGCTTCCGAATACGATGTCCCGAAAAATGACCGATCGAAGCCCCGTTTGCTCGACACCCCAGGCCAGTTCGTCCGCCACGCGCTGTGGCTGTCGCCGGCGAACCGCATGTCCTTCCGCAATCGCGTAAGGACAGTAGAGACAATGATACGGGCATCCTCTTGAAGCGAGGAGGGTGAACGCTCCAAAGCGATTCATCTTCAACAGCGACCATTCGGGAAAAGGAAGGTCGTCCGGATCGACCTCCTCATCGCCCCCCTGCGCCGGGGACAACGGCTCTGGCAGCTCGTCCAAATGATCTTTCCAGCGCGCCAGCGCCAAGTCCGGCTCCCCGGGCAGCAACCGAACTCCGGGAACAAGCGCCAACAAATCCCGGTCCACAAAAGGCAGGGAGTGCCCGAAACACACCACCGGCGTACCCGGATCGATGCGCCGCCTGAGCCGAAGCAGGAATTCGACGTCGGTTTCCTGTACGCACCAGCTCACCCACACGCCGATCCAGGCAGGATCGAGCGTCGCGGCGGCGACCACGGTGTGCGCTGCCGTCCACCGCTCGACCGGCGCGTCAAGTACCGTGACCGGGCGGCCGGCTTGTCGCAACAAGGCTCCCATTCGGGCAAGCGTCGCCGAAGGATAAAGAAATCCTTCCGCAGTTGGAACGACGCTCCCCATGCCGGAAGCCCCCTCGCGGTTGACCGTCGTGCCCCGCGGACCGGGAGGATTGATCAGAAGATAGCGACGCAAGACTTTCGAGGCCCCCCTCCTCATGGCAGTATCAACAACAGTGTATACGAGAACCGGCGCGGGCGCAAATGCAAAGCGAGTAACGCCGGTATCTTGCCGGCAAATCCATCGGAACCTCCACGAGAAAAAGAAAATGCCGGCTGGAAGCCGGCGCTATAATGGGAACCTCTCGAAGGTCGCTCGGCCTGCGGCGCGTATCGGCGCTTCCCGCCCCGCCTTCAATACAAAGAGCCCGAGGCGGTTTTCGGTTGACCATCTTCGGGTTCTGTCGCACAATTATGAGTTCCGTTCGGGCAGACTCGATTCTGATCCGCGCGATGTCTCGACCTTCTCACTCAGAACCGCACGAGACCGTAACTCCCCGGGCAGCAATGAAAAGGGAGGGCCGAGACCGATTCCAGCGAAGGAGCATCAAGATCCCATGACTCAGATTGACGCCACGGCAAAACGAACTCCAAGCACTTCCCCGGCGATTCGGGCGGCTGACGCCCTGAGAATCCTGTCCGCCGAGTGCGTTCAGAAAGCCAATTCCGGGCACCCCGGCTTGCCGATGGGAGCCGCCGACCTTGCCTTTGTACTCTGGACCCGATTCCTGAAACACGATCCCAGCGATCCCCAATGGCCGGACCGGGACCGGTTCGTTCTTTCCGCCGGCCATGGTTCGATGTTGCTCTACAGCCTGCTTCACCTGACCGGATACGATCTCTCGCTGGACGACTTAAAGAACTTCCGCCAGTGGGGCTCCCGAACGCCGGGGCACCCCGAATACGGCCACGCTCCGGGCGTCGAAACGACGACGGGACCGCTCGGCCAGGGGGCGGCGAACGCCGTCGGCATGGCGCTGGCCGAGGCGATGCTGGCCGCGCGCTTTAACACCGAGGATGATCCAATCGTCAACCACTTCACCTATGCTCTTGTCTCGGACGGCGATCTCATGGAAGGCGTCGCCTCGGAAGCGGCCTCGCTCGCGGGCTTTCTCCGCCTGGGGAAACTGATTTTCATCTATGACGATAACAAGATCACCATCGAGGGATCGACCGACCTGACTTTCTCCAACGAGGACATTCAGAAGCGCTTCGAGGCGTACGGTTGGCACACCCAACGCATCGACGGGCACGATCACGAGCAGATCGCCGGGGCCCTCCAAGCCGCCAAGGATGAGACCGGGCGGCCGTCGATCATCATCGCCCGAACGCACATCGGGCTGGGCTCGCCCAATCAACAGGACACACCCGGCGTTCACGGCTCGCCCCTCGGCGAGGAGGAATTGCAGCGGACTCGGGAGGCGCTGGATTGGAACGCCGAGCCGTTCCAGGTTCCTGAGGCGATCCTCGCCTTGTTCCGGGAATCGGGCCAACGCGCTGCCGAGGCCTGTGCCGAGTGGAAGAAGCGCTTCGAGGCCTGGCGCGCGGCGGAACCTGAGAAGGCTGCCCTGTGGGACGCCATGATCGAGCGTCGCCTCCCGGACGATCTCGATCGCTGTTTCCCCGAGTTCGAAGCGGGAAAGTCCATCGCCACGCGCAAAGCTTCCGGCGCGACGCTGCAAGCGCTCGCTCCTCTGCTTCCCCAGCTGGTGGGAGGCTCGGCCGACCTCGGCCCTTCGAACAACACGATGCTCAAAGATTTCTCTTCGGTCGCGCCGAATGACTACTCCGGGCGGAACCTGCACTTTGGAATTCGAGAGCACGCCATGGGCGGTCTGCTCAACGGACTCAGCCTGCACGGCGGATTCACGCCCTACGGCGCGACGTTTCTGGTGTTCTCCGACTATATGCGCCCTTCGGTCCGGCTGGCGGCGCTGATGAATCAGCAAGCGATTTACGTTTGGACGCACGACTCGATCTTCCTCGGTGAAGACGGCCCGACGCATCAACCGATCGAGCATCTGTCGAGCCTGCGAACGATTCCTAATCTCTTTATTATTCGTCCTTCGGACGCCTCTGAGGTCCCCTACGCCTGGGAGGTCGCACTGCGGCGAAAGGACGGGCCGACCGCTTTGATTCTCACCCGGCAGGGGATTCCCACGCTCAACCGCCACGATGAAGCGTTTGCCCCGGCCGACCAACTGAGGCAAGGGGGATACATCCTCGCCGAGGCTTCGGTCGGCAAGCCCAAGATCCTTCTCGCGGCTTCCGGCAGTGAAGTGCAATTGGCGCTCGGCGCGCGGGAAATCCTCGAGGAGAAAGGCATCGCGACCCGCGTCGTGGCCATGCCCTGCATGGAGCTGTTCCAGAAGCAGGACAAGGCCTATCGAGACAGCGTCCTGCCGCCCGAGGTTCGCGCGCGCGTGGCGATCGAGGCCGGTAGCCGCCCGAGCTGGGACTGGCTGATCGGCAGCGAAGGCGACTCGGTCACCATCGACGGCCGCTTCGGAGCTTCCGCGCCCTGCAAAGTGCTCGCGGAAAAATTCGGCTTCACGACCGAGAACGTCGCGGAGGTCGCTTGGCGGTTGTTGTAGAAGACGGGGGCGTTGCATCCGAAGTTCCAATTGAACGGATCGTTACCGATGAGGCATGGGCTTGTCGCCTGCATGGGGATTGAGCGGAAATATCTCACGCCACACCAAAACTTTTTTTCAGTCAAAGCGTCTATAATATTGGTCGCCGTTCGGTCGTTCATCCTATTGGGAGATTACGACAACCCGTGCGGATCAATTTCGGTTCTCTCATAAAAGACTCCAACAATAAGTATCGAGTACGCCGTCTCGTGATCGCCTCAGTAGGTGCCTTGCTTATTCTTGGCGCGGCTCTATCCGGCCTTGCATTCAAGCGAAAATTCCTCTATGTCGATGAAGGGCCGGCGGTTCTGACTCTGACCCCGGAAACCGTCGTGACCCTGGTGGACACTGATGAGGACGGACAGTGCAACACGGCGGAGCAAATCCTCTTGGAAGGCGTCAAAGCACGCATCCGCCAGGCCACAGAAGAACAATGCCGAATTTACATTCAAGTGGGTCATATTGAGCCGGACCGCTGGCTCGATTTCGAGAGCTTGGAGCAGATGATTCGCTATTGTCAGTACTCTCATGGTTTTCATTCACTGCAAGTGCGGAAAAACTTTTGGCAAATGGATAATCCAATCTTCTGTATGGGAGGGTGGGGCGCTTATCTGGAACTCGACTCCAATCTCGGCCTGAGGGGCCTGTGGGTCATCCATACCGATCAAGGAGGATGGAGTCATCTGATTCTGCGTTATCTTTCGTTTGGTCAATATAGTGTATACAGCAAAGAGAAATACGACCAGCTCACACCGATCGCGGATGTACTCCTGAAAGCCTTCTCGTGGAAGCGCCACAGTGCAAAGGAACTGAAGGACCGCTATACGCCTCTCAATGCTGAATCCGCCATGCCTTTTGGCCCACACAAGCAAACCATTGCCCAGATGATGAAGAATGCTGAGATGGCTCGCCCAAAACAATTGAATCTCAGTGAACGTCTACAGGCCTTTAAAGAGGATATCCCCGATCGTCAAAAAGAGGTTCAGGAGGAATGGGAAGGCCTGCTGCGAGCCGCGGGGGACCTGAAATCGGACCGGGATTACTATCGACTGGCGGTCTTGATTCGAAGCGGGACCGAATATTCCAGATTTGGATTTAGCACCATTGAGAAATCGATCTACCAAAAGATGATTGAAGCGCCCGATCGCTCGGTGACGCCTCCCCTGGTTGAAGACTCCCTTTACCACCTTGGATATCACTACACGCGCGACCCGAAACAGATCAAAGCCATTGAATGCTTTTCGAGGTTGCGTGAGGAATTTCCGGAGAGTAAGTATCTCCCAAGTGCTCTTCTCTGCGAAGGGGATGCCTATCGGGCTCTCGCAGTGAGTGCCTTGGGGATCAGTTCCTCGGCGGCTGAGGACTATTTCAGACTGTCGTATTCCTGCTTAAACAAGGTTCTGCAATCCAGTCAAGATCCTGGGACATTCATTGGCACCAGCCTCAACTTCGCAGGAGGAGGAAGTCGACTAAAAGACCACATGGTCGGCCAGAGTACTCAGCAGGTCGCCGAAGAACTCCAACGAGGACTGCTGAAAGACGTCCAATGGGACAAAGAAGGGGATTTTTCTCAGCACGAATAGGATCATTTGAATCCTGAAGGGATTTACAGGGTGATTCAAGTACTACGCATTGGGCAAATATTTTCGATTATCCCCTAAGTCTATAATATACAGACAGATATAATCGCATGAGATTCATTACCCTCTATTTTCCGTCTTTGGCTATTCTTTGAATAGCCAACCTTGATCTCTCCATTATTTCACCTGTCCGAATACTATTGCGTCCCAGTCTCCCGTAAGATAATATTTAGATATGAGTGAAACATGGAAAAACGAATTCTGGAACTGGTCGCGCGCCGGAAAATCAGGATTTCCGATCACGGCTATGATGAACTGGCGGCAGACCAGATTTTTGTCAAAGATATCGTGGAGAGCGCCAAAACTGCAGTTGTGGTCGAGGACTACCCGGAGTATCCGAAGGGGCCCTGTGTCCTTGTTCTCCAGAAAGATCGAGAGAACAGGCCCATCCATGTTGTCTGGGGAATTCCTCGGGGCGCTTCATCGCCTGCGGTTGTGGTCACCGCCTATCGCCCCGATCCCGATCGCTGGAATCCGGACTCTCTCAGGAGGAAATGATGAAAAAAGGACAACGCACCAAGCTGGTGCATGAGGGAAAATATGTCGCCGAAGTTCCAATTGAACTGATCGTGACCGATGAGGCGTGGTTTCCCTACCTATCGCTCGACGATGCCTATAAATTGGATCAGGTACGAGACGCCCTTCGCCGCGGTGATATCAAGCAGGCTGCAAAAATGGCCCGCGTCTATGCGCTCACTCCCGTGGGATAAGGCATGGGTATGGCGATCGAACATAAGCATCCTCACGACAGGCCAAGGCAGGTTCATTGCCTTTGCCAGTCCCTCGTCGGCCTCCTATCGCCCCTGATCGACTTTCGCATTCAGACAAAGGAAAGGTCGACATATTTCCGTATGAGCCTCCTATCCGATTCGTCAGAATCATATTCCTTTTGTCATACTTCGGCTAGTATGATTATTTAGCATCTCTAACAAGATTATCAAGACGATCAAGATTGAATTTCGCCTGGAAATCGGGCCCTGCAACAAGGGACTTG
>Ga0272442_10008505_pt1 | contig 12994 bp, 10 predicted proteins | sample SSMForm2O_FD_200262 | JGI IMG/M metagenome (GOLD analysis project Ga0272442, IMG submission 200262) | Marine sediment archaeal communities from Little Sippewissett salt marsh, Falmouth, MA, United States - SSM-Form-2O | ecosystem: Environmental > Aquatic > Marine > Wetlands > Sediment ...
AGACGGCAGCCATGATAGAGCTGATAAGTTCCATCTGTAATAATTCCACCACCTTCCAGAAAAGATAAACAATAAAAATGCCCATAAAAATGGTGATGGCAGCCGTCCCCCTGATCAACCTGTAAAGCTGATAAAGGATAAAGGCTACAAGTATAATATCAATTATATCAAGAATACTGATAGGTGGCATACTCGCTAATTAATGACTTTCAGACAAATGTAAAAAATATAAGTGAATAAAGCTTAAGAACCCTTAATAAGCTTAACCAGTTGAACGACCTGCCTGGCTTCGGCAACATCATGAACCCTGATAATAGAAGCACCCTTCATCAGGGCAACAGTATTTAGAACTGTGGTCCCGTTCAGACTTTCCTCAGGACTTATATTCAATGATCTCCATATCATTGACTTTCGTGACAACCCAGCCATAATTGGAAGCTCCAGGACACCAAATCTTTCCAGTTGGTTAAGCAATGTGAAATTATGTTCAATACTTTTCCCAAAACCAAAACCGGGATCAATAATAATATCCCTGATCCCCCTGAGCACCAGCTCCTGCTTCTTTTCAGAAAACCATTTCAGAATCTCAGAAAACAGATCATCATACTCAGTATTGAGATGCATATTCTGCGGTCTTCCTTTCATATGCATCAGTATATAAGGGATATTATGCTTTTCAATGGTATCGAACATGGCCCTGTCAAGCTCACCACCAGAGATATCATTAATAATATCAACCCCGTAGTCATTTATGCCGGCATCGGCAACTTTTGAACGAAATGTGTCCAGCGAGACTATGGCTGACGGGAATTCCTTTCGGATAATTTTCAGAGCCATGATATCTCGCTCCAGTTCTTCCTGCTCGCTAATATCATCGGCACCCGGACGAGAAGAGTACCCCCCTATATCAAGTATATCAGCACCTGCTTCAAGCATTTCTTCCGATCGTCTAAGTATCCCGGTCTCATCATTAATCCTGCTTCCGGAGTAAAACGAATCAGGTGTTATATTAAGCACTCCCATGACCCTGGGAGTACCAAGATCATATAATTCACCTCTTATATTAATTTTCCGGTATGTTTCGTTCATAGTTCAATGCTGGTAGAATATATTTTACAAAGTAAAAATAAGCTTTAGTTCCAAATTTACATATTTGGATATTCTTAAGCCCGGTAAACACGTTAATATCTCATCTTTCACTGTTAGTTCTTTTAATTTGTATCCAATATGTAAATACCCTTTACTTATTATATTTGTATCGGTCAAACAGAGAAGGGTCAGTATGAAACTGGTAGTTATAGAAGGACTTGATGGTTCGGGTAAATCAACCCAGATATCCATGCTAAGCGATTATTTTACCGATAAGGGAATGAAGCATGAGTTTATTCATTTCCCTCGTACTGCTGATCCTTACTTTGGTAGACTAATTTCTAGCTTCCTGAGAGGAGAATATGGCCAGGTCAGTGAAGTAGATCCTTACCTGGTTGCAATGCTATACGCCGGTGACAGAAAAGATGAATCAGATAAAATATATTCCTGGCTCAATGAGGGCACATACGTTCTCCTCGACCGTTATGTATATTCAAATATTGCATACCAGTGCGCGAAAATAAACGAGAGTACCGAAAAGGAGGCATTAAAGAAATGGATTCTTAACCTGGAGTTCAATCATTTTGGCATACCTGTTCCTTCACTCAATATTTTCCTTGATGTTCCATGGCAATTCACAACCAGCAAACTAAAGAACTACAGGAAAGGCAATGACCGCAGTTACCTTAATGGTAATAGTGATATTCACGAAACAGACCTCGAATTTCAGAAAAAAGTGAGACAGATGTATATCGATACGGCCATGCTTGATAATACTCTTGAAATCATTGATTGTTCGAAAACAGAATTAACGATACTCTCACCTGACGAAGTGTTCGGAAAGATAATTGATCTGCTACAAAAAAAAGAAATTATACCATGATAAGTCTTAAAACTATAAGTCGTCATATCGCTGGCTTAGTGTTTGTTTTTTCCGGTCTGGTTAAAGGCATCGATCCCATGGGATCAATGTATAAATTTGTAGATTATTTTACAGCTTTTCATATTGAAGCTCTTGAACCTGTGGCTTATATTCTGGGAGTGATACTATGTACTTCTGAATTCATAATAGGATTTGCCATTCTTACAGGTATAAGGATGAGAGCAGCAGCATGGGGTCTGCTTATTTTTATGCTTGGCTTTACACCACTAACCCTATATCTTGCTCTTGATAACCCTGTTGCAGACTGTGGATGTTTTGGAGATGCTATTCATCTAACCAACTGGCAAACATTCTATAAGAACCTGATCATATCCATATTTGTACTTATAGTTTTTATAAACAGGAAGAAATACAGGAGCATTTCAGTGCCAATATATGAATGGGCTACCCTACTTATCGGCGCAATTGTTTTCATAATATTTGTACAGTATAATTACAGCCATTTACCGGTTGTAGATTTCAGACCCTACCGGTCGGGTGCCAATATCCCTGAAAAGATGATCATACCAGAAGATGCTCCCACTGATGAATACGAAACAACACTTATTTATGAAAAAGATGGTGTCCGGGAAGAATTTACCCTCGAAACCTATCCATCTGATGACACTACCTGGACATTTATCGATTCAAGGACAAGATTATTAAAAGAAGGTTATAAGCCACCGATACATGATTTTAGTCTTATAACTCCTGAAGGCCAAGATCTTACAGACATAATACTGGCTGACCAGGGCTATAATCTTCTTATGCTGAGTATCAAGATTGCTGAGGCCGACAGGGAACTAATTGACAGGGGCATTGAAGCCGGACTTTATTGCCGTGATCAGGGAATAGGTTTTTATATACTCACCTCATCGGCGCCTGACTTGCTGAGTCAGTATTCGGAAGAACTGAACCTGCTGTTTGTAGATGAGACTACAATGAAAACAATCATCCGTTCAAATCCCGGCTTTATGGCTATTTCGGCTGGTACGGTACTCGATAAATGGGCCGGCCGTGATCTGCCTGAAAAAGAGAAACTGCCTGAAATAATAGCAACAACAAGTCCTCCCTCGCCAGCCAGGGGAACAATAGTCCTTTCGTTCATAATGGCAGGTATTTTGCTTATAGCTTACATAACCAATATACTATTACGTAAATTCAACAAAGTCAAATAGATATTATGAGAAAAAGAATCGTTGCCGGAAACTGGAAAATGAATATGAACCTTGAAGAGGGGCTTTCACTGGCAAAAGCAGTGGATAGCTTTGTAATTAATAATAGCTCAGATATCGAGGTAATACTATGTACACCATTTATTCACCTCGCTCAGGTGGCACAAATACTGAAGGCTAATAATATCAGTGCAGGTGGCCAAAACTGTTCTGACAAGGAATCGGGTGCATACACGGGAGAGATATCAGCAGGCATGATAAAATCGACAGGTGCTGAATATGTTATTATAGGTCATAGCGAAAGGCGAAGCTACTTTAAAGAAAATGACGATTTGCTAAATGCAAAGATTAATACTGCATTGAAGAACGATCTCGGGGTCATCTTCTGCTGCGGGGAGGTACTGGGTGAGAGAGAAAAGAATATACACCATGAGGTTGTAAAAACACAGATTGAGAATGCCCTGAAGGATATTTCCAGAGATGATCTTGACAAAATAATTATAGCTTATGAACCGGTATGGGCCATAGGAACAGGCGTTACAGCCAGCTCAGAGCAAGCTCAGGAGATGCATTCATTCATTCGGTCGGTCATAAGCAATATATATAGCAATGAGCTGGCTGAAAAAACAGTAATTCTCTATGGTGGAAGCTGTAAACCATCCAATTCAGCCGAACTCTTTTCAATGAACGATGTTGACGGTGGACTTATAGGTGGCGCCTCACTGAAAGAAGATGACTTCTGTAAAATAATAGAATCCTTCCCGGAAAGATGAGAAAGCTTTTTATAATATTATTACTCTTATTCTTAATAGTACCCGGCGAAAATGCATTCGCCCAGATAAGATCCTCCTTCTCAGGTGAAACAGCGGAATTCAGCAATGAGCTAAGTGTTTTTATGGGCCCCAACCTGAAAGAGGACCAGGCTGCCCTGCTAAGTAGTTTTACCACTGCCTGGGACAGTACTTTAATTGACCAGGATACAAAGCAGCTGATTGTCACTGCAGCAATCAGTATTGAGAACAAAAGGATGAGACCCGCTCCGCATTTTGTTGACTTTATCGGCACTATCATGTCTTTTATTAATTATGATATTGATAAAGAAAAACTTAATCTATGGATTGAAGGACTGACAGAGCTATCAAGGGATAGCGGGACAAGGATCAGTGATCTTTCATCATTCATAAGTTCAGTATACGGCCTGATAAGGAATAAAACTATTTTCAGTTCCAACAGCGTGGTCTGGAAAACTTCAGGTAACAGGTTTGATTTTAGCAATGATACGAGATTTATCATTTCAATTCCTGAATCTGATCTTATATGCTATGCTCAGAGAGACAGTACCATAATATATAATACTATCGGGGCATATGACCCGGTGTCAAAAATATGGATGGGAAAAGGAGGAATAATAAACTGGGCAAAAGCTGGTTATCCTGCTAATGAGGTTTTTGCTGAAGCAGGTGAATATTCGATTGACATGACCAGATCATCAATCGAGATGGATTCCGTTCTATTCACGAATGCAACATACTTTGAAAAGCCTGTATATGGAAAACTCAATGACAGGGCAACAAGTATCAGTAAACCTGAAAATGCACGCTATCCTAAATTTGAGACATACCAGAAAACCTTCATACTGGAAGATATTTATGATGATGTTGATTTTAACGGGGGATTGCTTTTCGAAGGAGCTATTGTCAACGGTAAAGGAGAACCATATCAACCAGCTGTAATTAAGATCTACCGGCAGGATACTTTATCAGTTAAAGCATCCGCGAATACCTTTATTTTCGAACGCGAAAGTATCCAAACCCAGAGTACCGCGTTTACCCTCTACCTGGGCTCAGACTCAATCTTCCATTCTGATATAGCATTTACGTTTAATGCTCCTGACAGGGAGTTGAATACTTATAAATCAAGGTTTCCAACTTCGAAGAGCCCGTATTTCAATTCATACCATAAAATGGATATGTATTTTGATTATCTGAGCTGGGACCTTGATGAGTACATAATTACCCTCTCCAGGGCAAGAGGAGCAAGTATAGGTCAGGCATATTTCGAATCTAACTCCTATTTTAGCGAACAGGAATTTCTGAACCTAATGGGAATAGACGATTACCATCCCCTGCTAAGGCTAAGGGATTTTTCGGAATGGTATTATAATAAAACATTTCCTGTCGATGAATTCGCCAGATGGTTGAACCAGCCACGTGAGCATGTACTGGGCTTCTGCATTGACCTGGCCAACAAAGGCTTCCTGTTTTTTGACAGGGTTAATAATGAGGTAAGCCTCAAACAAAAATTATTTGACTATATAAGTGCCTTTGGTAAAGACAAGGACTATGATGTAATGACCATCTTCAGTGAAACCAGGAGCCCTGTTGATAATGCAAAGATGGATATAAGAAATAACCTGATGGATATTGAAGGAGTGCCAAGGATATTCCTGAGCGACTCACAAAATGTCAGAATATATCCTTACGACAGAAGTATTACACTCGAAAAAAACAGGTCATTTGAGTTTGATGGCGTTGTACAGGCAGGAATGATTACCGTTTTTGGCAATGAATTTAAATTCAACTACGATACCTTCAAGATCAGACTTGCCAAGGTTGACTCCATAATGCTTTCCGTCGAAACCGATGATACTGATGAGATGGGGCGCGCTATGGCCAGGAAAGTCGAAGACCTGATACAAATGACAAATGCTGAATTGCTGATCGATGATCCTGGCAATAAATCGGGACTTGCCAGCCTTGAGCAATACCCTATCTTTTATGCTTACAGCGAGTCATATGTATTTTATGATAAAATACCTGAGATGGAAGGGGTCTACCCAAAATCGGACTACTACTTCAAACTGCTACCTTTTACCTTTGAGAATACAGACAGGCTAAGACCATCTGACCTTGACCTGCAGGGCACTTTCTATGGTGGTAAGATATTGGAACCAATGGACCAGACCTTAACCCTGCAACACGATAATTCACTTGGCTTCAGATTTAATATACCGGAAGAAGGGGTAGAAGTATATCAGGGAAAGGCAAAACTATTCAATACGCTTGAAATGAGTAATATGGGAATGAAAGGTAAAGGAAAAATAGACTACCTTACAGCTTCAATAGAATCGGATGAGTTTAACTTCTTCCCTGATTCAATGCTCACCATAACAAGAAAAATATCAATCGCAAATAATACGGTCTTTCCCGAGGTAATTGCCGATGCCACTTCGGTTAAATGGTACCCCGATAAGGACGAGCTATTTATTGAACCTGTTGAGAATTCTACTTTTGATATGTTTGAGAACGGCACAAGCCTGAATGGTAATCTCCTACTCAAAAGCACTGGATTATCTGGCAGCGGTGAGGTAAGCCTTAAAGACTCATTCCTTAAAGGAAAGAACTTCTCATTTACTTCATCGTCGATAAGTGCCGATTCAGCTACTTATAACCTTAAATCAATCTCAGGATCAGGTTTTGCTTTCATCGCAGATGATGCAAGTGTGGAAATAGATTTTGAAAAGCAGAGATCTCATTTCAGCCTTAATTCTGATTCGTCTATGGTTAAATTTCCTGAAGTGAATTATATATGTACCATGACCGATTTTGAATACGATATGCAACAGCGAGTGCTTTCAATGTCTCAGAAAGGAAGGGAAGAGGTCGAGCTTATGGGTCCCGATGAATTGATAAGGCAGGATCTGAATAACCTGGAAGAACCCAGTTTCTTCAGTACAAATATGCGCAATGATACTATAAGTTTTAGTGCAAACTCGGGTAAATATCTTCTTCAGGATGAAAAAATAATTATTAATAATATAAACTATATTCCTGTTGCTGATGCACTTATACAACCTGAGAACGGTGAGCTGAGAATCAACAAGGGTGCCCGGACAGATCCTCTGAATAATGCTATCATAGCAATAAACAACAGGCATATAATACATGATGCCAGCGTTGACATAATAAGAAGCACAAGATATACTGCCAGTGGAATATATGATTATATTGATGAAGCCGGATCAGTGCAGCCTATAAAGTTTGATGAAATAATTGTTGACTCAATGAGATCGGAAGGAAGAGGGCATATTCCCAGTTATGAAAATTTCCTTCTGAGTCCTGATTTTACTTTCCAGGGAGACGTTAGCTTTACCAACGATGACGAGAATCTCTATTTCCTGGGAAGTGCCGGTATTTTACATGACTGTGAATATATAGGCTCAGCTCCGATGAAATTTGAAGCCCCTATTGATCCCGATAATGTTATGATACCCGTCGATGCCAAACCAAGGGATATCAATGGTAACCTTATAGCAGTAGGTTCATATATTACTATCGATTCAACTCATATCTACTCTTCATTCCTCTCTCCAGGAAAGTCATGGAGCGACACCCCCCTGGTTGAAGCAAGAGGTTATATAATTTATGATAAGGAAGAAGGTAAATACATGGTAGCCGAGAAAGAGAAACTCGCCAATCCTGTATTACCCGGAAATATCATTACATTCGACAGATCAATTTGTGAGGTAAACAGTGAGGGGAATGTGAACCTCGGACTTGATTTCGGACTGCTTGATTTAAGCAGTGCAGGGAAAGTCAAGCATAGTACAGATTCAAATAAGGTGGAACTTGACCTGATAGTCGCACTCGACTTCCACTTCTCCGAACCGGCACTAAGTATTATGACCGATGAAATCAGGTTTATTCCCACCCTTGAACCTGTGGATGTTGGCAATAGCGAGTATACCAGGGCAATGCAGAATCTGATAGGAAAGGAAGCTGCCGCCACACTGAAGGAAGATATGGATATCTTTGGTGTTTCAAGAACCCTTCCCGAAGGATTTAATCCTGAACTCGTTCTTAACGACCTTAAACTGGTATGGAACCAGGAGTACCAGTCATACAGATCTGAAGGTAAAATAGGTATAGGTTTCATAGGAACACAGGCTATGAATGTCTATGTTGACGGATTCGTCGAATTTCAGAAAAGAAGATCAGGTGATATATTTGATATCTACCTGAAAGTGGATGATGCAACATGGTACTGGTTTAGTTATACAAGGGGTGTGCTTATGTCACTTTCGGGAAACAACAGCTATAATATGACGCTCACGGAGGAAAGAACAGGTAACCGTCGCCATCCCAATCACTCAATACGAACACCATATACCTATATGGTTGGTGTCCAGGAAAGACTGGATAATTTCCTTAGAAGAATGCGGCAGGATGAAGACGAAGGTATTATTGATGATCCGATTGATTACCTGCAATAAATACAATTAATGCAACTATTCTATTCGGAAAAACTGGATAATGAAGTGTTCACTTTCAACGAAAGTGAATCGAAGCATATAGTAAAGGTCTTAAGACATAATAAGGGGGATATTATCCAGGTCACTGATGGATGCGGACATATGTATAATGCCCAAATACTTATCGCCGACCCTGTTGAATGTCGTGCATCCCTTAAAAATAGTATACCAACTGCTGATAAGCGCAACTATTACCTTCATATTGCCATAGCACCTACCAAGAATAATGAAAGAATAGAATTCTTTGTTGAGAAAGCGGTTGAACTTGGTATCGATGAAATAAGCCCTTTGATATGCGAACACTCGGAGCGAAAAAGGATAAACATAAATAGATTAGAAAAGATAGCTGTTTCAGCCATGAAACAATCTTTCAAATCCACTCTTACGAAAATAAATGAACCAATAAGTTTCAGGGAATTTATTAATACTGACTTTGTGGGTAAGAAACTGATAGCATATATCCAGAGAGATTCTGCCAACACCGATTTTGCCCTGAACTATTCAAAGAATGAAAATGCTCTCATCCTGGTAGGTCCCGAGGGTGACTTTAGCAAAGAAGAAATAGAAATGGCCAAGCGAAATAATTTCAGACTGGTAAGCCTTGGGAAGAGCCGTTTAAGAACCGAAACAGCAGGCATAACTGCCTGCTGCTGGGTTTATTATATCAATCAGTGATCTTTTGACTTCTGCCTCCATCGCCCTGAGTTTTTAAGGGCCTGGTCGATGATCCATTCAATCTGTGCATTTGTGCTTCGAAAATCATCAGCCGCCCATTTTTCAATCGCCTTTAACTTTTCGTGATCTATTCGTAATGCAAATGCTCTTTTCTTAGTCATATCTTTTATTGATGTAGTGTTCCCGTATTTACTACAGGAGTGGCATCTTTGTCACCACAGAGAACAACCATAAGATTGCTGACCATGGCAGCCTTGCGTTCTTCATCGAGTTCAACAATATCTTTCTCACTGAGCTGATCCAATGCCATATGCACCATGGAAACCGCTCCTTCAACTATCTTAAATCTGGCTGCAACAACTGCAGTTGCCTGCTGGCGCCTTAACATGGCTCCGGCTATCTCCTCTGAATAAGCAATATAATTTATCCTTGCCTCTATTACATGTATACCTGCCATCTCAAGTCTTTCACGTATCTCTTTCTCAAGCTCAATATTTACTTCCTCTCCCCCACTCCTCAAGGTTATTTCAGCCTCCTCATCCTCGAAATTATCATACGGGTAGATACCTGCTAACTTTCGAATGGCTGCATCGCTCTGAACATATACAAAATGCTCATAATCATCGACCTCGAAAGCCGCTTTATAAGTATCCTCCACTTTCCAGACCAGAACACAACCAATCTTGATTGGATTACCAATCTTATCATTTACTTTAATTGTATCGCTGTCGAAATTGCGGGCCCTTAATGAGATCTTTTTCTTTACGAAAAACGGGTTTACCCAGAAGAAACCGTTTCTTTTTATCGTTCCCTTGTAGGCACCAAACAATACATTAACACATGATTCATTCGGGTTAACTACAGTAAACCCAACCATCACGAAAATAAAAAGCACTGATAGTATAATACCAATCAAGATAATTTCAAAAACGAATCCCAGGATTGCTCCTGCAAGAATAAGCAGCTCAACAAGCAGGAAGAGATATCCTGATAACGGTTTAAAAGTTTTTTCATTTGTCATTTCTCATGGAATTATTAGTTAATATTATTTTGATATCATAAAGATACTATATTGAAATAATATTTCCAAAAAAAAACACGGGTATTTCCGTGTTTTATCAGCTATTCTATCACTAGCTTCTAGTCATTGAACCTGTCGGCTTCAGTCATTATTTTTCTAATAATCACATCACCGGGCTCCTGATCTGGCTTCTTAAAACCTGAAATCAATTCCTGCAGGATATAATCATATCCAAATGCATCTGAATAAATATCAACTGCGGAAGTATCGATCTGGTAATAATGTAAGAATCGGGTAAAGTTTTTATCCATAGGCAATTTGTTTCTTAACCAAATAAGAAACGCAGCCCTTTAGCTTTTATTGTTTAAGATTAATTGGTAGTAAGACTAAGACTTTTCTCCTCAATCATTTTTCGCATATTGATAAGGGCATACCGCATTCTACCAAGCGCTGTATTTATGCTTACATCGGTCTGCTCAGCTATTTCCTTGAATGACAGGCCGGCATAATGACGCAGCATAACAACTTCGCGCTGATCATCGGGAAGCTTATCGAGCAATACACGAACGTCTTTTACAATCTGATCCCTGACGAGATCATCCTCAATATTATCTTCTGCAAACTTCTTCTCATTAAGTAAATCCGTTTCATAATCATCATTCGAAAGCATTCGCATTTGTTTCTCCCTTCTGAAATGATCGATTATCAGGTTATGAGCTATTCTCATAACCCACGAAAGGAACTTACCATTATCGGTATATTTTCCAGCCTTCAGCGAATGGATAACCTTAAGAAATGTTTCCTGGAATATGTCTTCTGCAAGGCTCTGCTCGCGTACATAAATAGAGATATAAGTAAATACTTTATTCTTATGACGGTGGATGAGATTTTCTATGCCGGAACGATTACCATTAACGAACTGCCTTACTAACTCCTGGTCAGTACAATTTGATTTCATTCTTACTCGTATTGGTTAAGAGTAGAATTATCCTATAGGCAGTCCTCCTTTTTCTTAATGGTTAATAGAATTATCAGGTGCAATTAAATAAAAAAAAATTAAAATTAAAAATATTACTTTTGTGAGCCCGGGTTTTAAGACCGGATAAGCATGATTTTCTATGGCAAAGAAGATTTCAGACCATATAGAAATAAGGGGAGCCAGAGTACACAATCTCAGGAGTTTAAGTGTATCAATACCTCAGAGAAAACTGGTAATAATAACCGGTGTATCCGGATCGGGCAAATCATCACTGGCATTTGATACTATTTACGCCGAAGGCCAGAGAAGATATGTAGAGAGCTTATCATCATATGCCCGTCAATTTCTTGGCAGGATGAACAAACCGGAGGTTGATTTTATAAGTGGCATACCCCCGGCTATTGCCATTGAGCAAAAGGTAAACACTCGTAACCCAAGGTCAACAGTTGGTACTTCAACAGAGATTTATGATTATCTGCGGCTTCTTTATTCCAGGATTGGTCGCACATATTCTCCTGTTTCGGGAAAAGAAGTCAAGCGCCACAGTGTAGAAGATGTAGTGAACTATATTTCCCGTCAGCGGAAGAGTGCCAGGATTTTAATTCTCTCGCCAAACCTGGTTCCGGACAATATTGATCTTTCCGAATACCTGGCATTTTTAAAGAAACAGGGCTTTAACAGGATCAGGGTTAATAATGAGATACTGAGGATTGACGAAGATATTGTCAGTACTGATAAAATAGGAAATAACAGTGCAATAGAGGTAGTTATTGACAGGGTTAATCCTGACAATGATCCTGACAACCTCAGCAGGATTGCTGATTCTGTTGAGACTGCATTTACAACTGGCAAGGGTCATTGCACAGTGGTTTCCGATGATCAGGAGAGAAATATAACTGAGACATTCTCGAACAAATTCGAAGCTGATGGTATAGAGTTTATTGAACCCAATGAACATCTTTTCAGTTTTAATAATCCCCTGGGAGCCTGTCCGGTATGCGAAGGTTACGGTAAGATTATAGGTATTGATGAGGATCTGGTTATTCCCGACCAGAATCTTTCAGTGTATGACGATGCCATAGTATGCTGGAAAGGAGAAAAAATGAAAAAATGGAAAGAAAGACTTATTAGGAACTCTTCCCAGTTTAATTTTCCTATTCACAAACCCTGGTACAGGCTGACCGATGATCAAAAGAATCTCGTATGGGAGGGCAACAGATACTTCTATGGTTTGAACCGTTTCTTCAGCTATCTGGAGAAAAAGAAGTATAAAATACAATACCGGGTAATGCTATCCAGGTACAGGGGAAAGACAAGGTGTCCTGAATGTAAAGGACAGAGACTTCGAAAAGAAAGTACATATGTTAAAATTAAGGGAAAATCGATTAATGAGCTCACTTCAGTGCCTGTTGCCAGGGTGTACGATTTCTTCGATAAATTAAAGCTGACAGGGCACGAAGAAGAAGTTGCAGGTAGAATATTATCAGAAATCAGGTCAAGACTGACCTTCCTTATGAATGTTGGACTTTCCTATCTCTCTCTCAATAGGTTGTCGTCAACTCTTTCAGGCGGTGAATCACAAAGAATAAACCTGGCTACTTCGCTGGGCAGCAGCCTGATAGGGTCGCTATATATACTTGATGAACCGAGTATAGGATTGCATCCGCGCGACACCAATCTTCTTGTGAAGGTATTGAAGAATCTCAGGGATATAGGGAATACGGTTATTGTAGTTGAACATGAAGAAGAAATAATAAACGAATCAGATCAGGTAATTGATATCGGTCCTGAAGCAGGAAGATTTGGTGGCGAGCTCGTTTAC
>Ga0272442_10008507_pt1 | contig 12992 bp, 13 predicted proteins | sample SSMForm2O_FD_200262 | JGI IMG/M metagenome (GOLD analysis project Ga0272442, IMG submission 200262) | Marine sediment archaeal communities from Little Sippewissett salt marsh, Falmouth, MA, United States - SSM-Form-2O | ecosystem: Environmental > Aquatic > Marine > Wetlands > Sediment ...
AACTCGCGAAATAGAGCGTTCGATATATTAGTTAGCTGTTTATCGGGGACAACCAGATGATCAAAAGATGCGGTAGGCGAGTTTTTTATTTGTTAGGAGGTGCGAACATGAGACAATTTATGCGTTATATTATGTTGAGTGCTTTATTAGGAGTTCTGCCTCCAAGCTGCAAGGGCGAAAATCCGACCGAGACTGAGTCATCTAATACCGTTACATACAAACTTGAGGAACAGAAGCTTGGCGCAGATTACGACGAAATAAGGTCGTTAAAAATTAGCAGCGATGGTTGCCATATGGCTTATGTCATCACCAGAGGCGGCAAGTCACTTGCAGTTATAGATGGGCGCGAAGGACCTGAGCACGATGAAATCGGCCTTATAGAATTGAGCCCAACCGGCACGCGCGCAGCATATACAGCCAAAGAAGAAGGCAAGTGGTTTGTCGTTGTGGACGGTCAACCGGGATCAAAACACGATGGTACAAAAAGCGTTGTCTTCAGTCCGGATGGAAGGCGGACGGCGTATGCCGCACAAAGCGGTAAGAAGTGGTCTGTGGTAGTTGATAGTCAGCCGGGTCCGGAGTACGATGAGGTCGGGCCCCCCACATTCAGCCAGGACAGCGGACGCATGGGCTACACTGCTAAGCTTGGAAGTACCTGGCACGCGGTCGTGGACGGACAACCTGAGGCCGACTTTGACCAAATCGCAGTAGGATCAGTCACTTTCAACAGGACTACTGCATTTTTTGAGTCCATTGTTTTCAGCCCGGATAGTAGGCGCGTTGCGTATCTGGCGAGGAAAAGCGAGAAATGGCTTATGGTCATCGATGGCCGCCCTGGACCGGAATATGATGAGATCAAGCGAGCCGTATTTTCGTTCGATGAGTATGGAAGGCCCGACGGGCCTTCATACAGCCTCGCATTCAGTTCAGAAGGTAAGCATGTCGCGTATGCGGCAAGAGTGGATAACAAGTGGTCTGTTATAGTTGACGGGTAACCGGGACCGTCTTACGATGAAATCGGAACGATCAATAGTCCTATTTATGGTCCCGAGGGTAAACTGCTGGTTTATTTTGCTAATAAAAACGATAAGTCGTTCTTAGTTGTGGATGGTCAGGAGACGGAATGTGAAGGCGTTCGGATGGGCAGACTCGTATTCAGACCTGATGGAAACCTGGTGGCCTACTGTGTCAAAAAGGACAAAAAAGAGATTGTCGTCGTGGGTGATCAAGAAAGCCCACAATATGATAGCGCTACAAACTTAACGTTCAGCCCAGATAGCAAACATGTAGCATATTCAGCGAAAAGGGGGGAGAAATGGAGGGTCATTATCGATGGAGAGGTCGGCCCCGAATACGATATTATCGTAAGGAACGGACCAAGTTTTAACTCGGACGGCGTTTTGGAGTATCTCGGGACTAAAGAGAATACGCTCTACCGAGTAAAGCACACCCCCGCTAAAAAATAAGGACCATCTCGATGACCAATGCACCGGGGGTCGGAGTGGGATGCAAAGTTTGTGCGGAAATGATTCACCTTACCGTATGTTTTCTGAGAGTCTCGGCTGTCGCTTCAATATGTGCCGGAGTGGTCCCACAACAGCCGCCGATGATGTTGATGCCGGCGGCGTGGATTTTTTCCGCCGCGGCGGCGAAGTCGTCGGGCGAGACGCGGTAAGTTGGACGTCCCTCAACGAGTTCCGGTTTGCCGGCGTTGGGCTCGGCGCAAATCGGAAGATCGTCTTTAAAACGTTTCGTGGTCGAGACGAACACTTCCGCCAGCTCCACGTATTCGTCGAGTGAAGTGGTGCCGCAGTTGAATCCGACGGCATCGACTTCGAGCGTGACGATCTTCGAGACCGCCGACTCGATATCAACGCCCATCATCGTCCTGAAGCTGTCGCCGGCTTTGTCGAAAGACATCGATGCGAGCACGGGTAAATCGCCGCTGATGGATTTCACCGCTTCAACGGCGACGGTCATTTCATCCAGAGCGGTCATCGTCTCGATAATGAAACCGTCCACGCCGGCAGACAAAAGGGCTTCGGCCTGCTCGGTAAAAGCGTCTCTTAGCTCGTCTGATTTTCGTATGCCCAGCGGCTCCAGAAAATCTCCGCTGGGGCCGATGTCGCCTAAAACGTACTTCTGCTCTCCGGCGGCGCGCCGGGCGATGTGAGCGCCGGCCTGGTTGATCTTCACGGCTTGCTCAGCCAATCCATGCCGGGCCAGAGCATATCGGTTGGCGCCGAACGTGTTCGTAATCACGGCGTCGCTGCCGGCTTGCACATAAGCGCATTGAATATCGCAGACCATATCGGGCGAGACGATATTGAGATAATCATTGCACGTACCCACCTCGATGCCGCGGGCGATCAATTCCGTTCCCATTCCCCCATCCAACAGAAGCAATCCCTGCTTGATTTTCTCTCTTAGACTCACAGTGGACATCGGCCTGGCCCTTTCGATGATTTATGGCGATTCGTCTATCCACTCTCCATCGACGATTCTGACGACGTTTTTGAAACCTTCCGGCGGCCGGCGTTTGAAAAGATAATTCCGTTGCTGTTGGGTTATGTCGGTCGGCCGGATGCGCCGAAGGTTGAGAGTGAAAGTAAAAGGTTTTTCCCTTTCGCTTTGGCTGGAGGTGACCACCTTGATCAGTGCCGGAATCCAAAAACCTTCAGAGACTTCTTCATACCTGTCCAACTCCGCGATGGTGGCCGCCTGGCCTTTTGCATCGAAGAATTCGATCTTTCTGACCCGGTAATCACAGTTGAAGATGTATATCTTCTTCGTCATGACACCGCGTTCTCGTTTGGCGAGTATGTCGTAAGGTCCTTTGTTCGACAGGGACCAGTCTTGCTCTGCGTCGATTTTTCCAATGCCAAGGGCTTCGAGCAACGTCCTGGGATTGATCGCAGGTCCTTCGGAAAAGTCCTGGTCGGACCATTGTCCCCACGCGTACAAGCTGATTTCTTTCGGTCGTATGGCCAGCCAGAACTCCCGGTCATTCGAGCCGAGTATCATCGCTCTCGGAATCGGACGCTTATCCCCTTGTAAATAGACATTAACCGGCGGATCTACCCAGAGCTGCTGCACGATAAGGTTTTCGCTGCTCGGTTTTGTCTTTCCCTCGGGATAATATTCGAGATAACAATCTCCATTTGCCCTGAAGGGTACGATATTCCGCGAGTTGGCCTGCAACGCCGCCAGCGCCTCGTTCACAGATTGTTTGCCCGGGCAAATCTCCGTCGGTTTTTGAATTTTCGGCGCGCAGCCGGCAAGGATCAGTACCGTCGCGGCTATCGATAGAATCAGTTTTGTTGGCATTTGCATGGGCTCCTGATAGTCTATCACATTCGAATTTGTTGATTGTCTAGCTATAGTTGGGTGGCAGCCTCAAAGCCGAAGGCTTTGGGGATGGAAAACGTCGGTTAAACCATCCCCAAGCGGCGCTTGAGGCTGCCACCCTTCCCTCATCTATGCACAAATTTGATTGTCATAATGTACTATTCTGTTTTATTTGGATTTTTTCTTATGTAAGAGTGTTGTTTCTTCCTTAGGCACAGGCGCTCCTATAAATCGGTCTGAAGAATCTCACCAATCTGCGATGAGAGCTGCTCGATTTGCTCTTCGTCGAGGTGCGGATTGACCACTTCGGCGATCTGTTTATCGCCGACGATTCTCAGACGCCAGATTTCCCGGTCATCGTCGATTCGGGTGTCGTCGTATTTCAAAATTCGTTTTCGCATCAGAATCAGCGCCAGAACAAAACGGAAGTTGATTTTCTCCGGCTCGGTTTCCTTTTCCAGTCGCTCGAAGAAGGCCATGAGCATCTGATCGTCAACGAACAATTGCTTTTTCTGGTCGGGATGCGGCAACTTTGTTTTCCAGTAACAAAACACGTCCGGCTTCTCGCTCTCCCAGTAATCGGTGCAGAAGTCGCGTCGTTGCAGTCCCTCCTCGGTCCGAACCAGAGCGCCGACGTATTCCTCGCCGGGATCGATAGTCCTGTTCGTTCCGAAGCACTGCCCAAGCGGTTTATTAATGTCCCATTCGCTCATTCAAACTCCACCCATTCACTTATGCTTTGTACGGTTTTAGGGCCGATGCCGCTGATCTTCAGTAAATCATTACAATCTTCAAACGCAAGACCTTTGCTGCTGTATTTCTTGAAATTCTCGCGGTAGGCGACAACGGCGCCCGCCCGTCCTATGCCGAGGCCCGGCAATCTCACCAGGCTCTCGACGGGGGCCTCGTTTGGATTGATTCGGCTTTGTTCCTGAGATTCGTTCCCGACGGTATGGGATTCTACGGCTCGAAGGCTCGTCATGAAGCCGATGGAACAACCGGCTGCGGCGCACACGCTGATGATGAACGCGAATGATTGAATCCTGTTTTGGTCTGTTTGTCTCATACGCTCTATGACATAACGTTCCCTGTCCGGATCATGAGAGCGGGGCCGAAAACGCTCTATCGGGTGAAAATACCGTCATGCAGTTTCTTCAAGCTCCGAAACGACTCTTTGGGTTTCAGCGAGTCGGTCAGCAGGCCGCTGTGAGCGATCGCGCTGTCCTTCGTATCGACGAGGTTCGAGTAGGTCACGGAATTCACAAACGGTTTGCTCAGTGCGATCTTGTAGAACTGTTCGATCCACTGTCCCTGCTGTTGTTCGTTCCAATGCTCGTGCCAAACCCCGGCGATCTTCCCGTTCTGCAAATCCTCGCCGTTTTGGCTCGGCACTTCCACGTGGGTCATGTACAGCGGCTTGGCGATCGGTCCGAAATAGTCCAGGATCGCCGATATTTGCATCATATCTCGAATGTGCATGCCGGATTGATTCTTGCCGAATCTCATTTGCAGCCCGAAGGCGTCGAAATTAATCCCGCTCTGCACGACCATGTCCATATACACCAGGGGCGGAATGCTGTTCGGCGTTGTCGTGTAATATTCACCCCATGGATTGCAGACTTCGATGATCTTCATGGCCCGGTCGCTGGCCTGTTTGACGGCCATATTCGCCGCACGGGTCATTTCCAGAATCTGCTCGAAACCAAAGCCGAAATGGTTCATCACATTCAAGCCGCTTATCGCGTACCACGCGCGGACCACGCCCGAGTAACGGCTGACAACCTCGGAGACGAAACGATAGGCCGTTTCGCGGATCTTCTCAAAACCCGCTCCGCTCCGAAGCAGCCACTTGGGCAGGTACTCCTTGGAGAAACAAAGCAGGGGGCCGGCACTGAGCACGAGCTTCTTCCTGGAGAGCACATCGACACAGGCGTCAATCTTCGAGAAATCAAAGCTTCCTTTTTTGGTTTCTATCCGGGCCCAGTTCATGGGAATCGTGGCCGAGCCGAATAGATCCAGGAGTTTTTCAAGGTAAGCGGGGTTCTGAATTTCCGTTGGATCCGTTCGGCATCCGAAGCAGCCTCGACCGAAACCGTGGCTTTGGCTCCGGGTCTTGAATAGGGATTCCGCTTGTTTGACGGCCAGCTTCTCGGAAAAGACGATGGCTTTTTGGAGTGATTCATCCGCCCATTTGGACGCCTTTTCCGGCATCGAGATGTGCTGAATCGCGCGGATAAACAAATCCTGGGATTCTTTGAGCAGATTCGCCAGGCCTTCAATGCCATCGAAAAACAGCCAGTCCTCCCGCTTGTTGACGATTTGCATCAGCTTGGCCCGTGTGATCTCGACGTTTAAATTGTACGGTCGCTCTCTCTGGGGCAGACAGGTGGTGGGTAGAAGCACCCGGCCGAAGCCCTCGATGGGCCAGAGCAGTGCCAGCCCCGCCGTTTCCAAATTTGACTTTGAGCACTCCACAAGGCCGTTTTTGAAGTCGATCTGGGCGCGGCGGATACCGATGCCGTCGCCGCCAAAGAGATAGGCGCCGCATAAGGTGAACTTGTCAACGACCTTCCCGTTCCTGAAAACCTGGAATTTCACGTTTTCCCTTTAGCTCTTAAACGTCACGTTTGTTCTTTCGTAGCAAGGCCCATGGCCCTATAGCCCCCACGTCAGTGAGGCCGGGCATGGTCAGTCCCTTTATTACGCCCGGTTGCAATGCGCTGATTTTAGCGATTCCGTCTCGAAAACGCAATGTAAAGTTTATCTTTGACGAATTTTATCGAGCTCGGAAAGGCGCCGTTCAATACGATAGACGCGCGACGGGGGTCAATTCGATGCGATCGCGCTTTGACCGCCGACGCGGTATTGTTTCAATTGAACTTCATAAAGAAGGTTGTTTTTCTCGATGAGTTTGGCGATCACACTGAACTGATTAAGCAACATTTCGATCAGATCGATGTTGCTGAAGGTCGATTCCGGACTGGATTGGGGCATGGCGATCATCACGCATCCGCAATCGCTTTGCTCCGTGGCCAGGCCCGTGGCGATGATACTATGCTCCTGGACTTGTGTGACCACCGGCTCGCCGCCGTCGTCGATCTTAGCGCAGAGCTCGTCTAAAAATGATTCGCTGAGATTGAGCTTGGCAAGCTCTTCCGAGTCACTGGGCCATCGGTTGCCGCGCTTGTCCATGATGAGGACCAAAGGCCCGCCTTCGGGGATCGTATCAAACACCTGCCGGGCGATTTGTTCATTCAGCCTGAAGGTTGGGCAAGAAAGCGATTCGTAGATATTCATTCGACCATATCCCTTAAAAATGCGTTCCATATCATGCTATTAGAACCAACGTCGGTCGAATCGCAGGGGAACTTTTCAAGCAAAATTTTTTTACCGTAATTCTGCGGATAAAGTGTTCTTGCTGAGTTACAAGTTGAGCTTATAGGACGCAATGCGCTTGTCGCCGGAGTACGATGGTGATCGTAAATCCGATGCTTTGGCAGTCCGTTTTCGCGTGGTTTTGCGTGTATTGTTGAATCGGAGTCAACTCGTTGGAATTTTCGACAAGGCAGATTCGGATGCCGTTCTCATGTCACGAGCCGCCGGATCGATCCTTCGCATGACGGGTGAGGATTGACGAGGGAAGAAGCCTGACTTTCACTCCGGCTTTTTTATGAAATCCGGCTTCTCTTTATATCTTACCATGTGAACGCCATTGCCCCGTTCGTTGTATTCCACAATGTCCATATACGAATTCATCAGGAGCAATCCCCTCCCTCCCGGCTCGAACAGTTTCTCGCCGAACCGCGGATCGGCTATACCTTCCGGCTCAAAGCCGTTGCCTTCGTCGGTGATGGTGATATCGATTTTCTCAGGATCCACAGAATACTCGACCTTGACCTTCTTCGTGGGGTCCATTTTGTTGCCGTGCTTGACGGCGTTCAAAAAGGCCTCCTCCAGCGTCAGATGAACGGCGAAAATGTCATCTTTGTCAAATTTGTTGGCTTCGAGCTTGGCCATAATCTGCTTGCACACCGCCACCACAGCAGACGGCTTGCTCTCAACAACGATGGAGCAGTTAGTTGACGCTTCTGGTCTCATATCTCTGTAGAGCAAAAGTCCTTTATCCACATGCGCCTACGATAAGTCCTCGGCCGCACTTTCTGTATCCTTATAAATATCGAACGTTTTGGTCAGTCGCGTTATTTTGAATATCTCATAGATTTTCGGATTGATGTTACAAAGCAGGAGGCGGCCGTCATTTTCATAAATCCTTTTGCTGATACGGATTAAAAGTCCTAAAACCGCCGAAGAGAGATATTGGACGTTACCGAAGTCCAATATGAGATTAATACCGCCGGAAGCGGACTCGATCATGGGCATAATCGAGTCCTGGAGGGCCTGAATATCCTTTTCTTCGAGGATTTTTTCGTCGGTGAAACGCACAACCGTCGCTTTTCCGATGTATTCCACGCTTATCATCGGTTTAATGGCAGCCATATACAGCCTCCAAAACAGTGTCAAATTTTGTACTCACATCTTATTTCGGCACGCAAAAGATGTCAAGTTCTTTACGTTTTGTGCAAATTCTCTCGAAATCATGATAAAATTCGACAAATAATGTCCACTTTCCCCCCTTCCCGGCCACTCATCCTCCAACTGGGTGGCAGCCTCATCCCTTAGGGATGGGGATGGCCAGAGCAGGTGTGGGCGTGAAATTGGCTTTGTTTCTGGACTAAAAAACACGTTTTTAAAAACCTGTCCACGGCGTTAGCCATATTCGTTATTGCTTTATTCGACAATTCTGATATAATAAAATTGTTGTGATGGCAACGTCGTAAATGCCAAGTGCTCATATTAACAATCTTGTAGGAGGTTTTGCTATGAAATCACGATCTATCTTGGGTATTTGTATTTGCCTATTGTTAGCGGGCTCGTTGTCCGCGGCTACCAGGACTTTTACTGGCGCGGTCGACCAGTTGTGGAGCAACCCCAATAACTGGGATGCTATTCCGGGGGTGGATGATAAGGCCAGGGTACACAGTGAAAAACCCTGTATTCTTGACTATGATGCCGGCGTTATTAGTCAATATGTCGGGGAAGGGGGTACTATCGGCCATCTGCGACTGGTCGATGGCGCGCAGCTGAGTGTAAGGACATGGAGCATCATCGGCTATAACGGTGGCGAGCCGGACGCGCGTCATACCATTGAGGTTCTGGGCGGTGTGTACAATGCCGGCCATCCAGATTGGGCCAATAACGGCCGTCTTTTTGTTGGCCGTGAAGGATACGCCCACCTGATCATCGACTACACGGGTGTTGTGAATATCCTCCATCAAGCGTTTCAGGTCGGCCAGAGTAGTGGTGGCGATGGGATCGTGGAAATCCGTGGCGGCGAATTGAAGCTCAACGACAACGGTCTGACCTTCCGTGCCGGCACCAATTCAAACGCCAGCATGGATTTCTCCGGGGGTGTGATGACGCAGGCGTACACTGCTGATCGTCTCGCTTATATCAACGATCACATTGCCGATGGTACCATTACCGCCTATGGTGCCATTACCGCCTCTTATGGTACAGGAACCGTGCTCAAGGAGATAGTAGCCGATACTTTGATCGTCAAGGGGCTGCACCCCTTTAACCCCGTGCCTGAAGACGGTGGCGATGTTGTCCCCGGCAGCACCACGCTGCAGTGGACCGTGGATGCCGGCACGCTCGTGGATGTGTGGTTTGGGACCCAAGCGGACTTGAGCGATTTCACGAAGATTGTCGACAAACAAGCCGTGACCTCTACGGTCGTGACGACCGTTGCCAAGCAACGGTACTACTGGGCCGTGGATACTTACCTCCCGGGTGAGGAAGTACCGGAAATAGGTATCGTTTTTGATTTCACCGCGGACAACCAGCCACCCGTTGCCGACGCCGGTGACGATATCACGACCTGGCTGGACAACGGCAGTGTAGATGTGGCGCTCGCCGGGATCGTGACCGATGCCGATGTCACGACAACGGTTTGGACCGTGGTTTCCCAGCCCGACGATCCCGATAGCCCGGACGCCCTCATCGCCGATCCGGCGGCCTTAAACACCACCGTCACCCTGTCCGCGGTGGGCGAGTATGTCTTGCAACTGCAAGCCGATGATGGTGAATACCAGGGTGTGGACACCGTGACGATCTATGTCTTCGCCGACAGTTGTGAAGCCGCCAAGTCCCTGCCGGACTATGTTCCCCTGGTGGGCGATCTCGATGAGGACTGTGACGTGGACCAGGACGATCTCGATTTGCTCATGGAGAATTGGCTCAAGTGTATTGCCCTCGACGGCGAGTGCGATCTGAACAATCCGAATAACTTATAAACATACAGGATGCTTTTACGAGAGGGGCTTGGGCCTGACGAGCTCCGGGCCCTTCTTTTTTAGGGAAAATTAGGGACAGCCGTGAATGGCGGTCCGTTAAGCAGCATGGCTGTCTCCCCATTGTGCTCTTGTCATTCTCAAAGACGGATAATGCTTGCGTTCTCGACAGACCACTCGCGGCTCCAGTCGGCCCGGTCGTTCGGGATTAATATGACTGGCAATTTCGACCAGCATCGCCTCATAGACCTCCCAGACCAATGCCAGTGGGAACACCTCGCATGACGAGGAAGCCTGGATGCAGACGACGGTGACCGCCGCGGCCGGGGACAAGGCCACGTTCTACTGGCGAACGTCGTCCGAATCGAGCGATTACCTGAAGTTCTATATCGACGATCAATATCAGGACCAGATCAGCGGCGAAACGGATTGGGAGAAGAAATCCTACAACCTCAGCGCCGGCTCCCGCACGCTCAAGTGGGTCTATGTGAAGGATTCCACCGTCGATGAAGGCGAGGATTGCGGCTGGGTCGATGCGCTGACGGTCGGCACCGAGTCGATCACGCCGAATCCCGATGAGCTGAGCGAAGCGCTGGATTCCGATCTGTACTTCACCACGCGGGGTACGAGTTATGGAAGGTGGTGGCCCGATTCGGGCACGTATTCCGAGTACTATTACGAAGATGACTCGGCCCAGAGCTGCACCTCCCTCTCGGATTCTGAGGAATCCTGCCTGCAGACCATTGTGGATATCGACAGCTCCGAGACGCTGAAGTTCTACTGGAAGGTCTCGTGCTAGGCGGACAGCGATTATCTGGAGTTCTACATCGACGAGACGCGCCAGGACCGGATCACCGGCTCGGTGGACTGGACGCTGAAGTCCTACACCGTCAGCGCCGGCATCCACACCCTCAAGTGGCGTTACATCAGCGGCGGCGGCGATTCCGGCGACAATTGCGGCTGGGTGGACTTCGTCCAATGGACCGGCCCCACCCCCGCCCAGGACCCCGACAACTGGCAGGAAATCACCTACAAACACGATGTGACCGGTCGTCGTGTCGAAAAGAAGGTCGATGGTTACAGCATCCGCTACGTCTACGATGGGCCTCAAGTCATTGCCGAATACGATGGTAACAATAATCTCCTGCGCAAATTCATCTACGGTCCAGGTGTGGATCAACCGGTCTCTATGATCGAGGTGGCCGACAGCAACGCTACCTATTACTATCACTTCGACGCCCTCGGTTCCGTTATAGCCTTAAGCGATTCGGCAGGCGATACTGTCCAAACCTACGAGTATTCTGTCTTCGGTGAGGTTGCCGTCGAAGATGCCAACCACACCAACCCCTACATGTTCGCCGGAAGGCGCTATGACATAGAAATAGGTCTTTACTACAACCGGGCAAGATACTATAATCCATACATAGGCAGATTCTTACAGACTGACCCCATCGGCTATGAAGACAGTATGAACTCGTATGGGTATTGTACCAATAACCCGTTGAATTGCACTGATCCAAGCGGTCTTTATACATTCTCCATATCTATTCCGACAGAGATAATTACGGGTGATCCGACTAAGACGGATCCCTTTAAGGCCATTGAAGACTTTTTTAACGAATTTGACTTCTTTAGCGATTACAAAGATTGGACACTTGATTCTGTTCTACTTGACGGCAACGATTACAAAGTTACCCTTTATCATGCCGACAGTTGTGATGTGGATGTAAAAGATCCCGATCTCAAAGTATCCATCTTTGGTGCGACAGATAAGTATGGTGGTGGGTACACGAAGGTTCCGGTAGTCTTATGCAACGGCATCGGCTGGCTTAATGAAAGGACACTCGATGCGCTAATAGCGCCTGAGATTAAGCGAATAAACAAAATCTCAAGGTGGAGATTTATTGATCCTTTCTATCACGTGAGATTTTTGGTAGCCGGGTGGGATTCGTTTTTTGCAGGCAATATTTACGATTGGAAATATCATGGTAGAACATTTGATTCAAGTGATGTAAACTGGATGGTTGGTGGCCATGTCGCGGCTAAATTGGGATTCAGTAGATTACAAGCTTATGACTATGTCATGTATTCAAAGTTGGCTCGTGGACATACACCTGACAAGATATCCGATACGCTGTCTTGGTTCTGGAAAGGCTATTTTGGATATGGTGAGAAGAAGGGCTGGTGAAATCAGGTGAGACTTGTGGCTCTATCTGAGAGATGGTGGAAGAAATATTAAATATTGAACTTGAATTTAAATCTAAAAAGCAGCCATAATATGATATCATTTGCTGTTATGTGATTAGTGGGTGTGTGGTCACGCAGTAGGGATCAGAAACTTGTACGCATTGCTCTTTGAGGGCGACCATACTTCGGAAGGATTTAAAGATGGGAAAGAAGATATCACGTAAGCGAATTATTATTATAGGTGTTATTATTGCTTTTGCTCTAAGCTTTTTATTGCCCATGAGATTTTCCCCTTGGGCACGATTAACATACTTTTTTATGCACTACCGAACAAATCAAAACCAAGAGCGTTTGTTGTGCGAGACAAATTATGAGGAACTATTAGAGGCTTGCAGAGTGCTTATGAAGGATGATGAATTTATGAAGCCCGGAATGAGATACCCTGTTAGAGGAGCTAAAAGACATCCAAGGACATCAAAATTTCCGCAGATAATCTTGGACCTTAATCCAAGTGTTGTGTGCATAGGTAATGCCCCTGAATACATAAGGCTTGAAATGGCCGGTGGTATAACTCATTTTGGAGTAAGAGCATATCCTGAAAATTTCACAAAGCCTTTTCCTAATTTTGAATACGGTGACAAAGAGCTAATTCCTGGACTATGGTACTACGATGACGGAAACCTTGAGAATCCGGAATATAATGAAAGGATTGAGGCATTGATACGAAAAAAGCGGAAATAGGGGGAAGGGAAATAAAAGGATCACATCTTTTTTTACAACTTATTCTATTGAAGCTAAAGGGGGGAATAAAGGGGTCATGCCGTAATCTTTAACATCTTTATGCAACGAAAGCTAAAGGGGCAGTCATCCTAAGGTTCCCTCACCCGAGTCGGTGACTGCCCCAATTCTTTTTTTTCAACCAGAATTCCCTTGACTTTGAGCCAATAATTTAGTATAATACCTATCGAACAATAGAGGATCGTATTGCGTATAGGGTATAGCGTATTGCGTAACAAGAGATTCTCGATGCTGCACCGTCAGGCGTCCCTAAGGGAGATGCATAATGAAAACAATCCTTTTTATCTCGGTGCCCTCTGAGCTCTCTGT
>Ga0272442_10008508_pt1 | contig 12991 bp, 13 predicted proteins | sample SSMForm2O_FD_200262 | JGI IMG/M metagenome (GOLD analysis project Ga0272442, IMG submission 200262) | Marine sediment archaeal communities from Little Sippewissett salt marsh, Falmouth, MA, United States - SSM-Form-2O | ecosystem: Environmental > Aquatic > Marine > Wetlands > Sediment ...
CGATGGTGTTCAGATATTTTTCCAGAAATTCGAAATCGTACTGCAGGTCCGGAGTGAAGCGCCGCAGACGGGCGTAGAAAATACTGTCGATCGTGTCGATCACATCGAGGGGGATCTTCATAGCCCGGAGGGCGGAAATGTAGCGGTTGTACTTGGCCAGGGTGCGGGTGAAAGTGACCAGGACAGCCTGCTCCCCTTCGGCGAACTGCAGCTCGCTCTGCTGCGCCGCCCGGCGCAGGCTCTCGAGAAGGACCAGGGATTTTCCCGTGCCCGCCCCTCCCCGGATGAGAAAATGTCCCCGGAGCTTCACCGCTCCGACCGCCTCCTCCTGCTCGGGGGTGAGCCGGCTGATGGTGTGCTCGTAGTCCATCCGGGTCCGGGTGTAGATGGAGAGGCGCCCCAGGTAGCGCAGATAGGTCTCCAGCTTGTCGAAGCCCTCCAGCCGCTCCAGCAGTCCGTTCCGCTCCTCGATCAGCCCGCGGCGCTCCGCCCTGAGGGTGTCCAGCTTCTCGTCCCGGCGGGCTGAAATTTTTTCCCGCTCCTGAATCTGCTCGGTGTACTCCTCCAGCTCCCGCTGGGTCCGTTGCAGCTGCCGCCTGGTCTCATCGTAGTGCTCCTTCTGCTCCAGCAGGGAACTGTTCTCGGTCCGCAGCTTCTCCAGCTCCTGCTGCATGTGCCGGATCACCGCGCTCTTCTCCAGCGGCGACCGCCGCTCCTTCCAGAGGTCAAGATTCTGCTGCAGGGTCCCCAGGGCCGGCACCGAATCGATCCCCGCCAGCCTGCAGAAGGTCAGGAAGAGGTGCGTGGCCGCGTTGGCCTCCTCCACGTCCATCTGCTCGAAAGCGTGCCGCACCTTGTTGGTGAAGGAGTGCTGCCGCCCCAGCCTCCCCAGGCAGTACAGCCCGTCGATGAACCCGTCCCCGTACTTCGCCAACAGCTCCTCCCGGAACCTCCAGGTCAGCTCGGGAAATGTCGGCGCCTCCCCGTATTTTTTCTCATACCGCAGGAAATATTCGACGAAGGAGTGCAGCGCCAGGATGTAGAACCCCTCGTCGGTCCCCATCATCCTGGTCAGCCGGTCGATCTGTTTTTCGATATCCACTTTCATTCTGAATACAATAATAGGGCATAAAAAGCCCGCCGTAAACTGAGAAAAAATAGGCTGTGCCTGGCGTCGCCGGGGAGGTTTAAAGGGCCGCGGCCGCCCTCGGCAGCGGCTGTGCCCTTCAGGAGCCGCGTGATGAATTAGCCAGCGTGCTGCCCACCAGACGCCATCTGGAATAATGTGGACGTTTTTTATGTATGTGCCTTGACACATGTTTATGTGGCATATTACTTTTATACTATGGCAAGAGTACGCTTAAGTGTCGATATAGAACCAGAACTCAAGCATCAGATAGCTGTTCTCTCAGCCCTTCGCGGCACGACAATAAGCGATCTCGTTGTTCAGGCCCTTCGCCGTGTACTGGCCGAGGCGGGAACCGAAGATTTGGTGAAAAACCCTTCAGATCTCGCAGGTGCACTTCGCCGCTACGCCGATGCAGACAAGCGCAGCCGGGAGGATTCCGCATGGCCGGAGCATGCAGCCGATGACATACATTGATACCAATGTGATACTCCGCTACCTGCTCGATGATGACCCACTGCTTTCTTCCAAAGCAAAAACACGGCTGGAAGCGCTGGAAGAGATGCAGACAGGAATAGAGGTGGTTGGAGAGTGCGTCTATGTCCTGGCAGGTGTGTACCAGGTTCCGAGGAAGGAAATCTCACAGATCCTCACAGCTCTCTTTTCCCGGGATTCATGGAAAATTTTCCGCAAGGATGCGGTAATCGGGGCGCTTAAGCTCTACGGAACATCATCGATCGATTTCGTGGATGCCTATCTGGTTTCCCTGCACCGTACTACCGGGATGGAAATTCTGAGCTTTGGCAGAAAGGTCAGGCAGCTGACTCGATAGCGGTTTATGTTCCGGACATATGCGAGCGGTCATTCCGCCGCACGAAGTGCAGGATTATACTATCTCGAACTTGAGCCCTGGATATTCGGAGAAGCCCCGGTCGGCGGTCAGAAAAACGCAGTCATAGCGTATGGCAAGAGCCGCAAGAAGAGCATCGGGTACCTGGTTCCCTTCAACCGCCTTCACGAGACAGAGGTGCTTGAAAATGCCGTATGTCATCTGGTCCGCTTCAACGAAACGGGCATTCGGATGACTTTCGAGGATATCGATGAACTCCCAGGCCTCGTTGTGCGGAGAAGGATCCTTGAATATCCTGGAGTTCGTGACGGTACGAAGAAAGGACGTTGCGATGATCGGGGAAAAAAGAAATATATCGCTGCCGTCCAGACCCTGCTTCAGGACCTCCCTGGCTTTGCCGTGAGCAGGGCTGTCCCCGCGGAAGGCGTAGACCCACAGGTTCACATCCCAGAGTATCACCGGTAGACCTCGTTCCCTGCTCCCGAGTGCCGGATACCCTCCCAGGTATGACCATCCCTCAGGCCGCCGCCGGAACTCGATACGGGAAGCTCCCGGGGAAGGCCCCTCTGCTGCAGGCGCATCTTCAGCCCTTCAACTATAAGTCCCGTCAGAGTGGTGTGCTCCCTGGCCGCTCTGATCTTGGCCTCGAGAATCAATGAATCGGGAAAATTCAGCGTCGTTTTCATACAGATATAATACTGATTATACAGATATCTGTAAAGTAGCAATTCTACAGGAGGACCAGCGTATGCGCCCCCTATTTTACCCACACGCGTTCTTACACAAGCTTCCAGCAGCCCTGCTCCTTCCCGGCTATGCAGGTACGACATCCGACGTTACTTCTGCCGAAGCCGTCAGAACTGGCGAAAAAATTGATACCGCGAGAACCCGCCGCTTCCACATAGTCGAACTGGTATCCGCGAGCGGGCATCTTTTTATCATAGAATACCCTGCCGGGCTGGATACGGGCAGGGCTGAAAATACTATTTTATTCTTGACTAGTCTGACTAGTCTATTTATACTTAATTATGGAGGCTTTATGCGTACATGGTCGCTGCAGAATGCGAAGGCCCGCTTCAGCGAGCTCGTGAATGTCTGTCTGCAGAACGGACCGCAGTTGGTTACCCGTCACGGAAATGAAGCGGTCGTCGTGCTGTCGGCCGAAGAGTATCGAAGGCTGACAACGCCGGCCCAGAATCTGAAGGATTTTTTCCTCTCCGCTCCCCGGGTCGAGCTGAATATCGACAGACAGCGCGACGCCGGCCGCGAGGTCGAGCTGTGATCCTGCTGGACACCTGTGTCATATCCGAAGCCCTGCGGCCGAACCCCTCGCCGAAGGTCACCGCCTGGCTGGAGGGCCTTCAGGAAGAGCAGGTATATCTTCCCGTCCTCGTAATCGGCGAACTTGAGAAGGGAGTCGAACTCCTGCCGAAGGGAGACAAGCAGGCAGCATTGAGACTCTGGCTGGAACAGCTCCGCCGGCGATTCAAAGGCCGTATCCTGCCCTTTGACGAGGAGACCGCTGTGATGTGGGGATCTTTGTCTGCCCGCTGCCGGAAGTCCGGCCGCCGCCTGCCGGTAGTCGACAGCATGCTCGCCGCCACCGCCCTCCGCCACTCCGCCCTCCTCGCAACCAGGAATCTATCAGATTACGAAGACTCCGGCGCGGATGTCGTTAATCCGTGGGCATGAAATACTTAAGACTAAATTTTTTCACATATAGGTGACTTTTGTCTATTATATGTGTTTATTATCCCAATCGAAATTGGGCCCGCATCATGCCGATGTGCGGCAGGGAAATGATAAAGGTCTATAGGAAGCATGGGAATCATTTCGAGATAGGAGTTCCTGCGACGGCTCTAGGAGATACAATGATATACCATTTCAGAGTTCACCATGAGAATAATGGTTTTTGGGGCCGACTGCGTTGAACTGGAAGGATGCTGCAGTGAAGGTGATACTATGGAAGAGCTCCAGCAGAATCTGCAGGAAGCCCTGAATCTTGACCTGAATGAACCTGCAGGGTCGAACATCCTCCTCCCCCTTCCTGATCGCTCTCTTGAAGACCGTAAAGATATAATCAAGATTCAAGTTGATACCAATATCGCCTTCGCGCTTCTTGTTCGTCATTACCGTATCAGGAACAGGATTACTCAGAAGGAAGCACAGGAAGCATTAGGGCTCCCGAACCGCACCAGCTACACAAATCTCGAAAGAGATGGGAACCCTCGACTTGATACAATTGAGAAGAATATCAAAGCCTACCCGGATTTCTCACTACATGAATGTTTTCATGGTTGATTCTCAGAGCCGCCTTCACTATCCCATCGCCTCAGAAAGTTCTGACTGCGCTATCTCGAACTTGATCCCGGAATATTCTCAGAAGCCCCGGTCGGCACTCAGAAACATGCAGTCATGCCGGTTGACTTTCGAGGATATCGAAGAACTCCCGGACCTTGTTTTGAAGACGAGGCGGTCCTCTTGGAGAGACCGCCTCAAATCAAACCAGACTTTATTACAAAGAAGTGATGCTATTTCGCAATCATACCGCTGATCATACCGCCGGTGACTTCGACACAGGTCGCGTTGACTGCGTCATTCTCGATCGTCCAGGCGATCATGCTGGCGATTTCCTCGGGTTCGATAAGACGTCCCAGGTGTACCCCTGAGAGTATCTTGGAAAGAGCGTCCTGATTCATGCCCTTGACCATGGGAGTTCCCACATATCCGGGCGCGACGGAAACAACTCTGATATCCTTGATGTTCCTCATCTGGAATTCACCTGCGAGGATCTTCGGCCACAGAGCCACAGCGGCTTTGGTCGAGGAGTAGTTCAGCTGACCCACCCCGCCCTGTTTCTGTATCGACGATATCGTGAAGAGTACTCCTTTCCATCCGTTATCAACCATTCTTCTGGCCGCTTCACGGAGTGTAATAAAGGTGCCGACAAGATTCACGTCTATAACAGCCCGGAAGTCTTGGGTGGACATAGCCTTTTTAACCTTTCCTGTTTCCTTGTCAGTCGAGAGGAAAAGACCGTCCCGAATAATTCCCGCACAGGGGATCACTACATTTATTGCTCCGAACGTTTCGACAGCAAAGTCCATCAAAGCGCCTGTCTCTTCGTCGCTCGTTACGTTGACAAGCTTGCCGGCTGCTTCTCCGCCGGCCTTTTTCAGGTCGGCAACGACCCGATCGATCCCTTCCTGGTTCATATCACCAATGACGACTTTTACGCCCTTCTTTGACAAGTAGTGTGAAATCGCCTCTCCAATTCCGCTGGCGCCGCCGGTGATGACCGCGACCAGACCCTTAATCTTCATTGTGTCCTCCTAAATGACCATAGTCATTGACTTTTATTATTGACCTTAGTCATTCTACAGTCAAAAAAATGACCTGTCAAAGGTTTTTTTCTTGCCTTTTGCGCTTTTAAAGGGTATAACGGATATGGATCGGACAATTCTCCGCAGTATACATCTTCTCACAGAATAATTTCACACCTTGGTAAAGGTGTAATGCAGTTGGAGGATAATAGTATGCCGAAGCATAAAGTAGTAACAGCCACAGAAGCTGTTGCGCGGATCCCGAACGAAGCAGTCGTTGCGACCGAGGGATTTGTTGGAAATGGTTTCCCGGAAGAGCTGGCCATAGCGCTGGAAGAGCGCTTTATGGAAACCGGGGAGCCCAGGAATCTTACTCTCATGTATGCCGCAGGACAGGGAGACGGCAAAGACCGCGGTCTGAATCACCTGGCCCACGAGGGTCTGATAAAACGCGTCATCGGGGGACACTGGGGTCTGGCACCCGCTCTGGGAAAAATGGCGATCGAAAATGAAATCGAAGCGTATAACCTTCCCCAGGGATGCGTTTCCCATATGTTCCGGGCAATAGCCGGCGGCCGTCCGGGTCACATTACGCACGTCGGGCTGCAGACCTTCGTCGATCCGAGGAACGGCGGAGGCAAGATGAATGAAAAGACGAAGGAAGACGTGGTCGAACTGCTGACAATCGGAGGAAAGGAATGGCTGTGTTATAAGTCTTTCCCGATTCAGGTTGCTTTCCTTCGCGGCACCTCGTCGGATCCTTACGGCAACGTGAGTCTGGAGAAGGAGGCACTGCTGCTGGAAAACCTCGCCATGGCTCAGGCGGTAAAAAACTCCGGCGGTATCGTAATCGTACAGGTGGAAAGGATCGTCGAAGCCGGATCTCTCAAGCCCCGGGATGTTCAGATACCTCGAATTTTTGTGGATTACGTAGTACAGGCCAAACCGGAGAATCACTGGCAAACCTTTGCAACACAGTACAATCCAGCCTACTCCACAGAGATCAAGATTCCTGCCGCGAGCCTGAAGCCGCTGGAGCTTTCAGAACGGAAAATCATCAGCCGCCGCGCAGCTATGGAACTTATGCCTGATGCGATTGTGAACCTCGGGATAGGTATGCCCGAGGGGGTCGCCATGGTAGCTGCCGAAGAGGGCATTCTCGACGAAATGACACTGACGGTAGAGCCGGGTCCCATCGGAGGTATTCCCGCCGGAGGGCTGGATTTCGGCGCCGCTACCAATATGGAGTGTCTGATTGATCAGCCGTCGCAGTTCGATTTTTACGACGGCGGAGGGCTGGATCTAGCCTTTTTGGGCCTTGCACAGGTAGACGAAAAGGGTAATCTCAACGTAAGTAAATTCGGTCCGAAATTCGCCGGAGCTGGCGGATTCATAAACATTACCCAGAACGCCAAGCATGTGTTCTATCTCGGTACTTTTACCGCCGGCGGCCTGAAAATTGCCGTTGAAAACGGCGCCCTCAGGATTTTACAGGAAGGAAAGGTAAGGAAGTTCGTAAAAGAGGTGGAACATAAAACGTTCAGCGGCGAATATGCCGTAAAGGTAAAGCAGCCGGTCATGTACATTACAGAACGTGCCGTATTCGAACTGGGCGAGGAGGGACTGATACTTACCGAGATCGCACCTGGCGTTGACCTTCAGAAGGATATTCTCGACCTGATGGATTTTGCTCCGGTAATAAAAGACACGCCAAAACTCATGGATCACCGGATCTTCACCGACAGCCTCATGGGCATTGCGGAAGAAGTACGGGTAAAAGTATAAAATCTGCGTACAGTTGTATAACTCCCGGGCCTGTGATAAAATTGCGGTCCGGGAGATTACATAGAACAGATGGCAAATGAAATGACGAAACGTCAGAAGCAGGCGCAGGAGACAAAAAAAGCTATTTTCAATAGTGCAATCAAACTTTTTAATCAAAAAGGATTCAACGCCGTAACGGTTGAAGAGATCGCTCAAGATGCCGGAACGGCGAAGGGCAGTTTTTACACCTATTTCAATACAAAAAGCGACATCATTATCGAAGAGTTCGGTACGATAGACGAATATTATCGTAAATACGAGCGCAATCTTCGCAGGTATTCGACCGCCCGTGAGAAACTGATTGCATTTACCCGCGCGCAAATGCGTTACGTACGCGATCAGGTCGGTCTTGATATGATTAAAATACTCTACTCAAACAACCTCACCGAAGCTTCGACCGATAAGGTCCTTATCAATCCGGAGCGGTATCTGAATTATTTAATCAAAAGCATTATTGAAGAAGGACAGGCAGCAGGAGAATTTCGTACCGACCGAAGCGCTCAGGAACTTGCGATACTCTTCAACCGGGCCCACCGGTCGGTATTTCTCGATTGGGGGATTTCAAACGATGCCTTTGATTTGGTCAAAGTCGGCGTTGAGTTTTGCCAGACAGTGATGATTCCCGCATTGATTTACTGTAAAGATCAAAAAAAATAATGTGAATCCTCAGTCTATTCCCTGGCGACAGTCTGTCAGGAAACAGGCCGGCGATCCTCGCGGTACCCGCCGGCGCAACTATCTATCATTCGTAGCTGAAGAAACCCCGTCCGGTCTTACGCCCGAGCAGTCCTGCTTCTACATATTTACGCAGGAGGGGACACGGGCGGTATTTCGGATCACCGAGCGAATCTTGGAGCGTCTCCATAATGTGCAGGCATATGTCGAGACCGATCAGATCGCCGAGCGCCAACGGTCCCATAGGATGGTTTGCCCCCAGCTTCAGGGCGTCATCAATTTCCGCTGCTGTGGAAACACTTTCCTGTAAAAGGAATACCGCTTCATTGATCATCGGAACGAGAACACGGTTAACGACGAAACCGGGAGAATCGTTCACTTCGACGATCGTCTTCCCCAGACTCTGACCTACCGATTTTACCAATTCCGCCGTTTTATCCGACGTTGACAATCCCCGAATGACTTCCACTAGTTTCATTACGGGAGCAGGATTGAAGAAGTGCATGCCGATTACCCGGTCAGGCCGATTAGTCGCTGCAGCGAGACGGGTAATGGGATACGACGAAGTATTTGAAGCCAGTATCGTTTCTTCCCCGCATGCCTCATCAAGTTTTCGAAAAATGTCCGACTTGATATCCTCGTTTTCACTGGCTGCTTCGATAATCAGGTCGGCTCCGGCGAGGTCTTCAAGGGCTGTCGTCGTACTAATACGGTCCAATACAGCCTTCTTCCCCGCATCATCTATCTTTTCTTTTTGCACGAGAAGGTCCAGGCTCTTGTTCAGTGTGCCCATACCGCGGTCGATAAAGCGGTCGTCTATATCGTTCAGTATCACCCTGTACATGCCGGCCTGAGCTGCTACCTGGGTGATTCCGGTTCCCATTGTACCGGCCCCTACCACCCCGATCGTTTTGATTTCCATTTTGATTCTCCTTGTTTGTTGACTGTGGTCAGTTAAAAAGAATAAATGCAAAATAAATATTACGCAACAAATTTTTTTGTTGACAGATTCGAATTCTGGCCCTACAGTTTAGTAGATCATAAATATTTTATGTCGACTGTAGTCATTGACCTAAACCATCTAGGAGGAAATTCTTGAGCAGGATAAGCATTATTGGCGCTTACAATACGAAGTTCGGTTCGTTCGTGCAGCGCAATAAAGAGACGGGTGAAATCACTGATACGAAATCACTCTATGAGTTGATGGACGAAGCCTCACGGGGGGCATTGGAAGATGCTCAGATAGATCCGAAGGAGATCGACGCTATCTGGGTAGGATCTTTTGCGCCCGGTGTATTCACCAACCAGGACCATCTGGGACCTTACGCAGTAGAGGCTTACCCGGAAGCGTTTCGGTTCAAGCCGACTCAGCGGACGGAAGGCGCATGCGCGAGTTCTTCCATGGCCGTATACAACGCTATGTACGGTATTGAAAGCGGCCGCTACAAGACTGTTCTGGTAGTAGGCGTGGAGAAGATGAATCTTCTGAAGACGCCGGGTGTAACCCACGCTCTGGCAGGCGCTTCGTTCTGGCCTACCGAAGGCGCGGAAGGTATGACCTTCCCCGGTCTTTTCGCCGAATACGCGAAGGGATATGCAAAACACTACGGATACAACGACGAGAAACTGCGGCGCATACTGGCGGCTGTTTCCGCTCTCGGATACCGGAACGGTGTCGAAAATCCCCTCGCCCATTTCGGAAAGGGCGGTCCTTCAGACCGGCTGCAGCTCTTTTCCGCTGAAGCGGTACTGAATTTGCCTGATGAAAAAAACCCGATGATCGCCCAACCGCTTCGTCTCCATGACTGCAGTCTGGTGACCGACGGAGCCGCGGCACTGGTGTTGACCACTACCGAACTTGCCAAGGCAAAAAAAGACAAGGTAGTTGAAATTGCCGGAATCGGCCACAGCACCGAACGCCTGGCAATCAAGGACCGTACGAATATGCATGAGCTGGTCGCCGGCAAGAAAGCCGTCGCCGCTGCATTCGCCGAGGCGAAGATAAGCACCAGGGACCTGCAGGCAGCGGAAGTCCACGACTGTTTTACCATCAACCAGATCCTCTGCACGGAAGCTCTGGGACTATCCGACGACGGGAAGGCGGGATTGGATTACGAAGCGGGACGTTTCGACGCAAATGACAATTGCCCGATCAACCTTTCCGGCGGTCTGAAATCAAAGGGACACCCCGTAGGCGCAACCGGCGCTTCCATGCACGTGCTGATGTACAAGCAGATAATCGGAGAGCCCATCGGGAAGGCCCGCGCGAAGGGAGCCCCCGAAATAGGGGTTACTCTGAATGTCGGAGGTTCAGCGGCAACAAACGCTGTCAGCGTGTTGCGCCGAATCAAATAAAAAAGTACAAGGAAGGTACCTTCCGAAGGAGCGTAAAGAAACGCTCTGCGGAAATATACGGGAGAGGTCCGATCCAGTCTCTTTCGTAAGAGATAAAAAACACATCAAAAATTCGGAGGATAACACATGTTAGGAGTTATCGGTATTATTGTATCGCTGGGACTGTTGATGTACCTGGCGTATCGTGGAATCTCGGTGCTCATTCTGGCACCGATCCTGGCCCTGTTCGCCGCCTTCGTGTCCGGCGCTCCGCTTATGGCGACCTACACGCACGTGTATATGCCCGCCCTCGCCGGCTATTTGAAGACATACTTCCCGGTGTTTCTGCTTGGAGCCATATTTGGTAAAGTCATGGAAGACAGCGGGGCTGCAAAATCAATCGCCCACACCATTTCTACAAAAATTGGAAAACAGAACGCGATTATGGCGGTTGTGTTGTCGTGTGGTATTCTGACCTACGGAGGCGTTTCGCTCTTCGTCGTTGCCTTCGCGGTCTACCCCATAGCTGCGCACCTGTACAAGGAAGCTGATGTTCCCAAGCGCCTGATCCCCGGATCTATCGCCCTTGGCTCATTCACCTTCACAATGACCGCCCTTCCGGGAACCCCGCAGGTGCAGAACGCTATTCCGATGCCATTCTTCGGAACGACCGTGTACGCAGCGCCTATCCTGGGTATCATATCCGGCGTTCTGATGTTCGTCCTGGGAACAATGTGGCTCATGCGGCGCGCGAAGAAAGCCAACGCCGCGGGAGAAACCTACGGCAATCATCCCAATGAGAATATCAAGGCCTTCGAAGGAGACAACCTGCCGAGCTTCTGGCTTGCTCTTACTCCGATCTTGATTATTCTTATTCTGAACTTCATCATAGTTACATTCATCCTGACCGCCGATTCCACTGCCTATGCATATCTGGTGGAAAAGTACGGCACGAACATCAAGGCTGTGCGCGGTATCTGGTCTCTGGTAATCAGTCTCGTGGTAGGCATCCTGGTCGCGATTATCTTCATCGCCCGCGGGCGAATCAAAAATGATAACGGCAACGGCGGCCTCAGGGGCGCGCTTAACAGCGGCGCCATGGGTTCTATGCTTCCCATCCTGAACACCTCCTGTGAGGTTGGATACGGAAACGTCATCAAGAGTCTCACCGCTTTCGCTATCGTCCAGGCCTTTATGCTCGGCATTTCCAAGAACCCCCTGATTTCTGCTGCTCTCGCCACCAACGTACTGGCCGGTATTACCGGATCCGCTTCCGGCGGAATGAGTATTGCCCTCAGCGCGATGGGTGAACAGTTCATGCAGATGGCAACTGCCCGGGGAATTGATCCCCAGGTCATGCACCGTGTCGTTGCCCTGGCTTGTGGCGGTCTGGACAGTCTGCCGCACAACGGGGCGGTAATCACCCTGCTCGGAATTACCCAGCTCACCCACAAGGAGAGCTATGCGGACATCGGTATGTGTTCGGTTGCGATTCCGATCTTTGTATCCATCATAGCAATCATACTCGGTACCCTGGGTGTAGTCTGATATATTAACACTCATATACCATTCGACTACCCCATAATGATACGGGTCGACGGTGCTCCTGGCCGTCGGCCTTTTTTTATAAAAAATCAGAAACTGCCTTGATTCACCAGCCGCCCTCCCGTACCCTGCCCTCATCTGCCTGCTCCGCGTCATTCACCAGAACAAAAAATGAGCATCAATAAATCGCTATTTGTTTTTTAGTCCAAATAACGTAACACTATTAATTCCGCCGGCTTTTCCAACCACAATCCGCAGGGTTCTAAATTGTTAAATTATAAAGGGAGGTATCTATGGATGCATTGATGGGCTTCGTGGGCGTCATCGTCGGTTTTCTCTGGGAGTGGCCCCTTATCATCAGCACCGCTACCGCGGCGGTTTTATGTACATCGTGAAGAAGGGCCTTGGAGAGAACTGGCGCTGGCTCGCCTTTATCTGGAGTCTTCTCTTTTTCTTGCAGTTCCTCATCAGCGGGGCGGTTCAGTCCAACTCCATCTCGGACGTAATCAACCACTCCTTCGGAGGAGACCACCTGGTGGTTGGTATCGTTATCGCCGCCCTGGCCGGCCTGGTCATTCTCGGCGGTATCAAGCGGATCGGTAAGGTTGCGGAAAAAATGGTCCCCATCATGGCCGTCATCTACACCGTGGCCGCTTTGATCATCATTTTTTCCAACATCACGGAAATACCGGCCGCCTTTGCCACGATCGTCAAGACTGCATTCACCGGTATGGCTCCCGCTGGAGGCTTCGCCGGATCGACTATCATGATCGTGATTCAGAACGGATTCGCCCGGGGTGTATATTCCAACGAAGCAGGCATGGGAACCTCTCCGGTCGCCCACGCCACCGCTACGGTGGACCATCCCGTCCGCCAGGGTATCTGGGGTATCTTCGAGGTATTCGTGGACACCATTATCGTCTGTACCATGACCGGACTGGTAATCGTCATTACCGGCGTCATTCCCAGCGGCGAAGTCGGAGCGAGCCTCACCGCTACCGCTTTCCAGACCGGACTGCCGGGACCCGGAGACTTGATCGTGACCATCTCTATTCTGCTGTTTGCCTATACCACCATTCTGGTGGCGGAGTTCTATAGTGAAACCGGCGCAGTGTACTGCTTCGGCAACAGGGTGATCATGCCTGTGCGCATTATCTTTCTCGTAGCCATCGTCATCGGCGCTGTCGGCGGCCTGCGGATCGTCTGGAGCCTCCTCGACCTCTTCATGGGCATTACCGTGGCGATCAACCTCATCCTTATTATCGCGATGAGGAAGAAGGTGGTTGAATTAACCAAGGATTTCTTCAACAATGT
>Ga0272442_10008509_pt1 | contig 12990 bp, 11 predicted proteins | sample SSMForm2O_FD_200262 | JGI IMG/M metagenome (GOLD analysis project Ga0272442, IMG submission 200262) | Marine sediment archaeal communities from Little Sippewissett salt marsh, Falmouth, MA, United States - SSM-Form-2O | ecosystem: Environmental > Aquatic > Marine > Wetlands > Sediment ...
CCGGCCGCGGGGGGTTTTCGCCACACGGGCCCCGGCACGGCCCAATGCCATCGGATCATCCGTGGTACGGCTGAACCGTATTGCGCGGGGCATGCTGTACATCCAGAATGCGGACATGCTGGACGGCACGCCGCTTCTTGATATCAAGCCCTTTGTGCCTGAATTTAACTGCCGGGGTGATATCCGGACCGGATGGCTGGAAAGAACCGGAAAACAGATTTCAACATGGAAATCAGATAACCGGTTTCAGGGAAGATAATACGGCCTTTCGGGATCAATCCCGGGATATTTTCGAAGAAAATGACCGGTGATGGTTTCCGCTACCGGACCGGGCCGCATCAGGGATGTCTTGCTGGGCCCGCAGTTGCTGGACCAAAAACCGTCCATTTTCACAGGAATGGTCGTTTAATTAAAAACCGCGGGGAGGACACGCAAATTGGAGAATATTGTATCCCGGATCGGTGTCTGGAACGGCTGGCTTCTCATGAGTGTTTTCTTCCTGCAGATGACTTTCCATCTGTTTGCCGGCAGGGAGAAAAGCCGGCGGTCCCATCTGCCCCGCGATGCCGTGAAGACGCTTCGGGACAGGGTGACCGGCATGACGGCCCAGGCCACCTGGTATCTGGTCCTTGTCTATTCTGTTTTTCTGCCCCTGACTCCGGGAACGGTTTTATTTTCCGCCGGTCTGGCTGTCTATCTGGCCGGTGTGGTCTGGCTGTTTTGGGCCACGCTGAATTTTCTGAGCACGCCGGCGGATCAAATGATACAAAAAGGGGTGTACCGGATATCGAGGCATCCCATGTATACCGCCACTTTTCTGATTTGTCTGGGAACCGGCACGGCCACAGCTTCATGGATATTGCCGTGCCTCAGCCTCGTTATGCTGGCCGCCCTGAACGCGGAGGCCCGGCGGGAAGAGCGATACTGTCTCGACCGGTACGGAGATGCATATCGGGCCTATATGAAACGGGTGCCGCGGTGGATCGGAAGACGCCGGTGAATTTTTTTCCATGAAAGGGGAAAAGGTCATGAAAAACCGTGGTATTCTTTTGACGGATGCAATCATCAATCTGCTGCTCGGCCTTCTGCTGGTTTTCTTCTCTCCGGAAGTGATCGTCTTTTTCGGTGTGCCGCAGACGGACATGTTTTTTTATCCGAACATTCTGGGCGGGGTTCTGTTCGGGATCGGCATTGCCCTCCTGGTCACGTGTTTCGGCAAGGGACAATCCGTGACGGGATTGGGTCTGGGTGGTGCCGTTGCCATCAATTTAAGCGGCGGGGCTGTGCTTGCGTTCTGGCTTGTCTTCAGGGAGATGCATATCCCGGACGGCGGCAGGGTCTTTTTGTGGATTCTGGTGTTGATTCTTGTCGGAATCAGCACACTGGAATGGATGCTTCATCGAAAAAGAATGCAAGCAGAAAATCGCAATACATGAATCCGGACAGGTTTATATCATTGTTCCCATGTGCGGAATCGCCGGTTTCATTCGCACGTCTGATGCGGCCGCTGGCAGGTGCCATGACCGTTTTAATGTGTTGTTGCCACTGTCCCGCTTTCGCGGATTCCGGGGATACATTGCGATATGAATCGCTGCCGCCGCCGCCCTACATTCCGCAAGGCACTATTTTTGTGTCGCCCGGCGGCAGTGATGACACCGGCGACGGCTCTTCCGCGGCGCCTTATCGCAGCATTGCTGCAGCCCTGAGTACGGCCGATTCCGGCGATGTGATCAATTGCCGTGAAGGAATTTACAATGAACCGGAGGGTGTGCGTTTCCGCAGGCCCGGTATCACACTGCAGTCCCATCCCGGGGAATGGGCGGTGATCCAGGCGCCTTATGATAATGAGGAGACGGCCATCGCTGTTTATCTGGATGTTCATGCCTCTTACACCACGCTGAGGCGTCTTGACATATCCGGCGGTTACTATTACGGCGTCTCCACGGAAACCAGGTGGGACTGGGGTGATCCGGCCGACCGTTCGGGCTGTTCCCATATACTTGTTGAAGATTGCCGAATTCATGATACCGGCCGGGATTGTATCAAAATCAAACCCAATTGTGATTTTGTCACGATCAGACGATGCGAGATATACAATTCAGGCAGGCAGTATCCGCCCGGAGAGACGGAGGGCAATGCCGAGGGTGTCGACAACGTCAATGGTGACTGGATGCTGGTCCAGGACTGCCACGTGCATGATATTTTTTCAACAGGCATTTATTTTAAAGGAGGTGCTGCGGGTGGTGTGGTGGAACGCTGCCGGATTGAAAACTGTGGTGCGGGGGGTGTCATGGCGGGTTTTGATACCAGCCCCGAGTATTTTGATACGGATATCAATCCCCGGTATTATGAAAACATATACGGTATTGTCCGGAATTGTATGATCACGGGAACCCGGTATGCCGGCATCGGTCTGTATGCGGCCAGAGGGGCCCGGATTCTGAACAATACGATTATTGATGCGGCGCGGGAAGGCCATGCCGCATTGTACTTCGGCGTTCCTTTTCAGGATTGGGAACCGGATGCCGGACGACCGCCCTGTGTGGATGTGCAACTGGTGAATAATCTGGTGATTGTGCCCCGGGGCAGTGACGCCCTTGCATGCAGTATCCGTTATACGGAGGAACTGGGCGGCCTCAGCGCGCTTTCCGGAATGCCGGTGATGGACCATAATTTGTATTTTCATGCCGGCGGCACAGTTTTTTTTGAAGACAACCGGCCTGAATCATTGCTGGATAAAGGCACTCTGGCGGAATGGCGGGCGCATATACAAGGGGAAGCGCATTCCATGGAAGCCGATCCGATGCTTGATCGGGAAGGATATCCTTCGGCAGCGGGTCCGGCTGCCGGTGCCGGGATAACACATGCGCTGGTGGCTTATGATCTGAACCAGAACAGCCGAACCGGATTGTATGATATTGGCGCCTGTGAGACAACGGGTGCCGCGGACATTCCGGGACAGCATCCATATGCCTCTGTTTTTGATCTTGCCGTATATCCCAATCCATTGAACAGCCGGGCCGTTGTCATATGGCGGATGCCGGAAAAACAGACTGCCGCGATTGGTCTGTATGATATCACGGGGAAGCGATCCCGTATTCTCGCGGAGGGGCTGTTCGAATCCGGTGTGCACCGCGCTGTGCTGGGGACGGATGATCTGTGCAGCGGATTGTATGTTATCAGACTTCTGACAGGCAGACTTCAATATACCCGGAAACTTATTCTCGTAAAATAATCCCGCTGTCCGGAAAGACCTGCAGCCGGCGGTTCTGATGCAGACTGCAGGTCTCACGGATTCAGAGGGGGTAAAATTCACATGGCCGGCAGTATTCGATGAAATAGTTGATCTTCAGGCCATCCCGACAAACCGGGATGGAGCCAGATCGGAAAAAAGGCCGGCACCAACGTGCCTTTGCGATTGTGGTGCATCATACCCTCCGGCGGCGGATATTTGCTGACCGGTCGCCGGGGCGGTGTTTTTGAGCGCATTCGTTCCGGTCATGTCTGATCGATTCTGACCAGATGCGTTGCACAGCTGATGCAAGGATCATATGCCCTGGCAATCATTTCACACTGGAACCGAAGAGCCTCGTCGCGGGCATTTTGGTGCAGCATTCCTTCCGCCGCTTTTCGAAGATACTTTTCACAATCCGCCAGATTGAAACCGGTTGGTGTGATGATATCGGCATGAGAAACAAGTCCGTCTTTGATCCGGTAGAAATGTGTCAGCAAGCCTCTCGGAGCTTCCACCAGACCGGTGCCCTCACCATCCCGGCGGCCGGGTGGTACGATGTCCGGAGGGTTATCCGAATCCATGATTCTGTCTGCCAGCAGGGGGATCTGTTCCAGAGCCCACACCATTTCAATGGCCTGAGCCAGCGGATTATACAGGGGATTCTTCAGCCATCGGCGGTTCCAGTACTGATGATAGTATTCTCCGGCCAGGCCGCGAAGCCGTTCGCCCAGAATATTCAGACGTGCCAGAGCACCCACGGTGAAAGGCCTGCCGTTAAAATAGCAGTGTTTGGCGGTCGAGTGGGGGACAATCCTTTCCCTGAATGTTTTTTTAAACAGGTCCGGGGAAATCCGGTCCGCTTCGGATGTTTTGATGGTGTTTCCGAACAATCCGTAATTTTCATCATCCGGATCACAGCATACGAACAAAGTGTCCTCGTCCAGGATATCGGGTATACTCCGGGAGCCGAGAAGCTGAACGCCTCTTTCCGCAACGGGGAGTATCCCGGATGATGCCTGACTGATGGCGCGCAGTACTTCGTCACCGGGATATTTTCCGAAACCGCCGAGCGTCGGATTCTCACCGTGGATTTTTCTTCCGCTGATATTCTCAATCATCTCTGTTGCGAATTTTTTAAGAAGCAGGGCATTCCTGATGTCGCCGGGTATTTGCCCGGCCAGACTGACTGCAGAACCGGATTCAAAATAATCCGGGAGAACGAGCAAAAACACATGAAGCGAATGGCTTTCAAGAAATTCACCGATTTGCAGCAGAGACCGCAGCAAGGTGACCTTGGGGGGTACATGGATATCCATGGCCGATTCCAGGGCACGGGATGCGGCAAACCGGTGAGATGTACTGCAGATGGCGCAAATGCGGCAGGCAATACTCAGGGCTTCCACGGGATCCTTGCCTTTGAGAAGCGTTTCGACAAGGCGCACTCCTTCATAAATGTCAAAACGGACCTCTTTGACAGCGTTTTTTTCCAGTCGAATGGTAATGCCGCCCTCGCCTTCGACACGGGACAGCGGCTCAATGATTATTTTTCGCATACAATCCACCCTGTTCTTTCACCGGATCCAACAGCCCTTTTCCGGCAAAGATATGCATGCGGCGCCGGATCTCTTTTTCCGGATATCCCTTTTCCGTCAGAACCTGGTACTGGGCCGTTATATTGCCATTTTCAAAGGAACCCCAGCATCCCATGCAGGGCAGCCGCCGGCTGGGGCAGGCCGCCCCGCACCCTGCCGCAGTGACTGGTCCCAGACATAAAATGCCATGCAGAAGGAGGCAGTCATTTTCTTTCCACCTGCATTCCGCGCAGACAGGATAGTCCGGCATGACCGGTTCGGTGCCGCGGACAACATGGGCGAGACTGGTCAGGCACTGCCTGATATCGATGGGACATCCCGGCAGATAAAAATCCACCTTGACGCAACTATCCACGGCCTGTGATACGACAGGAGTGCTGTTGATGAAAGATTCACCGCCGTATACTTTGCGAAACCGCTGGTCCCATCGTTCCGGATCCATGGCCTGAATGCCGCCGTAGCAGGCACATGTTCCCATGGCTATGAGAACGGCCGTTCTTTTCCGGATGTCCTTTACATGCTGTGCCTGCTCGCGGCTGGATACAGATCCTTCCACCAGTGCAATATCCAGATTGTCATTGGAGCAGCTGCTGTCCGCCATGGAAAATGATCGGATGTCCAGAGATTCAAACAGGTTCAGGAGTTCATCTTCGGCATGAATGATGGCCAGCTGATCACCGCCGCATCCGGTCAATCCGAAAATACCGACCTTTTTTTTATTGTTCGACAATGGCATCTCCGTTGTTTTATATCAATCCCTGCATCCGGATGGCATCCCAGTAAGAGAATATAGGACCTTCGATACAGGTATAGACGTATCCTCCGATAATGCAGTGACCGCATTTGCCGACACCGCATTTCATCCTTCTTTCAAGAGATATCAGTATCTGATGTCTGGGAATACCCATGCCCAGAATTTCTGCTATGATGAATTTGTACATCCCGGGCGGACCGCAGATGGTGACGTAGGTATGTTCCGGATCAATGTCATTCAGCCTCGGTATCAGCCAGTTGATCAGGCCGGTATCAAACGGCCACGTGCCGGAATCATCTTTTTCCACAGTCAGGTAACAGGTTAAATCATCCCTGTTCATGATGTGGATGAACTCATCCCTGAAAAGGATATCGTCGGGGACCCTTGCGCCATACAACAGATAAATCTTGCCAAACAAGTCCCGGTTGTCCAGTGCATACAGAAGCAGGGAACGCAGCGGAACCGTTCCCAGCCCTCCCATGATGATCACCAGATCATGATTTTTCATATTTTCAACAGGAAAACCATTGCCATAGGGGCCACGGATCCCGATGATGTTGTTTTCTCTGAGCTGAAAAATGGAATGGGTGACATTGCCGGCACGCCGAATTCCGAATTCGAGAATACCCGGCCTGGATGGTGTGGAAGATATGGAGAAAGGGGCCTCTCCTTCACCGGGGATGGAAAACATCATAAACTGTCCCGGCAGATAATCCATATGGGTGGCTTTTTCGACATCCACAGCCCTGAATTGAAAAAAATGGACATTATCCACCAGCGGATACCGCCGGATCAGTCTCACGGGAACGGTCTCATACGGATTTCCATGGTTGCCGGTATTTTTCATGAAGACACCTCCTCTCCACGAAGACGCATGCTTACGGAGCGAATATCGATACCTGTCGGGCAGGTGTCGATGCAACGTCCGCAGCCCACGCATGCCGGTTCCCCGAATTTTCCGACAAACGCCTGAAGTTTGTGGGTGAAACGCAGCTTCAGACGTTCGGACCGCGACTGACGGAAATTATGACCACCGGCCACCAGTGAATAGTTATTGAATGTGCATGAATCCCATTGACGGATCCGGAATCCCCGGTTCTGTCCCGGAAACATGTCATCCCGTACATTGAAACACGGGCATGTGGGGCAGACAATGGTACATACGCCGCAGGAGAGGCAGCAGCTGCCCAGTTCCTCCCACATGGGATGATCCCAGCACAGTTCCATGATACTCGGCATGCCGGAAAAATCCAGGTCCAGGGAAAAAGACTGATCCCGCATCCGGCGCCATTGAACATATTTGTCCATATCCGCGGAGGTCAGCTTCTTTTCAAGAAGACCGGAACAGTCACGCAGTATATTGTCACCGGGACGGGAGCCGACCCAGATCAGATAAAATTCCCCGAGATCCGTCAGAAACAGGTCAAATCCGCTCTCTGCATGATGTGTGTTGGTGGTTTTACAGAAGCATTTTTCGTCGGGCATGCAGGACAGACCGATGATGACTGTTTTTTTCCTTCTTTCCAGATAATAGGGATCCTGGTAATGTGAACTGAAAAAATGATCCAGATGCCTCAGCCCATGAATGTCGCAGGGATGAAGTCCGAACACAACAGTGTCCATCACGGACGTCGGACATGCCTCCGCTTTTCCGTCATCGAAGGAGAACATGGGGAATTCAGGGGGAAGCAGTAATTTTTTGATGGGCAGGGTTGTCCGCACCGATGTCATGTCAAGGTCTGTATGATGTTTGATTTCACCCAAAACGGACTGATTGCCGTCCCTGACAGGCCCCCACAGCGTCCCGTATAATTCGATGGCCTGGATAAAATCGGGAAGATTCTTTTTCATCATTTTAACTGCCTGCATGGAATTCCCCCGGGTTCTGTGCGTTTCATGGTGTAACGACTGCCGCCAAATGATTTGAAGGCGCGGCACGGGGATGAATGCCCCGTGATATCATGCCCCGGCCGGACGAAACGGCAGGGTAACAGTAAAGACAGACCCTTCGCCCGTCTTTGAAGTGACCGTGATATGGCCGGTATGGGATTCGACAATCCGTCTGGCGATGCACAGGCCGAGTCCGCTGCCGTCCACGGTTTTGCTGCTTTTGGAGCGGTAAAACTCCTCGAAAACGAGGCCGAGTTCGTCCCCCTGAATGCCGATGCCCGTATCCTCGAACCGGATTTCTGCTTCGGGACCGGTGTCATTCAGGATAATATTCACCCGGCCGTTTTCATGATTGTATTTGATGCCGTTGCTCAACAGATTTGTAAACAGCAGGCGCAGTGTTTCTGGATATCCCAGGAGCGGCGGAAAATCCGCAGCTGCCTGCAGATCGATTTTAATGTTTTTTTCCGCTGCTGCGGGTTGAAGCATATCCATCACATCGGTCAGCATGGCTTTGACATCAACGATTTCAAATTTGCCCGTCATTTCACCGGATTCGATGCGAGAGAGATCCAGCCAGTCATTGATGAGGAAAACAAGGCCCTGAATCCGCAGGACCATGCGGTCCAGAATATACCGGACATCCTCGGAAAAATGACCGGCCATACCGTGAAGAATCACGGTCAGGTTTTGAAGAACGGCGGCAAGAGGCGCTTTGAGTTCATGGGAGACCAGCGAGACAAAATGGCGTCTCATGGTTTCTTTTTCTTTGCGGAGTTTTTCGCGTTCGGCAATGGAGTATCTGTGCGCCACGCCTCTTTTTACGATGTAACGCAGCTCGTCCGGAGTAAAGGGCTTGGGCAGAAAATCAAAAGCCCCCTGTTTCATCGCGTCCACCGCCGATTGTATGGTTCCGTACCCGGTGATGACGATAACCACACAATCAGGGTCCATGGCTTTGAGATCATTGAGAACCTGCATGCCGGTTTTACCCGGCATTTTCAGATCCAGCAAAATGGCGTCCGCTCCGGATCGATCAAAAGCTTTGATACCGTTATTACCGTCTCTGGCGGTTTCGGTGAAATATCCTTCCCTGTCCAGTACCTGTGAACATGAATCGAGCATCACATCGTCATCGTCGATGATCAGAATTTTTGTCTTGTCGGTCATGATACCGCCGGTGTGTCCGGAAAGGCTGTTTTACTGATGAAGCAGTTTTCCGATCCGTTGCAGCAGTTCTTCCGGCTCAACGGGTTTTTGTGCATAATCGTCTGCCTGAAAATACGATCCATCGGTTTCGGGTGAAAACTTCAGACCTGTTTCTTCCGTGATTGCAGATACAACCATGACAGGGATCTTTTTCAGCTCGGGATTGTGTTTCAACTGATAGCAAATGGTGAATCCGTCCGTCATTCTTTCCATCATGATATCCAGGATAATCAGATCGGGATTGAACTGCCGGATTTTTTCCATTGCCTCTTCCCTGGTATGGGCCATATTTATCCGGAAATGATTGTTTTCAAGCAGTATGCGTATGGCATCGGCATAATCGCGATCATCATCAATGATGAGTATTCTGACAGGCTCATTTTTCATTTTCTGCTCCGTTTTTTCATCCTGCCTGTAAAAAATATTCTGAACAGCCAGATTCAGTTCTTTGAGATCAAAAGACCGGATATGGTAATAATAAATATCCTGATCCCGTATTTTCGCCTCAAGGGCCTTGCTGTTTTTTTCTGAAGTGATAATGATTTTGATTTCCCGGTTTTTGGACTTCAGTACCGGAACGGCCTCGTATCCTTTCATGCCGGATTGCTGGACATCAACAATGGCACAGGCATATTGTGAGAGATCCGGACGCCTGAGTATGGTTTTGAGACTGCTGCAGGGTGTGACATGATATCCGGCTTGTCTGAGGACCAGTGAGAGATCTTTTCGCCTGTCCGCTGCCGGGTCGACAATCAATATGTTCTTTCCTGTTTCTTTCATTCCCGGAAGCCTTTCACAGTTGTATTATCAAATTCGATGCCATTTAAACAGAGACGAAAGAAAATTCTGTTGATTAAACTCCAGGGAGTTGATTTTCAAGTGGTTGGGTGAGATGTTTCTGGCAGGCACAAAGATCTGTTTGTTGAACCGGACCGGGGCATTTCCGGCTCAACCGGGGCATTTTGCCCCACTTTTTAACTCCTGAAATGATATATCGGGTGGATTCCGGTCGTGACGGGCAAAAGAAAGCATTCCGTGTGCGACCGGTTCACAGGCGGGAACCCTGCCGATCCTTTCCTTAATGGATGATTGAAAAAACAGTCACAATCCGCGGTTGTTTCTTAGGAGAGTTGGCCCCGCCTTGGATACTCTTGAGTGCCGGGAATGTTTCCTGCATTGAATGAAACGCGGCTGATACTGTGGTGTATGAATAACGCAAAATATTATCTATTGCGTTGCCAGGGCGGCTATCCGTCGCCGGAGCCTGCAGCCGGGGAGGTTCCGGCAGCACCGGCAATACCGAATTTTTTCATTTTCCGGCGCAACGTTTTTCGATCCACGCCCAGTACAGATGCGGCCCTGGATTTGTTGCCGTTGAATGAACGGATTGTTTTTACGATATGTTCTTTTTCAACGTCTTCAAGCGTTTTTAAAGCGGCGGGGGATATGGCACTGCCGGTATCAAATCCATAATAATAGAGATCCTCCGGTCTGATGACGGCGCCATCGGTCAATACAACCGCACGTTCGATGGCATTTTCCAGCTCTCTGACATTTCCCGGCCAATCATAGCTGACCAGGGTTTTCAGAGCGCTTTTCGAGATGTCCCTGACGGATTTGTTTCTGCGGGCAGTGTATTTTTTTAAAAAGTGATGTGCCAGTGCGGGGATATCTTCACTGCGCTCCCTCAGGGGCGGAAGATGAAGGGGGACCACACTCAAACGGTAGAACAGATCATCCCGGAACAGGCCCTCATGGATCAGCCGGGCCAGATCCTTGTTTGTGGCCGCGACGATTCGAATATCAATGTGCATCGCTTCATTGCTGCCGATTTTGATAATTTCCCGTTCCTGGATGATTCTCAGCAGTTTGGATTGCGCATTCAGACCGATATTCCCGATCTCGTCGAAAAATACAGTGCCTCCGTTGGCCAGCTCCAGACGCCCGTGTTTGGTGGCGGTCGCTCCCGTGAATGATCCCCGGACATGTCCGAACAGCTCGCTTTCAAAGAGATTTTCAACCAGTGTGCCGCAGTCCACAGTAACAAAGGGCATGGTCCGGCGCGGACTGCTGTGGTGAATGGCCCGGGCAATCAGTTCCTTGCCCGTTCCGCTTTCTCCGCTGATGAGCACGGTGCTGTCGCTGGCACTGACTTTTTCAACAAGATCCCGGATATTCTGCATCACCCTGCTTGATCCGAATACCAGTTCCGTTTCCTGTGATGACATGAGTTCATGACGGAGATATGTGTTCTCAAGCGCAAGCCGGCGCTTTTCGATGGCCCTGTCTGCAATGACGCGAAGTTCATCAGGCGTGAATGGTTTTGGCAAAAAATCGTAGGCGCCGTGCTTCATGGCCTCTACTGCCGAACTGACCGAAGAATGCCCGGTAATGACAATCACAATGGTTTCCGAATTGTCTTCGCCCAGTTTCTTCAGAATATCCCACCCGTTCACGCCCGGCATCTTGAGGTCAAGAATGATGATATCATAAAATTCATTTTTCATCATTTCCAGGCCAAGGGCACCGTTTTCAGCCGTCCTGACAACGCGGTCACTGCCGGACAGTGTCTGAAAACAGGCATCCCGGATGGCGTCATCATCATCGATAATCAGAATATGCGGATGGATTTTCAACGGTTAATTCTCCCCGGTCACGGGCAGACGAACAGTGAATGTCGTTCCAATATTTTTTTGACTCTGAACCTCGATGGTTCCGTGATGCTTTTGAATGATGCCGAAGCTGACGGCGAGACCCAGGCCGGTCCCCTGTCCCGATTCCTTGGTGGTAAAAAATGGTTCGAACAACCTCTCGATATCGTTTTTGTCGATACCGCATCCGGTATCCGAGATGCGGACTTCCACATGATTACCGTCGCCTGACAGCACCGACTGAATCATCAATGTCCCTTTGCCGCGCATGGCTTCGGCGGCGTTCAGGATGATATTGATGAAAACCTGCTGCATCTGGCCGGTGTCCGCGGCAATGGCGGGGAGCGTGCCGCAGAGTTCCTTTGAGATGTTGATATTATGGAAGTCGGCCTGGTTTTCCACCAGGGACAGGGCGGTGAGAACGATGTCATTGATATTGCATGGCGTTATTTCCGATTCTGTCTGCCGGGAGAAATCCAGGAGTCCCTTGACGATTTTTTTGCAGCGTCCGGCCTGAATGACGATTTTCTCAAGATTTGCCTTTTCCGGATCATTGCCGGGAAGATTTTCCAGCAGCAAATGGCTGTACAGTAGAATGCCGCCCAGTGGATTGTTCAGTTCGTGGGCCACACCGGCGGCCAGCTGTCCGATGGTGGCCAGCCGTTCCGACTCCATGATTTTTTGATGGGCGAATTGCTTGATCCGTTCGTCTCTTTCCTTGAGTGATGCGGCCATACGGTTGAATGTGCGGGCCAGTTCACCGATTTCATCGTCCGATGCCGGGACGAGCCGGTGATCCAGATCGCCGCCGGCCATTTTTTCCGATGCCAGTACCAGGTCATTGACCGGTTTGATGATGCTGCCGGCAAGAAACCAGGATACAAAAAGAGCGATGAGAATGGATCCGGCTGCAATGGACAGAAAGATCAGAACCGTTTCCTTTCGCATGTCCGTAAACCGGTCCTCCAGCATACCCACATACAGCATGCCGACAATCTGCCCGGTGATGCTCCGGATGGGTTCGTATGCCGTGATATACCAGCGGTCAACGACAAAAGCCCTCTGAATCCATGACCTGCCGTTGACAAGCACGTCGTGATATACCGCTTCGGATACCCGGGTGCCCATTGCACGGGTGCCGTCTTTCTTCAGCACATTGGTGGAAATGCGGATATCCTTCAGAAAAATGGTGGCGGTACCGATGTCCCTGCCTTTGTAAATTTCCTTTTGATACACAGTCTCCTTGATCTTGTCCACAATGCGATAGTTGCTGTTCAGAAGAATGCCGCCGTACAGTGTTCCCGAAAGGCGTCCGCGGCTGTCGAATACGGGTGCTGCCGCCAGCATCACCATGCCTGACGTCACCTGTGCCGTGTTCCCCGGCCTGGCCATGGGTGTCTGTATCAATTCAATCCGCGCCCGTAGGGCCAGGGAGTGACTCTCCTCTTGTAATTGATTTTCCGGCATGATCTCCGTGCCGGATGCAACCTGCTTTTCGGTCAATGCCTGCCGGATAACGGCATTGTCCATCCGGCTGTCTCCGAAAACGCCGGGATTCTGGGCCCGGTACAGAACAATGCCCCTCTCGTCTGTGACAGCCAGAATATCGAGGGATTCTCTCCGGTATATCCGGTTGAGTTCACTCTTCAGAGCAGCCAT